>WNEZ01000872.1_pt1 | contig 24564 bp, 19 predicted proteins | sample 5400521 | NCBI WGS metagenome assembly WNEZ01 (sample SAMN13153339, study PRJNA577476) | soil metagenome | isolation source: 120 cm saprolite under Douglas fir tree site 2 hole 1 replicate 1 | place: USA:California | collected 2015-04-18
GCGGAACGTTTCGCAGCGTGAGGGAGCTCGTCGAGAAAATCGATCAGTATGTCCATGCGTCCAACACCCACGCGCAGCCGTTCGTCTGGACCGCAACCGCGGATTCGATCTTCGCTAAAGTCCAGCGACTATGTGAGCGAATTTCCGGGACGGCACACTAGACTGCCCAGCAACAATTGCAGTAGGATCGGGGTCGATGAGGCAAAGTTCTGGGGGGCTGTTCCAATCGGTGGAAGTTTGTTGAAGATGAGACTTCCAATCCGCGGTCGTTAGGTTGTCACCGAGCTTTAACGTAAATTGAGGAGTTGTCCGCGCCCAACGGTAGCCGCCCCATGAATGGGTGGCCAATAGCGGCGTAGCGACCACAACGAGAGCTATAGTCGCAACAAGAAGTTGACGATAATGCTGAAGTTTCATGTTCCATGGGCTCCGTAAAAGGGATTTGCTCACTACCACCAGTGATCTTCGTACTTGGAAGAGGAGGCCCCGTCGAGCAAAAAAGAACAGCGGGAGTCTAGGGGGAAAATCCGAGACTGTCAATGCGTTGGAACCTCAATGTTCAATCGTAAGACGAGAGGTCGGCGGATGGTGCCGGAGTCAAATCAAGAAAAACTAAGAGGCTAGCGAAGGGCAGCCCACCCTTGCAAAACCTGCAAGGATGGACCACCGCCGCATATCTGGAGAGTTCATTAGGGAGAGCTGTGGCCGGCGCACTGCATCACCCCAAGGTATGCGCTCCACGGCCCCACGGCCTCGCGGTATTGGTGGGCCATCACCCTGGAGATTTGGTGCAGATGAGTTAGGTCATGAGCCGCCCAGGTTGCCAGAAGCGCTGACAGAGTAACGACTCCGAGGGAAGGATGTCGTCCGCGCCGCTCGAGGTCCTCTTGCCGTAGATTCAAGGTACGCAGTTCGGCCAGGTTCTCTGCCCGCAAACGGGCAAATTCATCCAATAACTGCCCCAGCGACTTACCTTGCATCTCTCGTACGTGTCCCAGACGATCGAAGGGCTCAAACGCCTGAGTCTCGCCAAATTGCAGGACGATCCTCGCGCGGGGCATCCAATCCGTGCGTTCGCCGTGAATCAGATGGCCGATGATGTCGAACGCGCTCCAAGTGTTTTCACCTTCATTTCGGAGGGTCCACGTTTCCGGTAGATCATGCAGAAGGGTATTGAGAGCAGCGGGGGTGCGGGTGAGAAGCGAAATGGTGTTCTGCAAGTTGTGTTGCATCGTGCTCCTCCATTCGTAGACAACGATTTTCCGGAGGCTGTGATTGTATCTGTTCTGCGTGGCAAACGTCTGCCGTGGAAGAATCAATGTCAAAAGCCCCACAACGCAGAAACGGCGTATGGGGCACCCGCCAAAGGCAAAAGCTCCGCCATCAGAAACCGAGGGCAGGGCACTTAAATTCAACCTAGGATTTATCGTCCGGGCCACCCGCCCTAAGCACCCATTGCTCAAATTTTTGACGAACGCGAACCATCTCCTTTTTCAGCTGGCTGAGAAAGATGTCCCATTCTGCCGTGTCGGGCGAGACGACTGTCACCCGATCCAGACCGACGTTTTCTGACAAGGCAATTCCGAAAAGGAGTCTCGCGGGATGGTCGACACGATTGAGGCTGTAACCGATGACGATCAACTCGCTTGCGTTGGCAATTGCCAGGTGAGCTTGTGACCAAACATCCAGCAGCGCCTTATTCGAAGATATGTCCTTCAAGTAGGTCGGCAAAACAAGCTTTCGACCTGAGTCAGTCTGCGCCTGGCTTGTATGGTTCCTCCGTTCCCAATCTTTGGATTGAACGAAGAAATCCCCGACATTCGCAATTTCAGTGACAAGGTCGTGATCGTCTTCTTGTACCCAGTTGAGGGAGCCGTGAAGTTTCAACATGCGCACTTTACTCGGCGCTTCTCTTTGTCCTTGTCCATCACATTGGAAGCCATATCCGTCTCTGTAGCTCTATAATCCGTCGCGCCAGAAAATCACTTCGTGAAGGATGTCCCAGTTAAACGTAAGGATTACATCTCCAGGTTTAACCATTTTTGCCCATGCGTCGGTGACACTTCGAAACTGATTCAGATCTACTGTTGTCTTGCCAGGAGTGGGACCTGATCCCCATGCCGTCGTGTGTAGGTCATGTTGGTATCCGAGAAACTTTTCAGTTATTACTCGCCGTATCGCCGCGCTGTCGGAGGGATCCCAAGGGTTCGAAGCAAAATTTGTGCCGGGGAAAGATCGATATGGCTCCAAGTAGGGCAAAAGTTCTTCCAGATTTGGGGTCCTGTTCGGATCTCGGATTACGTTTCTATTGAAATGGAATTCGGCAAGACCCAACTTTTCTAGAACTTTGGATGCAATTTCCTTTGTCATGGCGTCGAAGGACTGGAAATCGCGAATGAAAGGTAAGAGACCAGGAGCAAGTGGGTAGCCAGCGAAGGCTGATGCTCCTGCGCCAAGCACGTACACTCTGCCGCTGGGAGTGAATGTGTCCACTTTCAACTAGGATACTTGAGTTCCTTGCTCGGGCGAATAGTTGGTCCTTGGTTCGGAATGAGGATTAGCCGGTAAATTCGGTGGGGTCGGGGCCGATACGGTAGCCAAAAAGGCCTGTGCTAAACTTTCACGGTGATGGCCCAATATTCGAATGTTCTTGAGCTGGAATGCTCTGCTTGCGGGAAGAAATATGACGCTTCCGTCGAGCAGCACCTTTGCACCTGCGGCAAGCCGTTACTGGCGCGCTATGACTTGCGGCGGGCTGCCGCCACACTGACGCTGGAAAATTTGAGAGCGCGCCCGCGGACTCTCTGGCGCTACGCCGAAGTGCTTCCCAACGATGATCCCATCTCCCTCGGTGAGGGAATGACGGCTCTTATTCCGGCAAAACGCCTCGGAGCGTCGATGAGGTTGCAGCGTCTTTTCATCAAAGACGAAGGGTTGAATCCCACGGGCTCCTTTAAAGCCCGCGGAATGACCGCCGCTGTCACTCGCGCCAAGCATCTTGGCGCGAAAGCTCTGGCGGCTCCCACGGCCGGCAACGCCGGCGGCGCGCTGGCAGCCTACGCTGCCGCTGCGGGGCTTTCCGCGGTCATTGTCATGCCTGCGGACACGCCCGCGGCCAACGTCATGGAGTGTCAGGCGTTTGGCGCGAAGGTCGTCAAGCTGAATGGCCTGATCTCTGATTGCGGCAAGTACGTCGCCGAGCATAAGGACCGCGAAGGCTGGTACGACGTCTCCACGCTGAAGGAGCCCTATCGCGTAGAGGGCAAGAAGACCATGGGCTACGAGCTCTGGGAACAGTTCGAAGGGAAGCTTCCGGACGTCATTTTGTACCCTACGGGCGGCGGGGTGGGTCTAATCGGTATGTGCAAAGGCTTCGACGAAATGCAGGAGATGGGTTGGATCGGCGCGGAACGCCCCCGCATGGTGGCGGTTCAAGCGCAGGGATGCGCTCCCATCGTCAAGGCCTGGGAAGCGCACGAGAATTCCGCCGCGTTTTTCCAGAACGCATCAACCATTGCCTCCGGCCTGCGCGTTCCTGGTCCCTTGGGAGATCTTCTGATCTTGAGCATGCTTCGTCAAACGAAAGGGACTGCGCTTACCGTAACCGACGAGGAGATGCTGAAAGCCGGTAGGGAATTGGCCTCTCTCGAAGGCATCTTTGCCGCGCCCGAAGGCGCCGCGACGGTAATCGCCGCCCGAAAGCTCGCAGCGTCGGGTTGGATCAAGCCGCACGAGTCCGTCGTGCTTTTCAACACCGGAACCGGCTACAAATACACTGAGGCCTGGCAGCGCGCGCTGCAATCCGCGCGCCCCGAATAAAATTATGACGACACGCCGCTTGTACTACGACGATGCCTTCGAACGCGAATTCGCAGCCCGGGTCTTGAGTTGCGAAGTGCTTCCGCCGGACATCAACTCCGGGATCACCACGCCGGTCTGGCGCGTGGTCTTGGACCGCACGGCCTTTTATCCCACGTCCGGCGGCCAGCCGCATGATACGGGCAAGCTCGGCGACGCAAACGTCCTCGACGTGCGCGAGGAAGGCGACGAAATTATTCATGTTGCCGACCGCCGCCCGGAAAGTCCCGACGTAAACGGCTGTATCAACTGGCCGCGCCGCTTCGACCACATGCAACAACATAGCGGACAGCATCTGCTCTCCGCCATGTTTCAGGAACGCTTCGGATTGCCGACGGTTTCCTTTCATCTTGGCGAGGAGATTTGCACCATTGATTTGCGCGGCCCGGAGCCATCCGAGGAATTCCTCGAAGGCGCCGAACGGGCATCCAACCAGGTTATTTTCGAAGACCGCCCGGTGAACGTTCGCTATGGCACGGCGGACCAGTTGTCGGAGCTCGGCGTTCGAAAGGAAGTGGACCGCGAGGGCATCCTCCGCGCGATCGAGATCGAGTCCGCCGACTTGCAACCTTGCGGCGGCACCCACGTAAAGAGCACCGGGCAGATCGGCTTGGTCCTTGTGCGCCGCTGCACGAAAGTCCGCCAGGACTGGCGCGTCGAATTCATCTGCGGGGGCCGAGCAGAGCGAATCGCACGCCGCGATTTTCAGAGGCTGCGCGAAACCGCCGAGAAATTAAGCTGCTCCTTCGATGAAACCGTGTCTGCCGCCACCCGTGCGCTTGCGGAGCGCGACGCCCACTTCAAGAATTTTCGCGCCATGCTCGAGCGCCTGGCCAAAGCGGAAGCGGCGCTCGCGCTGCAAAATGTGCCTGGCGGGCCTCAGGGACTCCGCATTGTTTCATGCGTGTTCGAGGATATCCCCGCCGAATATCTCGGCTTCTTCGCCACCGAGATCGCCAAATCCGAGGGAACCGTCGCGCTTCTTGCTCTTTCGGAAGGCGGGCACTTGCTGCTGGCGCAGCATCCCTCGTCCGGCAAGGACATGAATGCTTTGCTCAAAACGATCTTCGAAAAGTTTGGCGGCAAGGGTGGGGGCGCGCGCGATTTCGCCCGCGGCCGCGTGAACGACTCATCGCAGGGGGCGAATGCGCTTACCCTCGCGAAAGAATTATTGTTGGCAGGTTAGAAATTGCGCTATAAGCTTCGTTCATGACTGGCAGGATCACGCGCCGCAAAGCCCTGAAACTCGGCACCACTGCGGCCGTCTCAGCAGCCATCAGTCCGCATCTTTCATCGCCGTCCAAGCCCAGCCCCAGCGAATCGAGTCGGTCATCGGCGAACACCTTTGTGGATTCACCCGTGGCGCCTGCTTCAGACTCGGAAATCTGTTTCATGCCCGCGCGGCAAATGGCGGACCTCATTCGCCAGAAGAAACTATCTTCGCGCGAAGTGATGCAAGCGCATCTCAAACAAATCAGCCGCGTGAATTCCAAAGTGAACGCAATTGTCACTCTGGTTCCTGAAGATCGCCTGATGGCGCAGGCCGCCGCTGCAGACGAGGCTCTCGCAAAGGGGAAGTGGTTGGGCCCGCTGCACGGGCTTCCTGTAGGAGTGAAGGACCTGCACGAAACGCAGGGAATTCGCACGACCTACGGCTCACCTTTGCATCGGGATTTCATCCCGAGCTTCGACTGCCGGGTGGTGCAGCGCGAGAAAAGCGCGGGAGCCATCGTCATTGGCAAGACCAACGTCCCCGAATTTGGTTTGGGCTCGCAAACATTCAATCCCGTATTCGGGCCGACGCGTAATCCCTACGATGTGACCAAGACCTGCGGCGGCAGTACGGGCGGAGGTTGTGTGGCGCTCGCTTGCGGAATGGTGCCGCTTGCGGATGGCAGCGATATGGGAGGTTCTCTGCGCAACCCGCCGAATTTCTGCAACGTCGTCGGCATTCGTCCGTCGCCAGGGCGCGTTCCTGACGTGCCGACGAGTCTAGGATGGTTCACTCTTTCGGTTGCGGGCCCCGTAGCGCGCAGCGTCTCCGACTGCGCCTACTTCCTGAGCGTACTTGCCGGCTTCGACCAGCATTCGCCGATTTCCATTGATCAGCCTGGCACTCCGTTTGCGCAGCCTCTCGGGGACCGCAGCTTTAAAGGCGTGCGGGTGGCCATGTTCAAAGACCTGGGATTGCCGTGGGAGCCGGAGGTCAAGAGCGCCGTGCAGGCGCAGCGCAAAGTGTTCGAATCCCTGGGGTGCGTCGTGGTAGACGCGGAACCCGATTTTCGCGACGCCGATGAATGCTTCGTGGCTTGGCGCCACTGGGCGACGGAGCTGGCCTTCGGCGACACGCTTGCCACGCACGATGAACTACTCAATGAGTATATCCACTGGCACGTCGGCGAGGGCCGCAAGCTCACCGGGCCCTATCTTTCCCGCATTGAGGCCAAGCGCACCGCGTTGTATCAGCGCCTGTGCGGATTCAAGGGCGAGTATGACTTTTTTCTCCTGCCGGTCAACCAAGTGCTTCCCTTTGACGTGAACCAGCACTACCCCACGGAAATTGCCGGCGTGAAAATGGAGAACTACATCGCCTGGATGAAATCGGCGTATTACATTTCTGTGGCGGGAAATCCTGCTGTGTCCGTACCGTGCGCCTTTTCAGCCAGCGGCCTGCCCATCGGCATGCAGATCGTAGGCCGCCACCATGACGACTGGGGCGCGTTGCAGTTAGCGTATGCGTTCGAACAAGCCACAAATGTCGGCAAGCGCCGTCCGCAGATTGTTTGACGTAAATCGCCTCGCGCTAGAAGAAACGCGTTCGCACGCGATCCGGCAATCGCTTCAAATCGATCAGCGTCAGGAAATCAATGGTCTTGAATTTCCGGTCCATAGCGGGCGGTCCGCAGAGTTTCGCGGAAATTTCCAGGTACGCGCGAAATAGCCTCGGCGGCTGCGGCGCCACAGGGAAGCCGCGAGTTGCCTCGCAACGATGATCTACCCTGGGCTGCGTTCGCAGAGCGGGCTCCACGAGGTATTTTTCTCTCAGCGTCTCGTAGAGCGCCACTCCTTCGTTTTCGTCCTGTGAGGACAGCGAACTGCAGCCTATCAGGTAGCGCCCACCGCAACTGCTCGCATACCGCGCGATTCCTCGCCATAGCATGTGCAACACCGGCGTGTTCCGGTATTCCTGGTGGACACAAGCTCTGCCGAGCTCCAGGACCTCTGCCCGGATCGCTTCGAACGGACCGAACTCGAACAGGCCCTCGCCGTAGTAGCCGAGGTTTCCCTTCGCGCGATACCCGCTCTGCATCCGGTACGTTCCCACGAGCTTGCTAGTGGCCGTGTCATGCACCATCAAGTGGTCGCAGATGAAATCAAACTGGTCCCGATCCAGCCCGCTCAGCGCGGAGCTATCCAGTCCCTCCCCTAGCTCGCAATTGAAAACCAGATAGCGCAGTCGCTGGCAGTCGATTACGTCTTCGAGCGTCTGCGCCAGCCCCACGGAAAAGCGTTCGGTGGCGGCCAGCGGAGTCCGGCAGCCGTGCAACAGGACCGCGGTTGGTGGCATGCTTCGAGTGTGTGTCGTGCCAGATTACCGCAGCATTTCAACTTCGTAAATTGGATGTTTCAGGGGGTATCGCATTCGTGACAATAGGTTTGGTCGGACAGAAGGGAATTGGTGGACGAGAAGGGATTCGAACCCTCGGCCTCCTCGTTGCGAAAACAGATACTTAAGTTGGATGGAGAGAAACCGAGTGAGAAGGAGTAGGAAGAGGAAGGAACTCAAACATAGTCAAGGTTTCACCAAGGTCCAAACGACTTTGTACGGATTTGCACAGAGAAGTAGCCAATTGCATCGGCGAGGAGACCAGAGTTACGGCACAACTTACGGCACAAAATCTGGGCACATCCGGCAGCGAGTATGCAACCGTTTATGGGAATCAGCATCTCTATGCTGCCATATCCTTGCAGAGAAGCTCAGCTTGTTCCAGGACGGTTTGGGTCGCTTTTTCTCGCTTGTCCGGGGGATAACCATACTTGCGAAGGATGCGTTTCACCATCATGCGGAGTTTATCTTCCGAGCCAAGAAGGGAAGATGTAGATTTTTGGTTTCAGTTTCCATGTCCGAGACGCAGACGTCCTGTTTTGCCTTCATTGTGGTTCAGGTTCCGGCTGCGGAGACCCCATGATCAGCGCCTGGTCGTGTTCAAGAGAGCTTCGACGGAGATCCTGCGAGCGCGCCAGCGCTTTCTGCGCGAGTTCTGCTTGGCCGAGCTTCCGATAAGCCAAATACAGCTGATAATGGACGTTGCCGTAATGGTCTATAGGAGCCGCATTCTTGAGTTTCGGGATGGCATTGGCAAACTGTCCTAGGCGCACGTACGCGGTCCCCAACAAGCCGCTGGCTTCAGCCAAATCCGGTTGAAGTCGCAGCGCACGCTGTAGATACGACAACGCCTTTTCGTTCTCCCGACTTTGCACGTAGAAGCGTCCCAGCAGATACAGCGTGTGCGTGCGCGAGGGATCCAGCGCCAATGCTCTCTCCAGCTCACTCTGCGCATCGTCATCAGAATGATTGACGAGGTAAAGTTCCCCGAGCGCTTCGTGAAGTTCCGACTCATTGGGCCGCAACTGCAGAGCTGCATGAAACTCTTTGAGTGCGCCGTCGAGATCCTGGCGAAGGGCGTAGCCTTCCGCACGCAGCTGGTGAGTACGCCAGGAGTCGGGAAAAGATTCCTGCAATCGCGCATACGCCTCAGCCCCGAGCGCTTGGTAAGTGCGCGCCAACCAGTAGCTGGCCTCGGCATTTTCGTTGGTGACGCCCGGCACTTGCGCTAACGCATCAGCCGCGGGTTCGTATTGTTGCAAGGTGAAGTGCGTTTTCCCCAGCAGTAGCCGCTCCGAATCGGTCAGATGCTTTCGGGTTTGCAGCGAATCTGCGCAGGCAACGTGGCGATGCACTTTGCAAGGATCCTGATTTGCCTGGGCTCCTGCCGCACCGTTCGGTGCTCGTTGCCATGCCAGGAAGTCGGTTTGGAAAGATTTCCACTCACGGTCTGAAAGAGCATTTTCGTTCGTGGTGGCGTAAAGAGCTGCCAATAAGAAATGCTTGGCTGGTTCTTCTTGTTCGCCCTGGAGGCGCGCTATGGAATCCTTTGCTGACGCTGGAGGGAGTTCGATGGAGGGGAGCCCTCGTTGTACAGCTAAAAACTCGGGAGAGGTTTCCCAAACTTTTCCGAGAGATTCAAGGGCTGCTGTGGCTTGGCTTTTGGCGAGGTCCAAGTTTGCCAGGCCGAGCCAGGCCAGTTCATTTCCCTGATCGAGCTGAAGCTCCAGGTGGAACTCTGTTTCGGCTTCTTCCAATTTCTGTGCGTGCAGATAGGCTTGGCCCAGGGACGTATGCAAGCCGGGCTGCCGCGGCTCGGCCGTGAGCGCCTTTTGGTATTCCTTCACTGCGTCTTCCCAGCGGCCGCGCTGAAACAAAAGATCACCAAGAAAGCGGTGACCCCAGGCTGACTCGCGATACATATGCGCTCCCCTGTAAGCCAAACGAGCAGCCAGATCCAGGTACTCGTGTCCGAGTTTGAACCAGGCCTCGGACTTGTCGGAATCAAGGATGGCGATCTGACGGAACTCCTCCGCAGCACTTCGGAAGTTTTCCTGGCCCAGGTATGCCGAAGCCAAAGCCTGGCGGGCCTCGCGGCTCGAAGGATCAAGCCCTAGTGCACGCTGGAGGAACGGAATGGCCTTTTCTGGAGAGCCTAGTTTGAGATAATCCATTCCGACGATTACAGTGGGGCCGAGCAGGTTCGGCCTTTCGCGCAGAGCCTTCGTTAGATGGCGTACCGCTAAGTCATATTCGAACAGGCTCTGGTAAGCGAGACCCAGGTTGACCTCAGCTTCGACTAGGCTTGGATCCAGAGCCAGCACCTTCTTGAATTCTTCCGCGGCACGAGCGAACTGCCCTTGCTTCAAGGCCTCTTGGCCGGCAAGGAAAAACTGTTCGACTTGTGCCTCGGGCGTCTGGCAAGTTGCGAATCTGGGGGCTAGCGAGCAGAGGGCAAGAAGAAGGAAGGCAATTGCTTTAGCCCAGGCATTTCTTAGCCCGCCGGGCATCAGGTCAGCGAAATTCAAACGGAAACGTGCACTTAGCGGAATCGGGCAAGGCAAAGTCCCTGAAATATTCCCCCCGGAGCGCATGGAAGATTGGTTTCTAAGCCGAATATACCAGAAAAGAGAGTCGTGCGCCCGGGCGGGCAAGCCCAGCCCGGACGCCGACGTTAGGAGGTTAGAAGGTGAACCTCAACGCGAACTGGACAATGCGTGGAAGATTGTACTGGCTGGTTACTTGCCCAAAAGATGTACTACCGCAACAGCCGCTATTCGGCGGACTGAACTGGGGGTGGTTGAACCCGTTGAAGAACTCTGCGCGGAACTCGACGCCAAGCCTTTCCTCCGGACCAAACTTCGTGTTCTTGAAGATAGCAAAGTCAAAGTTCTTCATCCCGTCACTGCGTATGTTCGGCTCGGTACGCGAATCGGTGCCGTAGCCGTAATCGTTGGTATGCGTGAACACGGAAGTGTCAAACCAATGGGCCAGCCGTGCGTCCAGAGAGCCGGAGGTCAAGTGCGACGGACCAGTTCTCGTATTGCGGGAACAGCCCACGTTCGGGACACCGGAGTCGCTGAGCAGCCCGGGGCACCCGCCGATGATAATCGGGAAGCCGCGTTGGAAGGTGATGATGGTATTGATTCCCCACCCGCCGATGAGCTTATTGGCGACTCCGTTCAGGTTATTTGCAAACTTCTTGCCCTTGCCAAAAGGCAGGTCAAGAACGGAAGCAAGTACGAAGCGCTGGGAAACGTCGAATGCATCCAGGCTTCTCTCGCCGCGCAGGTTGTTAACATTGGCGTCGTTCCAGCCCACCGGAGAGGCTTCCAACCAGTTGATTTCCGAGTTGGTGTTGTCGATGAGTTTGGCGACGGTGTACGAGGCAAGCACCTGCGCGCCCCCAGAGAAACGCTTCTGGACCTTCATCTGCATGGAATGATAAATGGAATTGCGGTTATCGGGCTCGGCCATGGCCACATTGTCAAACTGCGGAAATGGCAGCAGCAACTGAGCTCGTTTTACCGTCGGACTAGTGCCCACATTACCTGATAGCACGGGCCCGGTGCAAACCGCAGGGGGGGGACAATTCCCAGCGAATGGGTTGGGAACCTGAGCGTTCAGGAAGGTCACATCCGCAGCACTCTTGGGCACCAACTCGGGCGCCAATTGGTTGAGGGTCTGATCATGCATGGGCAAATGTGTGCCCTTGGACCCCGCATAAGCTACATCGACCAGCAGATTGCCGGGAAGCTGACGTTGGATGTCGAAATTCCATTGTTGTGCGTAAGGGGCGGGATTACCATTTACTGGCGCTTCGTTGCCATTCCCCTGCACGTTGATCAAGGCCTGGTTCCTCCCGAAGGGCGGAGTGATTCCGCCGCTCGCGGTCGGGAAAGGATTTGACAGCACATTCTTGGGGGTAACTCCGTCCGACGCCACTGCGAGCCATGACGTGCTGAAACTGTTGATGAAGAGGTTGTGGGGAGCATCGTTCCAGCGGATATCAACCGGCAGGTAAAAAATTCCGTAGCCGGTTCGGATAACCGTATTCTTATCGAATTGGTACGAAATCCCAATGCGCGGGCTGGCATGGTTCCAGGAGCTAAATGCGCTGCGATCCGGGTGTTGTGAGCTGCTCACTAGATCATACGCACCTTTCAGATTCGGCTTTCCGGCCGCGGCCCCAATTGGACTGGTTTCGTTCGGATTAAAAGCAACGATACGATTAAACCGCTCTGTCCAGCCCCCCTGGAGGTCGACGCGAACTCCAAGATTCAAGGTGATCTTCCTGGTGAGCTGGAACGTGTCGCCCGCGTATATCGCCTTGTAAAGATTCTGGTCGGCCGTTTTCGCTGGCTCGGTCGCGTTGCCGTGATCCCCATATCCGAGCAGGAACGAAGCAAAGCCATTCCCCGATGTACCGTTCGACCCAGGGGTGCCCATAGTAGGGTTTGCCGACGTCATGCGGGCATCTAGATAGAACAGGCCTCCAGGATTATTACTCTGATAGTAATTGTTGCGAAGTATGCGGAATTCTGCGCCGACCTTGAGGGTGTGTTTCCCCATAATCTTGGAGAGCGAGGGCATAAAGCTGTACGTGTCGTCCCAAGCCCCGATGCCGCTTCCGACTCCTTGAGTGCACCAACTGCCGTTGCCCCAGTGATTATCCCCGTTCGCCTCCGAGACGCACACATCCGGAATGTGAGTGTAGGTCATCTGGGAGGTTAACGCCTTCCAGTTTGGACCAAACTTCGCTAAATCTATGCCTTGGCTGATCGGCGTGCGGAGGTAGACATACCGCGTGTAGCCAATGTGCAAGTCCAAGATGGTCGTCGGTGAAAACGAGATCGTGTCACCCAGTGAAACCTGGTGAGCATAAGTGGTTTCGGTACAGCGGTCCTTGCATATACCATTAAAAGGGTTGTCGGGGAGCGATAGAATATAGGAATGCGTGTACCGTCCGAAAATTCTCTGCTTGGAACTCAGGTCATAATCAATGCGCTCGTTGTACTGGTTCACGCTGCCGCCAGTGCTGTAGCTCTCGGCAAAGTTACCGCCAGGGTTGTTCGTCTGATTAGGCATCGGGAAGTAGGACAAGAGCGCCTGGGCAGTGGGGTCGATTCGGTTGGCCGGAATCATGTTCGGGCAGCCTGCAGCCAAGGTGCATGCGGGATTGAAATTGGGACTTCCCGCACTTGACGAGGCCACAAACGGCGTTCTGCAAGTCGCTGGCTTTGGCGTTCCGTTGCAGTTCAGGTTCCCCCCCACACCACTGGTGGTCGCGTCGTAAATGGGAAGCACTGAGGTCGTGTTGGTTGACCCTATCTGTGAAAAGTCCCCGGCGCGCTCCGCGGCAGTAGGAACCCACGTCGTCAGGATGCTTCCCTTGCGCTGCCGAAAGCCCTCGTAACTGGAGAAGAAGAACAACTTATTGCGGAAAACTGGACCGCCTACATTCGCGCCAAACTGGTTTTGAGTAAATGGGGGACGCTTGACGCCGCCTCTGTTGGCGAAGAAGTCATTCGCATTCAGCACTTTATTCCGCAGGAACTCGTATGCCGAACCATGGAAAGAGTTTGTGCCGGCCTTTGTCGAGAGGTTGATGACTCCGCCGGCAAATCGCCCGTACTCGGGGCCAAGATTGTTGGTTTGGACCTTAAATTCCTCAATGGCATCTTGCGTTGGTATCACCGTGACAACGTTCAGATACGCTCCGTTGGTAGGCACGCCGTCGATCAGGATCTGGCTCTGCCCGGCCATACCTCCGCCAATTTGAAAGTCTCCCAAGGCGAAGGGATTAGCGCCAACGGGATTGCCCGCCGAGGAATTGCCAGCCGACGGGGTGCCCTGTGGCACAACGCCCGCCACCAAACCGACCAGCGCCAGCGGGTTGCGCCCGTTGAGCGGCAGCTCAGTGACCGATCGCTGTTCGACCACTTGCCCCAGCGAGGCCGTTTCCGTCTGGAGAAAAGGCGTCTCGGAGGTCACCTCGACTGTCTCGGTTTGCGCTCCGACTGCCAGAGTGATATCTACTCTCACCCCGCTTTCGATCTGTACTACGATCGGCTCGCGCAAAAACTTCTTAAAGCCGGTCTTCTCGCCCTCCAACTTGTAGCGGCCAGGCAGAATATTTACGAACGTATAGTTGCCGGACGCATCGGTTTCCATGTTGCGCTTTTGTGCGGTATCCACATTCGTCAACGTGATGGTCGCGTTCGCAACCGCAGCGCCACTCGTGTCCGTAACGACTCCGGCGATGGTGCCGTAGACGTTCTGGCTCCATCCGGACGTAGGCGCGAGCGTCAAAACGACCACAGCCGCTAAAAAGATAAGCCCAAGCTTTCCGAGATTTGGCATTTCTTTCCTCCCCAAAAACTTATCTAAACGTGCGTAACACTTGCCGCACGGACGCACCTAGCCCGGCGGCGATGCTTTCTCATTAGAGAACGAAGGAGACAAGATGAAGGAACAACCGTAAGAAGCCTCAAAGGCCACCCCATTGGCCTGTCTATTAGACCCACCCGGCGCAATAGTCAAGCACAATTTCGTTATTCTTATGAGATTCATCAGGAAAACGAATCTGGGGAGAATTTCCTTTGCTGTCTGGAGTTTCGCTTTTCGTACGCCTCCCCAGTCGCATATTTGCCTGAATCTGCGTCTGGGCAATGGGGGAATTGGTGAACGTCGGCATGTGCCGCCATTCAGAACGCGCGGTTTGAAGATTTTGTGAATCGCTGCTTACGCTTTGGCCCACCCGCGGTTCGGTACGGGACCCACCCCTTCCTTGATGGTGATGAGCCGATTCGCAGGGATCTGCTTAAAAGTGTCGTGCAGGCCACTTGGCCAATACACGTCGATGTCCGCCGAAGTGGAGTTCCCCAAACCGAAATGCAAGCGGGAATCGCTGCACGAGAAAAAGCTGGATTGACTCAGGACCGCTTGCGCCTGGGTCTTGCCTCCATAACGGACAAGCACCCTGGCTCCAATGGCGCTTCGATTGGACTTTACACCTTCCAATTTCACTTTGATCCAGTTGGCCTTCCCGCTGAGGTCATTGCGCAGTAGCGAAGGAGGCTCGTTGAGATTGACGATTAGTATGTCGATATCCCCGTCGTTGTCGAAGTCTCCAAACGCGCATCCCCGACTACAGTGTGCCGCCGCTACACCCGGACCAGCCTCCTGGATGAGTTCTTCGAACACACCTTTGCCCAGGTTCCTAAAAACGACCCGCGGTGTTTTATTGGGGTATTGCGACAATATTCGTTCAACTTGGGGGTAAACATGGCCGGTAACCATAAAGAGGTCTGGAAGACCGTCGTTGTCGAGGTCGACGATGCCTGCTCCCCAGCAGACGTAACGAGTTTCAACTCCAAGGCGCGAGGACCCGGTAGCGTCCTCGAAATTTCCCTTTCCGTCGTTGTGATAAAGGATGTTGGCGTCGTCCGCAAAGTGCGTCTTGAATAGATCGAGATGTCCATCTAGGTCATAATCGCCCACCCCGATCCCCATGCCGGCCTGCTCCATGCCATCATCGCTCAGAGCCGCCCCTCTTAGTACTCCTTCTTCCCGAAACGTTCCATCTCGATTGTTCATGAACAACAAACTGGGAGTCGAGTCGCAGGCGACGTAAATGTCTTGCCATCCGTCTTCATCAAAATCCGCCGCTACGACAGTCATGCCGTAGGTGGCTGTGGCTCGCGCGATGCCGGCTTGCTGAGTTATATCGGTGAACGTCCCGTCGCCATTGTTTCGATAAAGGGAATTCCTGCCCGTGATTAATCCTCGCGGCCCGCATTCGACGGGAATTCCTTTCCACCTACAGTTGGCGTTTTCGCCCGGAACGGCAGCATTTTCAAAGGAAAAGCGCACATAGTTGGAAACGAAGAGATCCAGATGTCCGTCGCGGTCGAAATCGACGAAGGTGCAGCCGGCGCCCCACCTGGGCTGATCGTTCCAAAGCCCGGCAGCCTTGGTCACGTCGGTGAAAGTTCCGTCGCCGTTATTGCGATAAAGAGCGTTCTGGCCGAAATTGCTGCAAAAGATATCGTCAAAGCCATCGTTGTTGTAGTCTCCGATGCAGACTCCACAGGCCCATCCGAGCGAACGCAACCCTGCTTTTTCTGTGACATCGGTAAATGTCCCGTCGCGGTTGTTTTTGTACAGCCGATTCGTCGTACCCTCGGGAGCGCCCCCGAGCCGTGTGCCGCATAGGACAAACAGGTCCATCCACCCATCATTGTCGTAATCCACGAAAGCGCAGCCGCATCCGGTGGACTCCACGATGTACTTTTTGATTTCTACGTCGCCGTAAATCACCGGAGCATGCAGGCCCGCAGCAGCGGCGACGTCCACGAAGTGGGCGTTGAAGGGACGCCCGGAAGCTGCGGGTCTTGGCAAGGGCTTGGCGGTGTGGGTCGAAACACCCTGCGCTAGCGAGCAGGGAGCACGCAGTGATAGCGCGGCTCCCACCCCGAGTCGGACAAAGTTACGACGGCTGAAATTCATGGCGCTAAGCGTTCCAAGAGTTTAAGTGAGCGAATCGCTGATGTTATCACGAGTCGATTGAAGGCTAGTTGTTCGAGCTACGCTATTGGCGCGGCATCCCGCTCACTTCTTTTCTTATGCTTGTGTGTACTTATATTCCGGTTCGCCAGATCCTGATTCACATGATGAGAGAAGGGAATCAGGTTCACGGCGAATGAAGAAAGACAACCTCGACTGCCTGACGGCGAGTATTGTGCAGTGCTCTAGCTGCGCCTCGAGCTACATCGCCGGTTCCACGTCGCTATGCGCGATAGGTCCGACAATAGAAAAGCGGCGTGCCGGTCATTTCTGCGTCAAGGATGACTTTTCAGCGACAATTTGAGGATCGGCAAATTGTAACCAGAAGCCCATCATCTCCTCGTCGCTAGGTTCGCCCCAACGAACTGCTTTGGACGGATCGGGGTTCTGGACATTGTTCTTGGAATTATCGAAATAGGCGACGGTCATGAGTTTCGTGTCTTTCGGCAGTAAGAATTGCTTCTTCAAGAAGTAAGTTTCCTGCCAGCGAAAATCATAGTGGGGAACGTTGAGGAGCACCTCTTCATGACCATCCGGATAAATGGCCTTGGTCATCATGCTTTTGCCGCGAAAATGCATGTGGGCAGTGTATGCCACAGCGATTACATCTTTCGGAAGGGTAAAACATGAAGTGACGCGGTGATTGTCGTCGTTGGGAGGGATAAGAAACATATTGTTCCAGATTTCGTATTGCCCGATCTTATGCTGGACGGGTTCCCGCGCGAATACCATGCCGATGCTGGTGCGATCCTTTACGTCCAGTCCATGATGATTGCTGTAGTGAATTTGAAATTGCAGAGAAGAGCCTGCGGGAATTCGAACCGCGTAGCCAGGAGGCCGCGTCTCCGCCAAGTGGCCCGGAAGATAGATCGCGGGCACGATGTTCAAATACCCCGAGGATTCGCCCGGAATACCGCCCCCGTCGGGTGCTGAGCAGCCGTCGTCAATGACCGGCGCATCAGGGCGCAGGTGCAAAACTTTTCCGGTGCGGTAATGATACTTGTCCTCGCCGGCGGTGTCCTTGGAGTGCTGTTCCAGATGCTTGGCGAGTTCAGACTGATCAATCACGGAAACAGTGGCGTGATGAACCACGCGGCGGTCGCCGGGAAGCACCTCGGCGGCCTGTATCCATTTGTCTTCCGTGAAGTTTGTGGGCACATAGATGTATTCGTAGTCGTCTTGAACGGTTTTGGACACCAAGAACTCAGGGGTGGTTAGGACCACGTCCGGCGTGATGTGCCAGCCTGGTGTGAGGACTGGAGCAGGTGACAGGTCCTTGCCCTCGCCTTTTTTCATTCCGTTTTTTACCCAAGCATCGATGACGGCGATGTCCGCGTCGCTCAAGCGAGCGTCATTGGTGAACTCCCCGACGGCGGGGTCGGCATGCCACGGCGGCATCTTGCGTTGAACGACGCTCTCTCGCATTATCCGCGCAAACGGGAGAACTTCCTCGTACGTCATGAGCGACATGGGAGCGATATTATTCGGGCGATGGCAGACCACGCAGTTTCTTTGCAGAATGGGCGCTACATCTTTGTTATAGGTGATTTCTGCTTTTGAAGAGGTGTCGTTCCCGCGGCCTGCTAATGCCATCCCGCACAAACCAATGCAGAAGAGAATTAAGAGGGTTCGGTGCAGACGCATGTTAATTCAGACTCCACAAAGGGGCGAAGAGCGTATTGCCTGATGCCGCGGCCCTATAGGGACCTCGCGAAAGGCATCCAGCCATTCACTGGTGCATTCTACACCTGTCCAGCACTTCCGGGAGGAGCGTAGGGACAGGGAAAGTGCCGGGGCCTAGATAGCGCCGCAGGTATATACCTTTGATTCGTCAAGACTCTGTCCGGCAGTGAAATCAACAACATAGACCCTTGCCATCCGAAGGTGATGTCCGATAACACGCGCTCATGTTTCACTCTCTTGGACTCTTGTTTGGGGCCTATTCTGGGCTTCTTCTGCACGCGTCAGAGCCTTCTGCTCGAAAATCTAGCTCCTCGGCAGCAACTCACGGTGCTCAAGCTACGTCCTACTTCCAAGATTTTCATCACAGAATTGGCCAGCGAGCTGAAGATCCACGTTCCAGTTGGCCGCAATTTTGCCGTTTTTTGCGTTTTAGGCGTCTCGAAAAACCAATGACTTACGTGTTTTCAACACGCCTGAATATTCCGACTCCCCGCCTCCACCATATTTCCTGTTGATTATATTTTGCATGATACCCATCCGCCCAAGCGCGAGTTGTTTCACCTGGAAGTGCCGCAGCCTTTGCGATGATGCAATGGGGCCGGATTCAGGAGAAACCACAGTTCGAACCCTTCGATCCCGCCGTCGAGTTCTTAACCCCCTCCGTCGCTGCAAAACTAAGGAATGCACGCTCGTGGATTCAGCGGCGCTGGCGCATGGTTCGATAGACCGACCGATGGTGTATGGCATCCGAATCTGGGGTTGGCGGGTGTGTGCACGGCCTACTACAGCCGCCGGAAGCTGCTTTCGATACTGAGGATAGAACAGGTCACACAGTTTCTTGATGAAGCCTTTGGGTCAGCTCGTTAATCCGCAATCGTCATGTCCCACGTTTTTGAGAGGTTCTCTAGGCCCTTGCGGACGCTTGCAGATGAATTCGTGAAGAGAGATTTCTTTGACCGTGTAGTATGTAAGTGATACATGCAGGCCGATATCTGTCGTCCGTTTGCTGAATCTAGGCCAAGCACTCAGGGGTGCGCCATTGATTGTGCTCCGTCTGCTGTTAGTTCGCAGCGATGGCAAGTTCGAGCCCCGACGAGAACGCTTCATTAGGAGGCTGCGATGGTAAAGCCACTGAGCAAAACCAAGGTTGCTTCGTACCTCGCCAAGAAGGTCGGCACACCAAAAAAAACCGCAGCTCTTTTCTTAGAAGAACTTTTCAAGCTCGCAGTGAAGGAAGCCAAGGGCGGAGCGGGCAAGTTTGTGATCTCGGGCATCGGTCACGTTGTCAAAGCACATCGCAAGGCGCGCATGGGCCGCAACCCGCAGAGCGGCGAGGCGATCAAAATCAAGGCCAAGACCGTCGTGCGAATGCGCACTTCGAAATCACTCAAAGATGCAGTACTTAAAGGGAATGGCTGGCCGGATTGAGGGGGGACATTTAGATGCCAGATGACGGACCACAGGGGGAGCAAGGTGCACGGTTGCCCGGACAGCGTCTTTCTCTCCGAGATTCTACCACGACGTAACTACACTGCCAGCTCAGCTCGGTGGACAATGCCGGGGCTCAGACGCGACGCAACAGCGTGATGCGCCCGATTGGCAGCCATTCGGCAACTAGAATGTCGCCGCTGTGAAGGAAAATAGCCGCGTGGGGCGTGATGAACTGCCCAGCAGTGAATTCGTTACGCGACTGCCTGCGGCGTGAGCCAACTTCCCCGTTCGAAGGGCGGCCGTCTCCCAATTGCATAACGACCTTGTACTCGCGGTCAAGAATGCAAACCTGGCTGTCGAGGTCCGGACAGACCATCCAATCGCCTTGCGTATGAAAGTGACAAGGCATACGGAGTCGCGACTCGTCTTTAATGGTGCGAAGATGTAAGCCGTCCAAGGAAAAAGTTTGCACGCGCCGGTTCCCACGATCCGCAACCACAAGGATTGGATCCCCACCTCGGGTATCCACGAAGAGGCCGTGTGGCGTGTCGAATTCGCCGTCACCGTGTCCCGGCCGCCCGACTTCTCCAAGAAATTTTCCGTCCGAAGAAAATCGCAGCAAATGGTGCGAGCCATAGCCATCACCCACATAAAAATCCCCGTTTGGAGCGAAGGCGACGTTGGTCGGAACAAAATCAATGGGTCGCCCCGCATAGGCAGGGTCTTCACGCGGATAGCCGTGTGCCCAAAGGGATTCGCCATTCAGCGTGGTCTTCATGATCTTGCACTGATTGATATCGCAGTGATAGAGAACTTCCGCGCCTTTCTCGCGGCGCACACCAAGCCCATGCGCGCCCCCACGAAACTCCTCCCCGAATGCGCGAACGAAGCGCCCGGACGAGTCGTAAACAACCACGGCCTCTCCGCGCATGCTGGATTTGTTCACCGTGTGCGCCACATATATGTTACCTTCCTCATCCTGCGCCAAACCGTGGGTGTCCCCCCAAACCAGGCCGGCGGGCGGCACCAGCCAGTCGTGAACACACTCGTAGGTGCTCACTCCAGAGCCGACAACCGGCAAGCGGCTGCCGGACCTGCTTGATGTCTGCACAAAGAAAGGAGGCAGCATCGCCGCGGCTGTCGCCGTCGAGCCGTCTCTAAGGAACCTGCGTCGAGTGAGTGAGTTCATGCGATGACGTCCTCCGATGTCCCAGGTGGGCGCAGTTATGTGTCTGTTCTCTCGTCCACCGACAGATGATACAACACCCGAGTTTCGCCGGGGACGATGCAACGGAGATGAAGTCGTACTCGAAAACCGACCTCGGCTTGGAGGGTTGAAGAGCGAGGTTCACTTTCCGCAACCTACACTCCGGCGAGGACCTTTTTCACTACGTTGCCGGCCACATCGGTCAGGCGGAAGTATCTTCCTTGGAACTTATAAGTCAGCCTGAGGTGATCAATTCCGAGGCAATGCAGGATAGTCGCCTGCAAGTCGTGGACATGCACGGGATCTTCGATGATGTTGTAGGAATAGTCGTCCGTCTTGCCGATGGTTAAACCGGGTTGGATACCCCCGCCGGCCATCCAAATCGAAAAACAGCGGGGATGATGGTCGCGACCATAGTTCGTCCCGGTGAGTCTGCCCTGACAGTACACGGTTCGGCCAAACTCTCCGGCCCACACGACCAGTGTGTCATCCAACATACCTCGCTGTTTGAGATCGAGGACCAGAGCGGCCGAAGGCTGATCGACGCCTTTGCATTGCAGAGCTATGTCTCGTGGCAAGTCGTTGTGTTGGTCCCAGCCGCGATGATAGAGCTGAATGAAGCGCACGCCACGCTCGGCAAGCCGCCGCGCTAGCAGACAATTGGCGGCATACGTTCCGGGCTTCCGCGAATCCGGGCCGTATAATTCAAAGGTGGACTCACGTTCCTTTGAAAGATCCATCAGATCGGGCACGGAGGTCTGCATGCGATACGCCATTTCATATTGCGCGACGCGGGTATCAATCTCCGGATCGCCATATTTCTCTGCCAGCAAACGATTCAATTTCGCGATGCCGTCCAGCATGCGGCGTCTTGTCGCAGATGGGACTCCCGGTGGACTTGACAAATACAGCACCGCGTCGCCACTCGAGCGAAATTTCACTCCCTGATACCGGGACGACAGAAAGCCGCTTCCCCACAGGCGCGAAAACAGCGGCTGGTCCGGATTCAAGGCGTTGGCCTGCGAGACCATGACCACGAACGCCGGGAGATTTTGATTCTCGCTGCCGAGTCCGTAAGTGACCCACGCGCCCATGCTGGGACGCCCGGGCTGCTGGAAGCCGGTCTGCACGAAGGTGATCGCGGGATCGTGGTTGATGGCTTCGGTGTAAGTGGACTTGATGATGGTGATGTCGTCCACGATTTTGCCGTGGTAGGGAAGCAGCTCGCTGATCCAGGTGCCGGAGCGGCCGTACTGGTTGAACTTGAAAATCGAAGGTGCCACCGGAAACGAGGATTGGCCCGACGTCATGCCGGTAATGCGCTGGCCCATGCGCACGGAGTCGGGCAACTCGACGCCCTGCGACTTGACGAGGTTGGGTTTGTAATCGAATAGCTCCATCTGGGAAGGCGCGCCGGATTGGTGGAGGAAGATGACGCGCTTCGCTTTGGGCGGGAAATGGGGAAGGCCGACGAGTCCGCCGGTTTTGGCGTCGTTTGCGGTGTCAGCTGCGAAGCCATCGTTGGTGAGCAGCGCGGCGAGCGCCGGAATGCCGATGGCGATTCCGGCGGTGCTGCGCCGGAAAAACTGGCGGCGCGTCATCACGGCGCTGAGTTGTGGAGTCATGCAATCGGAGTCGGTCATACTGTGCCTCGCGTTCTGCTATTCGGCCGTAATGGTTTCGTCGAGATTGAGGATCATGCTGGCTAACGTGGTCCAAGCCGCGACTTCGCGCGGGTCCAGTGTGGAATCCGGCTTCGATTCGCCGACAGACAGCAGCTTCGTTACCTGCGCCTGGTCCTGGCGGTAAGTGGAGCGAAATTCCGAGAGCGAGCCGAGCAGCAGGTCGCGCTCCTGCGGGTCGGGCGTGCGTGCCGTCGCGAGCTTGAAAGCAAAATCTATGCGCTCGCGATCGGACCTGCCGCCCGTGCGCAACGCACGCTGCGCCAACGCGCGAGCGGCTTCTACGTACGTGGGATCGTTCAAAAGCGTGAGCGCCTGCAGCGGGGTGTTGGTGACTCCGCGTCTGGCGGTACATTTTTCGCGGTCGGGCGCGTCGAAGATGGTCAGCGAGGGCGGCGGGACGGTGCGCTTCCACACCGTGTACAGACCGCGACGGTATAAATCAGAACCCGAGGACGGCGTGTACGTCTGACCCGAAAAGCCCTGGCCGAAGGCCATCTCTTCCCAAAGGCCCGCGGGCTGATAGGGATAGACGCTCGGCCCGCCGATTTTATCGTTGAGCAATCCGCTGATCGCGAGGGCATTATCGCGAACGATCTCGGCGGGGAGGCGGAATCGCGGTCCTCTTGCGAGCAGGCGATTTTCGGGATCGTGCTCGATGAGTTCGCGCGACGCGCGGGAAGATTGGCGGAACGTCGCTGAGGTGACAATCAGGCGCTGCATAGCCTTGATGTCCCAGCGAGTGCGGACGAACTCGGTGGCCAGCCAGTCGAGTAATTGAGGATGGCTCGGCGGTGCACCCTGCGAGCCAAAGTCCTCGGCGGTCTTGACGATGCCGGTCCCGAAATATTGTTGCCAATACTGATTGACCGCAACGCGAGCGGTGAGCGGGTTGGAGGGGTCGAGGATCCACTTTGCGAGTCCCAAACGGTTGCGAGGCAGGTCTTCGGGCATCGGCGGCAGGAACGCGGGAACACCCGGCGTGACCTTCTCACCCTTATTGTCATATTGACCGCGGCCCAGCACAAAGGTGTCGCGCGGCTTGGACATCTCCACCATGACCATGGTCGTGGTGATGGATTTTTCGAGCTTGTCCTTTTCTTTTTTGAGTTCTACTAACTGAGAGTAAGCCTGCCTGTACTTCTCGGGCGCATCGTGCTTAAGGAAGTATTCACTCAGGCGGGCTTGATCCTGTTTTTCGAGCTTCGCTTGCTTTTGTTCCTTGCCCTCCGCTTTCTCTAGCTCTCCGATGTCGGCCTCTTCGGGCGGCTTCTCGGGCTGGACGGCCGCAATTTCCGCTGCGGGCGTGCCCGCAAGCTTGGTCAAGAGGACGCGCGCCGGCAGATGCACGGCGAGATCTTCGACTTCTGTATCAGATAGTGTGCGGGTGTAAATGCGCAAGTCACCGAGTTGGCCTTTAAAGGCGCCGCCGATATTTTTGTTGCCAATCGCCAATGGCGCGGAAGTACGGAAGCTTCCGCGCAATGTGTCTTTTGCGGTTTCCGTTTCCCACGGCGTTCCATCGACAAAGATCTTCAAGCCCGCAGCTTTACCCGACCCATCATAGTTGACGAGCAGATGATGAGAGCCGTGCATCGGCACACGATTTTTCGTGCGCACCTCGATGGCGCTATCGGGCCAGGGCGCCGCTAGCCGTACGACGACGCGAAGATTCCGTTCGTGACGGCCGGTGAAGGCGACGTCCTCGAGACCGAGCTCATAGCCGGTCCAGTGCTCGGAGGCGTCTCGTTTCTGGAAAACTTTGCCGCTCTCCTCGTAGAGATTCACCCAGGCGGCGATAGCAAAAGGCTGATGCAAATCGAAATCCCCGGCTTGGCCGAGACTGGCTTCACTTTCACCTCTGAATTCAGCGGCCTTACCGGCCGGCCCATCTTCATAGGTGATTTCACCTCGAACGAGCCTTCCGTCGTGGTGCGAGAAAGCGTCTGACAGGTCGCCGTTGAAAGGATAGTGCGTTGCCAGCGCGTCCCGCGTCGGCTCGGGTAAAGTCGCAAGGCGCGCTTTCTGCCATTCGTTGCGAAGTGCCAAGACATCCTTTTCGGGCATGGCCGTCAAAGCGGCAGCGATCTTCCTCTTGAGGTCGTCCATCTGTTGCTGTTGCTCGGGAGCAGGCAACGACAGCACCGGCACTGCATTCCCTTCGTAACCATCTAGGCCGCGCTCTGGAACGCTATTGAAAAACGCGAAGAAGCGATAAAACTCCTTCTGCTTGATAGGATCGTACTTGTGGTCGTGGCAGCGCGCACAACCCATGGTCAGTCCTAGCCAAGTCGTTGCCGTGGCGCTCGCGCGATCGACGACATATTCGACGTGATATTCCTCCGGGATCGCGCCACCTTCGAAATTGATCATGTTGTTACGGTTGAACCCGCTGGCGATTTTCTGTTCGAGCGTGGTGTTGGGGAGCAGGTCGCCGGCCAATTGCTCGATTGTGAATTCGTCAAACGGCATGTTGCGATTGAAGGCGGCAATCACCCAATCGCGCCACGGCCACATCTCACGCAAGC
>WNEZ01000873.1_pt1 | contig 24562 bp, 23 predicted proteins | sample 5400521 | NCBI WGS metagenome assembly WNEZ01 (sample SAMN13153339, study PRJNA577476) | soil metagenome | isolation source: 120 cm saprolite under Douglas fir tree site 2 hole 1 replicate 1 | place: USA:California | collected 2015-04-18
TCAGCGATTGGGATCAGCCGGCTCGCTCCTTGCAGCCGAGCTTTGCCGGCCGCTGGCCGGAGCTACGTGATGTGTCCTGGTATCTGCCTCTCGGCGACGGCGCCCTGGCGAACATCGGCGCGGGATGCGTCAGTCCCCGCTGGGCGTGCGCCACCATCGGAACCTCGAGCGCCCTGCGCGTCCTGCTCGATCGCCGACGCGTGACGGTGCCATGGGAAACCTTTGTTTATCGCGTCGATCGCCGCCGCTACGTGCTCGGCGGCGCGCTGAGCGAGGGCGGCAACGTGGTCCGCTGGTTCACCGACACCCTCGGCCTCAAGCCTAAGAAAAAATTCGAACGCGCGGCCGGCGCACTCCCGCCCGATAGCCATGGTCTGACCGTCCTCCCCTTCTGGGCCGGTGAACGGAGCCCCAACTGGCGCGGCGATGCGCGAGCGGTCATCGCCGGACTGTCCCTTGCCACCCAACCGGTGCAGATGCTGCGCGCGGCGATGGAGGCGATCACCTACCAGCTGGCCGCGGTCGCCGCCGCGATGCAGCGGGCGGTGCCTCGACCGGAATCGGTGATTGCCACCGGCGGGCAGTTGATCCACTCCCCAGCGTGGAGCCAGATGGTCGCCGATGCGCTCAGTCTCCGGGTGATGACCTCGCCCGAACCGGAAGCCTCGAGCCGCGGAGCCGCCTTGCTCGCGCTCCACGCCCTCGGAAAGCTACCGAGACTCTGGTCGTCACGTCCGGCACGCGGCCGCAGCTACCGACCGCGCGGCACCGTGCATGCGCGCTACGAGCGCGCGCGACGCCGCCAGCAACGTCTCTATGAGCTTCTGTTTCCGCCGCTCGGCCAGCCCGAGGAGGCCACCCCTATCGCCGCGGCGGGATCAGGTCCCAGAAGGAAGGATCTTCGAAGCCCAACCGCCAAACACTGATTCCTTTCAACCCGTACTCGTACATCAGCGGCAGCTTGCGCCGCAGGGTCTCCGGGCTCTGGATCCAGAGCTCGTGCTGAATCCCGCGGGCCGTGTAGCCGAAATGCATCTCCTCCTCGGTCGCATCGAGGGCCGGCGTCGCGCCATGATCCTGGGCGAGCATCATCGCGTCGGCGTAGGAGCTCGACGTCAGTCGCCCGATGCCGGTCCAATCGTGGTAGTAGGTCGGAAGCCCCAGCGTCGCTTTCTCCGGCGGGACGCCCTGCAGCGAGAACTCGAGCGCCTGACGTATCCAGGGCGTGCCGGAGACCGGCCCCGGCGGCGTGACGCCATTGTGTTCGTCGTAGGTCATGAACGAGAGGAAGTCGGCCGCCTTCGCCAGCGACGCGAAGTCGTAAGCGCCGGACCACTGGCGGAAATAGTCGAGAAGTGTCCCGCTCGCGCTGGCGTCGCCCGGCAGCCGCGGAATGACCGCAATCGACAGGTTCAGGCCCGCCTGGTGGAAGGCGTTGGCGCAGTCCTGCACCAGCGCCGTCAAGAGGTCGCGGTCGGTCCACGGAACCTGCTCGAAGTCCAGCTGGAACCCGGCGTAGCCGTAGGCCTTCGCCTCGTTGACCAGGTTGCGTGCCAGGGCGGCGCGCCGATCGGGATCCGACAGGACCGCGTGGGCGACGTCGGGATCGATATCTTTGTTGACCACCAGCGGAATGATCGCGACGCCACCGGCGTGCGCCGCGTCGATCACGTCGCGTCGCGCGTAACCGGTGATGCTCCCGTCGGCATTCGCGTCGTACCAGCCCGGGCTCAGCACGTCGATCTGGCGCAGGTGGGCGAGGAAGGAGGCGCGGCCCTCAGCGGTATTGACGTAGTACATCTGCACCATCCGGCCCGGCAGCACCCGCGTCAGCGTCGATGGGACCGACAGATCGCTGCTCTGGCCCTCGCGACTCCATGTCCCATCCGCCGCCTGGATACCGGCGTCGATTGTGATGACGGCGTGGTCCGATAACCCAAAGCCGGTGGAAACCAGCTCGACGGTCTGCGCATCGCGCCACGTGAAGGTAGGGTGCCCCGTCATCCGCATGTGGTCTTGCGCCTGGACGCGATCGGCGACCGGCCGCGCGAATCGGACGGTCGCGGCGATACTCGCCGGCGCATCAGCCTGCAGATGAGTGAGGTGCATGAAGACCTGCGCGCTCAATGGCGGGACGACCTGGAACCCCGCGCGGACATGCATCGCTCCTGCCGTCAGCTGGACCGAGTGCCGGCTGCCCATCGGGAGTGGACCGGGAAGCGCCACGCGAAGCTCCGTCGCGCCCGGCGGGACGGCGAGTACGACCGGGCGACCGTCCATCAGCAGCTGCCAGTCGCCCGGGCGCAATGGGTGGCTCACCCTGACGACCAGCTCGGGCTTTGGCGACACCTGCGGCAGCGGCGTGGACAGGATCGATGCGCCATCGAGCTCCATGGCATCGACGTTGACGACCGGAACCGGGTTCAGTTCCGTGGCCGCCAGGCCTCCCAGCAAGAGCATCCCGGTGGCGATCGCGCCGGCGCCCAAAAAGACCGGAAGGCGCATGCCGGTCGCGAGTATCGTCGCCCGCCATCGCCATCGCAAACGGTCGAAATGGCACCAACTGAGGCTCAGCCGTTAGTGCCTTACGGCGTCCTGGCGGTATCAAGTTTGCTCGTTTGTTGCCCGGGAATCGGGGGTAAATTGATGGCGTGGACATGCTCGATATCCTCCGCCGGCAAGCCGGCCGCTTTCAGTGCCCCAAGTGCGGGCAGAGCCTGGCCGACTGCCAGCTCGAGATGGTGGCGCATCAGGACGACCAGTCCCTGGTAAAGGTCACCTGCGCCCACTGCCAGGACATGCGGGTGATCGCGGTCGCGATCGCCGCCGAAGCCGAAGCCGCGCCCGTGATCGAGGTTCGCGACCAGCCCGCCGAAGAGCTCGGAGCGCCGATCACCACCGACGATGTCCTCGACGTCCGGCTGGCGCTCGCCGGCTACGAGGGCGACCTCGCCGGCTTACTTGCCTGACCGCCTGTCACCAAGCGGTAACAATCCACGCCGGCAACGCAAACCGGCACCGCATCCACTGGACTTGACTCAGCCTCGACCTTAAGATTGGCCCGTGAAGCGGGGGTGGTGGCGCCGGGCGCTGGGGGCAAGCTTGCTCGCGCTTGCGTCATGGTCGGCCGCCGGCCTCTCGGCCGTCGCCGCGCCGGCCGTCCCCATCTTCAGTCAACGGTCGCACCAGTGGTCTCGGGACGCGCTCGGCAGCGACCCGGTGGACACGATCGGCTCATCGGGTTGCGCCCTGACCGCGGTCACGATGGTGACGGCGGCCTACGGGTACTCGACGAACCCGCAGCAACTGAACCGTTGGCTTACCGCCCACGGCGGCTACATCGAGAATGACTTACTGCTCTGGCGGCAGGCGGGGGCCGCCACGCAGGGCTCCGTCCGCTGGAAGTGGCTCCATGTGCCCGGGATCGTCTCGCAGCTGCGCACCGACGACCAGGACATCGAGGATCTACCGCCGCAGTCGCTGGTTGAAGCGCAACTCGACGCGGGCCGGCTGGTGGTGGCCGAGGTGCGACTCTACGGTGGCATGCACTTCGTCGTGATCACCGGCCACAGCGGCCGCATCCTATATATCAATGACCCCTGGTTCGGCGACCGGACCACGCTCCAGGCGCGTTACGGCGCCTACAAACAGGCGGTCCACTCGGCGCAGGTCTACTACCGGGGCTGACGGAGGCGCTGACTCAGGCGGCGGCGGCCAGCTCGTCGTCGTAACCGGCCGGACCCCACTGCCGGGTCCGCTGCGCAACGGCGGCGACCAGGTTCTGGAAGGTATCCTCCCGGAACAGCGCGCGATCCAGCTTCAGCACCTGGGTACCGGCGGCAATCTCCAGGTGGCCGCCCTTGCGGGTGATGACCTGGTTCATTCCCTGTACCCGGTCCCAGGGCACGAGGCGGGGTTGGCGGTTGAGCCACGCGTGGCCGACCGGCCGTAGCGCGATCCCCTCGCGCGTCACGATCACTTCGGTCCACTCGATGAAGAAGCTGTGGAAGAGCAAACCAAGACTGAAGGCCAGGCCACAACCCATCGCAATGGCGAGGGCCGCGAACGAGCCACTGTGGGTTTCCGAGATCTCGATCACGGCCAGGACAAAGCCCAGGGCACAGGCGGCAATCGGCACGCCGGGCCAGAGGATGACGAGCCGGTTCAACGGGCTATCTGGCCGAAAGCTCATGCGTGCTCATACCGTATCGGCGCCGGTCGAAGACAACATTTCGGCCATCGATTCGCCGCAGACATGTTGCCCCCGCGTAACGGTTAACCCCGGTTCGGGGCCCCGCGTTCAGACGTCCAGTTCTTTGACGTCGAGGTCGCGTAGTTCGGGCGGCGCGGCCAGCCCGTTATCGACCAGGATGCGCAGCAGCCGCAGCACGTAGCGGGCACCGTTCAGATTGACCCCGTGCTGGCGAGTCAGCGTCTGGATCGCCTGCAGCTTGCGGATGTCCCGCTGCGAGAATCGCCGCCGGTTGGTGGAGGTGCGCTTGGGCACCACCAGGCCGAGGTGCTCGTACATCATCAGCGTGCGCGGGTGCGTCTGAAGAATCTCCGAGGCGACGCTGATCGTATAGATCGGCTTATCGAGGGAGAGGCTCGTGTCACTCGGCGCGCGGCGGGTTACTCCTTTAGCCAATCCTCGATACCCTCTGAGAGGCTGGTCGGCGTAGTGCGCGCCTTGATGAGGTACTCGTGTGCCCCCAGCCGCAGCCCTCGCGCGACCAGGTCCTCTTCATCGTAATTAGAAAGGATGATAACCGGAATCTCGCGCGTCTTCTCCTGCGCCCGCAATTTCCTCAAAACCTCGAGGCCATCCATCTTCGGCAGGCGAATGTCGAGAAAGATGATGTCAGGCATGAGATCGCCGGCTTTCTTGAGGCCTTCCTCGCCGTCCAGCGCCGTGTTGACGCGATAACCATCGAGTTCCAGCTTGAGCCGGTACATCTCGAGCACCGACGGATCGTCTTCTACCAGGAGAACGTAAACCAGGTCCTCATCGGCCTGGGTCGGCTGGGTCGCCGGGCTCGCGCCGGCGGTGCGGCGCGTCTTACTTTCCATAACACTCCCCTTGGCGCGAAGCAGTATAGACGAAGTTGGTGCATCTCGCGATGTTTACGGGAAGCAATACGTCGGACTCCTTGCGAGGCATACGCTGGGGGCCAAAGAACCCCGGAAAAGTTAAGGCCCTCCGAAGGGAGGGCCCGAAGAGGGGGGCAAAGAAACTATTCCGGATTATAGAGACGCCCGAGAGCCTTGTCAACATCGAGACCATCAGAAAGTATCACGCCGATACTATCGATAAAGTGGAGGCGCGATGCAAAACGCTGCGCAAAAATTCGTCTAGACGTCGAGCTGCGAAACGTCGAGATCGCGCAGCTCGACAGGCGCAGGAAGTTGATGCTCCTGGAGCAGCTTGAGCAGCTTCAGGATGTAGCGCACGCCGGCCAGGTTGACCGAATGATGGCGGGTCAGCTTCTGGATGGTTTGCAGTTTCATGACGTCCCGCTGCGAGAAGCGCCGCCGGTTGGTCGACGTCCGCTTGGGAACGACCAGGCCGAGGTGCTCGTACATCATGAGCGTGCGGGGATGGGTCTCGAGGATCTCGGATGCCACGCTGATGGTGTAGATCGGCTTGTCGAGGGAGATATTCGTGTCGCGCCGGGACTCACGCTTGACGACAGTTTCCATAAGGCCCTCCATGATGGATCTGCCTCCCGGTCTCGAATACGGCTTGCGCCTTGTGATATCTCCGACCGGCGAAAATCCTCCCGAGTATAGGGGCCTACTCTCTACGGCTCAACCCAAGATTCGTAAATAGATGTGAACTCACTTGAAGACCCACTTGTGCGCTCAGGAAGTAGACCTAACCTAGTGATATGACGCAGGCCGGTCAGGCTTTTTATCGAGGGGCCGGTGGCTTGGTGGTGCTGGTCGGTGGCGAGGACTCGGCGTTGGCCGCCTCGGCTGGGCCTGTGCCCGGCCGGCGCCCGGCGTGATAGCGGGTTCCGCCGGACGATGAAGCTGAGGGGGCCGACGAAGCCGCGGGCCCACCGTCCCGCACCCGGATGTGGCTCAGCGTCGATTCGCGGAGGATCAGGAACAGCAGGAGCCCGATCGAGGCAAGGATGAAATTCGTTCCGAGCCAGCTGTAGTTGAAGAAGAAGCCGAGGACGAACCCGATCAGCAACATCAGGAAGGCCGCGATCGTCCCGATGTGGGTGAACTCGTCCTGGAGATGGTGCCGGGGGAACAGCTGGCGGAGCGAGTGCTCGAGACTGAAGCCCGTGTGATGGGTGGCCGCCGCCGCCGACGAGCCGGCGGACACCGAGCCGGTGACCGGCTCCGCCTGCGACTTGCCGCAAAAGCGGCAGAAACGCGCACCCTCCTCGATCGTCTTGCCGCACGAGCGACAGAACACGGTTCCCCCTTTCGCCACCGGCTCCGAACTCGACAAGGCCGCCCCATTATACGGTCGCCGATCGCGCTCCGCTGGGATGTTCCAGGCAGCGTAACCAAACCCGGCGGCCCCCCGTTCGACTTGCAACAGGGGAAAATTTCAGGGCATCTGACGTGAAGGTGCTAGGGTTAGGTTATAATGACTGAGTCAAGTTTTCGGAATCAGGACAGTAACGTTTAAGGGGCCAGCTTTGATCAGCATCAGGCACGCGACTCACCCAGCAACCGCTAGCGGCCTCTCATCGCTGGACGCTCGGCGGCGTCAGATCCGGCGCCTGCGCCGGTCCCCGCTGCGAACCCTCGCAAGCGGCGCGGGGTGGGGAGCGGTTATCCTCGTCTCTCTGTGGCTCCTGTTTTCCGGGATCTTCGGGTTTCTCAGCGCCTAGCCGCCCGGCGGCGGAGCCAGCGTCATCTCGCTCGCTGGCGCAAGCGTAGCCGGCGCGACTTTCGGCGCGTCGTCATCCTCGGCCTGATCGTGGTCTTCCTGCTGCCCCTGATGGGCATCCCCGCGATCACCGCGCAAGCCGTCGGTCCCCTGCCGGCGGTCAGCGGGCTGGCCTCCAACAAGATCGACCAGGACACCCTCATCTACGACCGCCATGGCAACCTGCTCGCGGATATCGGCAAGTACGGTGACCATCGCATCGTGGTGCCGCTCAACTACATCTCGCCCTGGGTCGTGAAGGCCACGCTCGCCACCGAGGACCGCACCTTCTACTCCAACAGCGGGATCGACCTGGGCGGCATCGTCCGCGCGGCGATCGCGAACTATCAGCACCACAAGGTCAAGCAGGGTGGCAGCACCATCAGCCAGCAGCTGGTGAAGCAGGTCTACATCGGAACGAACGCCCCCGCGGACGTCCAGCGCAAGTTGAAGGAAGCCATCCTCGCCATCGAGCTGAACCGTGAGTACAGCAAGAACCAGATCCTCGAGATGTACCTCAACACCATCTTCTATGGCAGTCAGACCTACGGGATCGAGGCCGCCGCCCGCAGCTACTTCCAGTCGAATGCCCACGACCTCACCCTGGCCCAGGCCGCCATGCTCGCCGGCTTACCGCAGGCGCCGACCCAGTACAACCCCGTGGTGAACTTTCAGTCGGCCAAGCAACGCCAGGCGCAGGTGCTCGCGGCGATGGTCGGCGAGAAGTACATCACCGCCGCGCAAGCCGAGGCGGCCTACGCGGTCAAGCTGCAGATCACTCCTCCGATCACGAAGTTCGAGGCGCCCTACTTCGTCGACTACGTCTTGAAGACGCTTGCCAAGCCCCCCTACAACATCAACAACAACGACAACAACCGCAAGGGCTATCGCGTCTACACGAGCCTCGACCTGAACCTCCAGCACATGGCGGAAGCGGTGGTGCGCGAGCAGGTCGCGCAGAAGGGCGATTACTACAACTTCCACGACGCCGCGCTCGTCAGCATGGACCCGAAAACCGGCGAGGTGCTGGCGATGGTCGGCGGGGACAACTACGATCGGCCGGGCGGACAGTTCAACCTCGCCTACGACGTGCCACGGCCTCCGGGATCGAGCTTCAAGATCTTCACCTATACGGCCGCGATCGAGAGTCGCAAGGTGAACATGCTGAGCCCGGTGCTCGACGACGCCATGGTGTTCCCCACCGGTGGCGATGGTCCGGGCTTCGTGAGCGGGTTCGCGAAGTACGTACCATCGAACTACGACCATCGCTTCCACGGCACCCTGCCGCTGAAGATGGTGATGGGCAACTCGCTCAACATTCCCGCGCTCAAGGTCGAGCTGCGCACGGGCATCCCCGCGGTCGTCGACATGGCGCACCGCCTCGGCCTGACCTGCCTCGGCGAACCGTGCGGCGACAAGAGCGCCGACCAGTACGGGATGAGCCTGACGCTCGGCGCGTATGCCGTGCGCCTCGCCGACATGGCCACCGCCGCGTCCACGCTCGCCACCCTCGGCGTGCGTCATCGCGAGGCGCCGATCCTCAACATCAAGGACGGGCTTGGGAACGACGTCTTCACCTATGACCCGGCCAAGAACGAGTACCGTGCCGTCGATCCCGCCGTCGCCTTCATCATCGCGTCGATCATGTCGGACGACCGCAACCGCTGCATGTCGTTCGGCTGCCACGGCGACCTGACGCTCGCCGGACGCCACGTCGCCGCCAAGACTGGCACGACCAACGAGTTCAAGGACAACTGGACCATCGGCTTCACGCCCAGCCTGGCGACGGCGGTCTGGGTCGGCAACCCCGACAACAAGCCGCTCAGTCATAACTCCACGGGCATCGTCGGCGCAGCGCCCATCTGGCACAAGTTCATGACTCAGGCGCTGGGGGGAACGCCGGATGAGTGGTACCCCGTGCCCGCCGGCCTCCATCAGATTGGCCAGGACTTCTTCCTTCCAGGCACCGAAAACCTGCCGAAGACGCTGGCGCAACCGTGGCCGCAGTGCAAGCTGCCGGCGAACTACAACCCCTACGCGCTGACCTACAGCCAGATCACGGTCGACGGCGTCTATTGCATCATCAACCCGCCACCGCCGCCGCCGGCTCCCGAGCCGACACCGACGCCATCACCGACGCCCTGCCCCCCGTTTTCGCCTCCCGGTCAGTGCAAGCCGACCGGCTGACGACGAGCGTGTAGGCTAGGCCATCCCCGGCTGGTCGCTCGACGCCTTTTCGGTGCGACCACCCTGCTCACCGTCGCCGAACGGCCGGCGGGACGCCAGCTCACCGGCGCGATCACGCAGCTCGATGCCTCGCTGCATCAGGTCGTCGCGCATCTCCTCACCGGACTTGGGCGCGAGCAGCAACGCGAGCCCGAAGCCGACGGCGACCCCGATCAGCAGCCCGGTTACGAACCGCTCGACGCCGCTATCGCTGTCCTGGGTGATCCGGGTGCGGCGTAACGCCGCGACCGCGTCCGAGAGGCGATCCTTCACCTCGAAATCCTGGGCCACCTTGTTGGCCCGATCGAGCAATTCGCTCAAGCGATCGACTGTCTTCTCTACGGTCTGATCCATCGTCGTCCTCCCTGTGGCCGCCTTCATGGCCGCCTGACTTTGCTTTCTGTTCCGCCTGCCGCCCGCCGCCGGGGTGTGGTCGTCGAGGCCGGGGCCCCGCCGCTGTCGGCGGACAACATGGCCTCCGCCTGGCCGAGGAGCCGCGAGACCCGACGCCGCGTATTCACGCCCGAATCGGGAGCGTAGAGCAGCGCGAGGATCGCCCCGGCGATCGCGCCATGCGTGAGGCCTCGCACATATCCCATTGGGAAAAGCCATCGTACCACGGCGTCCTGCGCGGGCCCGCCGTTGCGCTGGGGCCCCATAAATTCAGGTTTTTGAAGGACGTTGCGGTATACTAACCACCGGCGGAAAAGGGGGGAAAGGTGACAGGCGCGATGTCCATTTTGCGATTCTGGCCTACTAATCAGCCCGCTCCGGCGTGGAAAAGCGGGCGGTTCAAGGAGGGGATATGAGTGAGGTAGTCGACGAGGACGTAAACGTCCTATTCATCGAAGATGACCCGGCGGTGGCCGAGATGTACAAGCTCAAGCTGGAGCTTGATGGCTACCGGGTCACCGTGGCGAAGTCCGGCGAGGAGGGCCTCGACCACGCCAAGAACCAGGTACCCGACATCGTCTTCCTCGACATCCGGCTCCCCAAGATGGACGGATTCGCGGTGCTCGAGAATCTCCGATCCGACGGCGTGACCAAGAACATCCCCGTCATCATCCTTTCGAACTACGGTGAGAAAGAACTGGTCGACCGTGGACTGAAGCTCGGCGCGCTCGATTACCTGATCAAGTCTGAGACGACGCCCGCCAGCCTGAGCCGTGGCGTCCAGGATTGGGTCAAGGAATAAAGCATTGGTCCCCACCCGCGATCCCCGGATCGGCGGAGCCTTCGACCTCGACAAGCCGCTGTACACGATCAGCGTGGCCTCCGAGATCCTGGAGACGCACCCGCGAACCCTGATGATGTACGAGGACCTTGGCCTGATCGAGCCCTATCGCACCGCCACCAACCGCCGCCGCTACTCGCAGCGCAACGTGCGCAAGCTGCAGGTGATCCAGCAGCTGACGCGGGAGAAGGGCGTCAACCTGGCGGGTGTCAAGTACATCCTCATGCTGCTGGAGTCGTTGAAGAACGGCGGCGTAAAGCCCCCTGACGACCTCAAGCAGGTCTACGACCTCTACGAAGAGATTATTTAGCTCGCGGCCATCGGCGGCAGCCCTTCATTGTCGTGGGCTGAGCCGTTCGACGGTTCCTCCCAGTCGTGGGCTTCGGCGGCGGCGATCCGCGCCGCGACCGCGGACTTGACCTCGGGCGAGACCACCGTGACCGGTGCGACGGTCTCCCCGAGGAGCAACCGGTCCAGCTCCGGGCCATCGATCGTCTCCACGATCTGCAGGTGCTCGGCGATCCGCACCAGGGTCGCGCGGCGCGTCTGGCAGATGTCGTAGGCCTGGCGGTAGGCCGCGTCGGTCAAGGCCTTGACCTCGGCGTCGACGTCGGCCGCGGTCAACTCCGAGAAGAACTGACTGTCGCCATCGCCTTTCCGATGCAGCGTGACCAGGCCGAGACGTTCGCTCATCCCGAACTCGCAAACCATCTGGCGCGCGATGTTCGTGGCCTGCTCGATGTCCTGCTTGGCGCCGGTCGTGACGTCGCCAAAGATGATCTCCTCGGCGGCGCGGCCGCCCATGGCGGCAGCCATGCGGGCGTTGAGCTCGGACTTCGACGTCAGGTAGCGGTCCTTCAGCGGCAGCTGAATCGTGACGCCCAGCGCCTGCCCGCGCGAGACCACCGACACCTTGTGCACCGGATCGCTCTTCGCGATCGACTTCATCACCAGCGCATGCCCGACCTCGTGGTAGGCGATGATCGCCTTCTCCTCGGGCGTAATCATCCGGCTGCGCTTTTCCGGGCCCGCCATCACACGCAGGCTGGCCTCCTCGAGCTCGTGTGCGCCGATCGCCACCTTCTTGTTCCGCGCCGCGAGGATCGCGGCCTCGTTGAGGAGATTGGCGAGGTCGGCGCCGGTGAAGCCGGGCGTCTGCCGCGCCACCACGTCGAGGTCGATGTCCTCGGCCAGCGGCTTGTGCTCCGCGTAGAGACTCAAGATCGCGCGCCGGCCGTTGAGGTCGGGCGCGTCGATCGCCACCCGCCGATCGAAGCGACCGGAGCGCAACAGCGCCGGGTCGAGCACGTCCGGGCGGTTGGTCGCCGCGATCACGACCACGGCGCAGTCGGTGTTGAAGCCGTCCATCTCGACGAGCAGCTGGTTGAGGGTTTGTTCGCGTTCTTCGTTGGTGCGGAGCTGCGCGCCGCCACGCCTGCGGCCGAGCGCGTCGATCTCATCGAGGAAGACGATGCATGGCGCATTCTTCTTTGCGTGCCGGAAGAGGTCACGCACGCGAGCCGCGCCGACGCCGACGAACATCTCTACGAAATCCGAGCCGCTCAGCGAGAAGTAGGGGACCTTGGCTTCGCCCGCCACCGCACGCGAGAGGAGCGTCTTGCCGGTGCCAGGCGGGCCGACCAGCAGGATCCCCCGCGGCATGCGCGCCCCCAACTGACCGAAACTGCCGGGCGCCTTCAGGAATTCGACGACTTCCTCGAGCTCGTGCTTCGCCTCGTCGACGCCCACCACCTGCGAAAAGGTGACCGGCTCGCCGTCGCCGGCGCGGGACTCAGCCAGATGCTTGGTCATGGCCCCCATCGGATTTCCCAGAAGGTTTGACCGCCGCAGCAGGATGAACAGGAGCGACAGAAGGACCAGCAGCCCCAGCACGTTGGGCAGGACGGTCGCGGCCGAGGTGTCGTCCGCGGACTGCACCGCGACCTTGACGTTGTGACTGCGCAGGTATTGCTCGGTCGAGCCCATCGATGATTCCTTCTCGATGGTCCACGACTGCTGGCCGGTGGAGTCCGTCAGCAGGATGCGTTGGCCGGTGATGCTGGCCGCGACGATCTGCCCGCGATCGGCGCGATCCAGGACATCGCTGATCGGCACGCTCGGCTGGTTCCAGATGCTGTTGGCCCCGGAGTGGCCAACGAACCAAAGCCCACCAACGATGAGCATGCCCAGCACCGCGAGCGCGGGCACCACCAACCATTTGCGGCGCAGGCGCGATGGGACCCGAAAACGGCGAAAGAATGTTTTCATTGGTTTCTCAACCCCTCTCCTCAGTACGCGACTGGTTGGTCGGGTAGCGCGATCAACGCCTTCGTCGCGACTCCTCCTGCGCTGTATCGCTGCCAGAACGGGAAGGCTGTGATGGCTTGCTGCTCCTCGGCGGTGACGCCGTTGTCGGCGTTCGCCAGTCGGTAGTAGGACCAGCTGATGCCGCCCTGGGCGCGGGCCTCATTCATCGAGGTGACGATTTCGGCGCCCGGCGGCGAACCCGGCGTGCCGTACTCCGGCGCGGCGTCGTACGCCTGCGCGGTGATCGTCAGCGGGCGCTGGAAGGGGTTGACGCCGGGATCGCGGAACTGCTGAAAGACCTGATCGACATAAGCTCGCGTCCCGTCGACGCCGCTGTACCGCGGCAGCCCGGTGGCGCGCCAGTAGACCATCGGCGCGAAGACCTGACAGTAGCGCGACATCGTGGCGTACGCGTAGCCCGGATGGTCATATGGCATGGGAAGGGTGCTGGCAATCAACAGGTAGCGATCGCCGAGCCCGTTCATGTCCTGAATGCCGACGCGAATGCCGGAGAGGTACTGGCCGACATTTGGATCCGAGGTACTGTCGCCCTCGATCGTCAGCGCCAGCCCATCCAGGTGCTGACCCTGCTCTTCGAACTGCGCTGCCGCCAGCGCATCGGCGGTGTCGGACGTCGGGTCGTTCAGCATCGGCTCGATCCAGCCGAGGATGCTCAACCCGTGGGCGTGCGCGATCGGCAGCAGGTCCTGCAGCGCCGACGCGCCGTAGAAGTGGCGGCGCGAATCGGCGATCCGAATGTACAGATGGCTGAGGTCAGCGCGGACCGCGGAATCGACGATCGCCGCGGCACGGTCGGCGTCGGGATCGTTCCAGTCGCCGTCGAACATCATCAGCCAGGAACCCTTGCCCCGCACTCCGTCGAGCGGCGAGCGAGGCGTTTGCGCGAAGGGCCGGGGGCTGACGGGCGCCTTGACCACGGCGGCGACCGGCCGGCCGAAGCTGTGCATCACCTGGGTCGCATGGGCCTGCTCCTGGGCGCGCGCCTCCAGATAGGCCCGTAGGCCGAAAGGCGGGGTGAGCAGCGCGAGAAGCATCACGCCCAGCACCACCTTTCCTCCAAACGCCGTGACTTGCCGTAAGATGCCCGACATGCTCGAAGGGACGGCTCCTGCGCCGTTCGGGCGTGAGAGTACCGACAAGTTCGGGTACGTTCAAGCGCGAGGTCCCACGGCTAAGGTGATACGCCCCCGCACAGTCAATGGGTGATCTTTTTGGCCCTGTCACGCTCCGCACAGTGACGCCACAATTCCGGCAAACGGCGTCCGCGTTTGCGGTTTATCACAAATGCTGACATGTTGGATATAATGGTTTACAGTATCGGGTTCTGGAGGGCAGCTCTTGGCATTGCCGCATAAGTCCAGCGAAGTCTCCGACATGTTCGACATCGAGCCGCGCACGCTCTTCGTCTACGAGAGCGAAAACCTGATCGCGCCCGAACGGACTCCCACGCAGCGGCGCCGTTACTCGCGCCGTGACATCGAACGCATCCGGCTGATCCGCGAGCTCACCACCGTTCATGGCATCAACCTCGCCGGTGTCAAGGTCATCTTCTCCTTGATGGAGGCGGCGGTGCAGAACCGGCTGCAGATCCCTGAGACCGAGTTTCCGGAGCTCGCCGGCGCCCGTCATCTCTGGGCCTGAGCAGACTAAATAGAGCCCTCGCGGCCTAATAGGGTCGGAACAATGCTTGTTGATCGGGTAGTGTTCCACCGAGCCACCGATGGGTGAGCACTAAGCGGCCCGGGCAGCGAGCCCTAGCGCTAGAGGGTGCCCCCATCGGCCGGCGAGGAGATGAGACGGCTAGTGGGATGACGTGCCTCGAGCACTGAACTATTAGGTCGGCGCGAGTCTCCTCCGGCTCGATTCAATTTCGACTGGAGGTGCAGTTTGGGGATCTACGTCGGCATCGATTGGGCGGAAGCGCACCACGACATCTGCGTGCTGGACGAGACGGGCACGGTTCTGACCAAGCGACGGATCGCGGAAGGTCTCGAAGGCGTGGGACAGCTCCACGCGCTTGTGGCCGACCACGCGGCGGAACCCAACCAGGTGGTGATCGGGATTGAGACCGACCGAGGGTTGCTGGTGGGAGCGCTGCTGGCGGCTGGGTACCAGGTCTATGCCATCAACCCGCTCGCCGCCAGTCGCTACCGAGAACGCCATGTGACGTCCGGCGCGAAATCGGATCCCGGCGACGCCAAGGTGCTCGCGGATCTGGTGCGGACCGATCGGCACAACCACCGGCCGGTGGCCGGCGACTCGGAGCTGGCGGCCTCGCTGCAGGTGCTGGCCCGCGCTCACCAGAACCTGATCTGGAGCCGGCAACGGCTCGTCAACCAGCTGCGCAACAATCTGCGCGAGTACTACCCGGCGGCGCTCGCCGCCTTCGGAACGGAGCTCGCGCACCCCGTCGCACTCGGCGTGCTCGACGCCGCCCCGACGCCCGCGAGGGGCCGCGCACTCTCGCAGTCCAAGCTGGCGGCCATTCTGCGCCGGGCCGGACGCGAACGTGGGGTGGAGGAAAAGGCGGCGGCGATCCAGGCTCAGCTCCGCGCACCGCAGCTGGCGGCGCCCGCCTTGATCGGCGAGGCCTACGGCCAGAGCGTCGCCTCCACCGTCAGCATCCTGCGGGAATTCAATGACCAGCTCGCCAGTCTGGAGGCGGAAGTGGGCCCCAGTTTTGAAAAGCACCCGGACGCCGAGATCTACCGCAGTCTGCCTGGACTAGGGATCGTGCTCGGCGCCCGGGTTTTGTCCGAGTTCGGTGATGACCGAACCCGCTTCGCCCATCCTAAAGCGCGAAAGAACTACGCGGGCAGTTCGCCCATTACCAAGGCGTCCGGCAAGAGTCGCGTGGTCCTGGCTCGCCTGGCCCGCAACCGGCGGCTCGCCGATGCCTGCCACTGGTGGGCCTTTTGCGCCCTGACCGCCTCCGCCGGGGCGCGCACCTACTACCATGCGCTCCGTCAGCGCGGCAAGACCCATCATCAAGCGCTGCGAGCGCTCGCCAACCGACTCGTCGGGATCCTGCATGGTTGCCTGGATCACCGTCAGACCTACCGCGAAGAAATCGCCTGGCCACGCTCGCTGCCTGTCGCCGCTTGACTTCTACAGCCGTGGGATGTCTAGCGGCACGGTTGCCTCTTTCGCCAGCTCGGGCTGCCGAGCGGCCAAGGGCTCGACCAGGTCGCGGATGTCCTGCAGCTGCGCCGAGATCCAGCGCGCGACGTCGTTCTGCTGGACGACGGCCCGCATTTTTTCGGCGCGTTCGTGACGTTCGACCGGATCCATCAACAGCGCCTGGTGCAGCGCCTGCGCGGTGGCGTCGACATCGAAGGGATTGATCGTGATCGCCCATTCGCCCAGCTCTTCGTGCGTGCCGGCGTTCTCGGAGAGGACCAGCGCGCCGCCGCGCCGGTTCACCGTGATCCCTTCCTTCGCTACCAGGTTCATGCCATCGTAGATGGGGTTGACCAGTAGCACGTCGAACTGCTTGTATCCGGCCACCGCCCGATTCATGTCGTCGCGCAACTCCAGCCGAATCGGTTGCCAGTCACCGGACGCGAAGCGGCCGTTGACGATGCGCGCGATTTGCACCACCTGGCGGGCGTACTCGCGATACTCAGGTACCTCCTGGCGCGTCTTCTGCAACATCGCCCAGAAGACGACGCGGCGGTGCCACTCGGGATGGGCCTGCAGGAGTCGCTCGTACGCGATGAACCCGCGGATGATGTTCTTGGAGAGATCCATGCGATCGACTCGGTAGACGAGCTGCTCGGGACGCCAGCGCAGCACCTCGCGCTCCGCTCGCTCTACCGCCGGACTGGCCGCGCTTCGCTCGAATTCGCGAACGTCGATCGAGATCGGGTAGCGGCGCACCCAGACGGTGCGGCCCCGGTAGAACGCCGTCCGCTGACGGAAGTCAACCGGCAAGCCCATGTTTTCCTCGCAGGTCAGCAGGAAGTTGCGCACGTCGGAGTGGGTCTGGAAGCCGATGATGTCCGCCGCCAGCAAGCCGTCCATGATCTCATCGCGCATGTAGTGCGGCAGCACCTTCCAGTACTGCGGCGTCGGCCAGGGGATGTGCACGAAATGCTGCAGGACCGCGTCGGGCAGTTCGCGTCGAACCAGCCGTGGCACCAGGTAGAGGTGGTAGTCATGCGAAAGGACGAGCGGACGCTTCCGGCCGCGACGAGCTTCGCGCACGATCTGCTGGGCAAAGAGCTGGTTGACCAGGCGGTAGCCCTCGGTCCAGGCGCGCTGGGTACTGTCGTCGAGCACCGGCGCTTCCGCCAGGTTCCACAGGTAATGCTGCACGAACCAGAGCAGCGGGTTGGCGATGGTGTTGTAGTACAGGTCGTACGCCAGCCGAGGCGGATTGACCCAGCTCACCTGGAATCGCGATCCGTCGGTGGTCTCCACCATCATCGGCTCACCGCCGTTTCCCAGCTCGAGCTCGCCCTCGAAGCCGTCGCGGACGCAGGCGACCCAGACCGCTCCGGTCGCCTGGGCAAGGCCGGAGAGCCCGGTGACCAGCCCGCCGGAGCCGCGCACGAAGCGCTCCCGATCAACCGGATCAGGCGCCAGGTCAACTGGCGGCCTGTTGGCGGCCACGATCGGGTAGAAGTCCTTGAGGAGGCGCCTGGTGTATTGCTCGATCGCCAGCATCGCTCGTCTAACTCTACGCGGCACCCTTGACGTGGCCTCTCGGTTCGGCGACCCGCCTTGCGCGGGTAGCCAATATGTGATATCGTGAATGTAAAGTTAGGGGCTGTTAGGCCGGGCCGGGCGTCGCCCAAGGGGTTAGAGCGTGGGAAAACGAAAGCGGACGCCGGCGATCGCGCCGGGACGAGCGGTCTTCACGCCGAGTATCGCCAGCGAGATCCTCAACCTCCACCCGCGCACCCTGATGATCTACGAGAGCGAGAACCTCATCAAACCGCAGCGCACGGCCACCAACCGGCGCCGGTATTCGGAGGACGATATCCGCCGCGTTCGGGTCATCCAGTTCCTTACCCGCCAGAAGGGCGTCAACCTGGCCGGGGTCAAGTACGTACTCCGCCTGCTCCAGTCGCTCGGCAACCAGGGTCTCGACCTGAACCAGGTCCGCGAGTTGGACAGGCTACAAGAAGTTTCGGGAAACGGCCTGAGCGCCTGACTTCATCACTATCTCGCCGCCCTTTCCACACCGGGGGCGGCTATTCTCGCCGCCCTTTAAAGCCGGTTGCGGCTATTTGCGAAAACCCTTGACAGCCTTTCCTAACTATGTAACAGTTCGCATATCAGCTTTCGTGCGTAAGGGAATCAACGGTATTTGGGGTCAGTGAAGGGAGCGATTTAGGATGCTGAGCGATGCGATCGAAGAAATCCATCGGGAGTTCGAGGCGGCGGCCGACCGACGGAACCAGGAGCTGAAGCGGAGGGCTGACGTACGCCGGGTCGACGACTTTCTCCTATCGATCGAGGACATCATCGAGAACCGGCGCGGGGCGGTCCCGGAACGGCTGATGGACGACATCACCCGTTTCGTGCGCCCGCTCAGCCGCAAGCTGCTGCGCGCGCTCAACCGCAACATCACGCGTGACCCGGTGCGGGTGCTGGACGTACTCTTCGATTGCCAGCAACTCCTGCTACCACGGTTGATGGTGGCGTAGTCCCGGCGTAACGGGGTTCTCCGCCGAGAAAACCTAAAGCCGTCACGCTCAATAAGCCGGATAGCCGTTGCAGTTGAATCCGGTCTATGGGTGAAATAGCCTGTGCGGCCGGTCGGAGTACCCTGCTGAGGATCCCATGATGCGCCCAACCGTGGCCCGCCGACGCGGGTTATCAGCGACGTTGCGTCGTCGCTGGTGGATTTTCCCCATCGTTCTGCTGCTGGTGGCGGCTGCACTGGCGCTCCGCGCGCTCTCCGCGCCGCTGGCGGTCAGTGCCAGCGTCGCCGACGGCGACCGTGCGGTCGTGCGGAGCTCGGCGGTCGCGCTCAGCTTCAACCAGGACATGGATGTGGCGTCGGTCACAAACGGCTTTCGCATCATTCCATCGGTCCCTTACACCGTGGTCGTCAAGAGTCCGCGGGCCTTCGAATTCCATCCGCAGCTGGAGCCCGACACCGCCTACCGGATCCAGGTGATCGGGGCCCGCAAAGGGGTGGGCTTCGGGAGCGAGAACTATTCGATCGCGTTTCACACCGAGCCCGCGCCTAAGGTCACGAGCGCGACCTTCAATGACGCGCCGCTCGCCGATGGCCAGCAGGCCGTCGCCCTGCGGGGCAATATCAAGGTCGCCTTCTCGCAGCCGATGGACGCCGCCCGGACGGCCGTCTTCCTCGACGGGGCCGCCCCTGATGGCAAGAGCATCACCTGGGACGCGACCGGACAGAGCGCCACGCTGGCCGTGACGCTCAGCCATAGTCGCACCCACACACTACTGGTCCCAAAGACGGCGACCAACCGCAAGCAGGACCTCGCCGTCGCCGACTGGACCCTCAGCTTCGCGACGGTGGTGCAGGTGCCATCCGCTGGATCGACGGCACGGATCGGGACATCGGGCGCGCCCATCATCATTCAGATCGAGAACAGTTCGCAGCCGTCGGTCCGACCGCAGACCGGCATGCAGCAGGCCGACATGATCTACGAGTACATCAGCGAGTTTGGCATCCCTCGGCTGTCCGCCGTCTACTGGCATCCGCCATCGAGCCTGATCGGGCCGGTGCGGAGCTGCCGCCTCATTACGGTGCAGCTCGAGCAGATGTACCGCGGCATGATCTATTGCTCCGGCGCCAATGACTACGTCCTCGGCCAGGTCTGGAAGTGGCCGAACGTCGTCTACGACTACACCTATATGTACGCCTACATGTTCCGCGCCGCGGATCGCTATGCCCCCCACAACGTGATCGCCCGCCCTGACCAGATCGCGGCCCATACGGCGCAGGCGAACCTCGCGGCGCTCAGCTATGACATCGCGCCGGCTCACCCCGATGCGCCGCTCCCGGGCGCCACGCCGGCGACCAGCGTGTCGGTCCCGCAACATGGGGCCGTCTGGCGCTATGATGCCAACTCGCATGAGTACCTCAAGTGGCAGGACGGGGCGCCGTTTACCAACGTCGGCACCGGTCAGGTCCACGCCAAGAACCTGATCATCGAGCACGTGCAGTCGCGCCTCGACACCAACCCGGCCAACACGGGCGTGCACCACACCTACAACACCGAGTACTACGAGCTGGCCGGCGAAGGCACGGCCGACATCTACTCCGACGGCGGGATGATCCACGTGACCTGGAAACATCCGAATCGCGACGTACCGGTTGTCTACTACGATGCCAGCGGCAACCCGGTGGACCTCAACACCGGGCTGACCTGGGTTCACGTGATAGGGAGTGACCAATGACCTGGACGCAAAAACTTCGCGAGCGCTGGTGGCTGGCACCGATCGCCATCCTGGTGGTCGCGGCCGCCATCGTGATTCGCATCATCACCACCCCGCTCGAGGTGAGCGCCAACGTCAACGACGGTGACCAGGCGGTGCCGCGGACGGCCACCATCGATCTTCACTTCAACCAGGAGATGAAGCCCGACTCGGTCCAGCACGCCTTCAGCATGACGCCGTCGGTGATGGTCGCCTTCAAAGCCGTTGGCCCCAAGGAGTTCCAGTTCCGACCGACGATGAAACCGAACACCACGTATCACGTCAGCCTCAAGGACGCGCAGAACACCTCGGGGCGTGGCGTCAGCAGCGGGTTCAGCTTTAAAACCGAGCCGGCGCCGGCCGTGGCTGCCGTCATGGTCGACGACACGGCGGTCGTCGACGGCCAGCAAGCCGTGAAGCCGACCGGCGACATCAAAATCAATTTCTCTCAGCCGATGGACGGCCCCAAGACGCCGATCTCGGTGGACGGCAAACCCTACGACAAGACGATCAATTGGGCGAGCGATGGAAAGAGCGCCACCCTCGCCCTCAAGCTGGGGCACAGCCGCCAGTACCAGCTGTCGATCCCGCAAACGGCGGTCAACCGCAAGCAGGACCCATTCGCGGCCGACTGGAAGATGTCGTTCACCACCGTCATCGAGGTACCGTCGCAGGGCGACCCCGCCCGCATCGGGTCGGGCGCGCCCACCATCATCCAGGTCGAGAACAGCATCGACGCGCGTCCGCAGGCGGGGATGCAGCAGGCCGACATGATCTACGAGTACATCAGCGAGGGCTCGATCCCGCGACTGAGCGTCGTCTACTGGCACCCACTTCCCGACCTCGTCGGGCCGGTACGCAGCTGCCGCTTGATCACCATCCGCCTGGAATTGATGTACCGCGGGATGATCTACTGCTCGGGCGCCAACGACTACATCCTCGGGATGGTCTGGAAATATCCCAATCTGATCAATGACTACAGTCGCGGCGCGGGTAACGTCTTCTATCGTGACAACAACACCCGCTACGCCCCGCACAACGTGATGATGCACGGCAACAATGTCACGACCTTTACCGCGCAGCACAACATCGGCGCTCCGACCTATGACATCGCGCCGAAGCATCCCGACGGGACCTTCACCGGCGATGCCGCCCCGACCATTTCCGTTCCCGACCACGGCGCCACCTGGCAGTACGACCCCGCGTCGAGGCAATACTTCAAGTCCCAGGATGGCCGGCAGTTCATGAATATCGGGACCGGTCGGGTGCACGCGAAGACCGTCATCGTGGAGTACGTCAACTCGTTCCTCGACACCAACCCGGCGAACAGTTTCCACGGCTACTTCACCGAGGCCTATGAGCTCACGGGCGATGGTCGGGCGGATATCTTCGTCGACGGTGTCCTGGTGCACGCCTCCTGGCATCACCCGGACCCGAACGTGCCAACGGTCTACCTGGACGCCGCCGGGAATCCGATCGACCTGGACAGCGGCCTGACCTGGGTCCATGTGATCGGCTCCGAAAAGTGGCACACGCTCGGCTGATCGCACAATAGGCTGTGCCTGACGCCACCGCGACCACGGTGTATGTCGTTCCGCATACCCACTGGGATCGCGAGTGGTATGCGACCTTTGAGACCTTTCGGGCGCAGCTCGTCCAGCTCTGGGACCAGCTCCTCACTTTGACCGAGGCCGATCCGGACTTCCGCTTCTTGATGGACGGGCAGACGGTCGTGATCGACGATTACCTGGAGATCCGACCCGAGGCGCAGGGCCGGCTGGAGCGCGCGGTTCGGAGTGGACAGATCCAGGTCGGGCCCTGGTACACGCTCCCTGACGAATTCCTCGTCAGTGGCGAGACGCTGATCCGTAACCTGCAACGTGGGCTCGCGTCGGCCGATGTCCACGGAGGATCGATGCACGCCGGTTACCTGCCAGACTCGTTCGGCCACCCGGCGCAGATGCCGCAGATCTACCGGCAATTCGGCTTCCGGCATGCCGCCGTCTGGCGAGGCGTGCCGCTCGCGATCGACCGCGTCGCCTTCACCTGGGAATCGCCCGACGGCAGCCGGATTCTCACCGCCTACATGGGCAACTCTTACTCGCAGGGCGTGGATCTCCCGACCGAGCCGGACGCCCTGGCGGCTCGCATCGCGAGCGCGCTGCAAGCCATCGCCCCGTTCCGACCGACCGCCAACGTCCTGCTCATGAATGGCAATGACCACGTCCTCCCGCAAGCGGCTCTGAGCGCGGCGGTGCGAGGCGCAACCGGACGTCTCAACGGCACCGTGATTCGGCTCGCTCGCCTCGACGACTACCTGGCACGGCTGCCCGAGCACGGCTGGCCACACTGGCGCGGCGAATTGCGCTCGTCGGCACGCGCCAACGTCTTGATGGGGACGCTCTCGGTTCGCTCCCCCGACAAGCAGCGATACTTCGAGGCCACCCGTTTGGTGGAGCGAATGGCGGAGCCGATCGCTGCGTTGACCGGGTTCGATGCGGCTGACCCGCTCGACCAAGCCTGGACGCTGATCCTGCAAAACGCCGCCCACGACACCGCCTGCGGCTCCGGGATCGACGCCGTTGCCGATGAATCCAGGACCCGGAGTACCCGGGCGATCGAGATTGCCGGGCGGATCATCGATCAGGCCCTGCCGCAGCTGGCCGGCGCTGGACAGGTCTGGAACCCGAGCGCATTTCCGCGACAGGGCCTGCTGGAGGTTGACGGCGCCCTGGTTCTCACCCCCGTCATCCCGGGAGGATCTGTGGTCTCGCTGACGCCCACGAGTCCCCCGACCCCCGTCACCGCTCACGGAACGCGGCTCGAGAACAGCAATCTCGTCTGCGATCTCCTTCCCGACGGTACGCTGGCGATTCTCGACCGGCGAACGGGTTTGCACTACAAAGGGCTGAACCGGCTGGTCGACGAAGGTGACGCCGGCGATGAGTACAACTTCTCGCGGCCCGCCGGCAACCGGCAGCCTGCTTATCCCGTCCGCAGATTCACGAGCGCCGTCCTGGAAGCAGGGCCACTGCGCGCCCGCCTGGAAGCGCGGTACGACTTCGCGGTCTTCAGCGGACTCAGCCATGATCGTCGGAGTCGGGGCGACGTGGAGACGGCGTTGCCCATTCGATTCACGCTGTCGCTCGAAGCCGACCTGCCACGACTCGATATCGAGCTCGAGGTCATCAACCGTGCCGAGGATCACCGACTTCGCGCCCATTTCCCATTACCGTTTCAGGCGAGCGATTCCTTTGCTGATACCGCCTTTCACGTGACGGCGCGCGCCGTGGCCGCCGCCCGGCGCGACCCTGGCGCGGACGAACTCGAGCTGCCCACCTACCCGATGTGGTCGTTCGTCGATGTGAGCGATGGCCACGCCGGCCTCGCGCTGATCGCCCACGGTCTGCACGAGTACGAGGTCCTGCCAGGCTCGACCCAGGAACTCGCGCTCACCCTGTTGCGCTCGGTCGGCTGGCTGTCGCGGGATGACCTTGTCACCCGCAAGGGGAACGCCGGTCCAAAGATGGAGACGCCGGGCGCCCAGGTCCTGGGCGGACACCGGTTTCGCTACAGCCTCTTCTTCCACGCGGGCGACTGGCAAAAGGGGGGCGTGTGGCGCGCCGCCGAGTCGGCCATCCTTCCCCTCACGCCTGGACACGGAGCGCCACTTAGCAAGGAGGCTCCTCTCATCGAGCTGGAACCCGACTGCATCCAGATGACCGCGCTGCTGCCGCGACCAGGAGGGTACGACCTCCGGTTCCTCAACGCCTCGGATGAGTCGCGTGAGGCGCTCGTTCGACTGCAGCCGCAGCCCGCCGACGTCAAGGTGATCACCCTCGGCGGAGTCATGCGCGAGCAGCTGGCGCCGAAGCGCGGCGTGCTCAGGATTCCTGTTCGCCCCTGGGAAATCGTGACCCTGCGCGCGACCCGCTAGCGAATCCGCTGATCCGCGTACGACGGACTACGCCGCCGCGAACGCCTTCTCGTGGTTCATCCAGCGGGGCAAGGCGTTGAGGAGTGCGGGACCCTCGACCTGCGTCTTGATGACGTACTCGAGGGCGCCGAGCTGGATGGCGCGCTTGATCAAGGTCGGCTCGCTGAAGTTCGACATCACGACCACCGGCGTGTTCTTCGTTTCGTCAGATGCCCGGAGGGTCTGCAGCACCAGGATGCCGTTCTGGCGCGGCATCATGACGTCGAGCATGATCAGCTGTGGCTGGAGACGGGTGCAGAGATCGACGCCAGACACCCCGTCGTTGGCCACCTCGACGTGGTAACCGTTGCCTCGAAAGAGCGTCGCATAGTAGGTGGCTGCGGTCGCGTCATCCTCGATGATCACCACGGTCCCCGCGTTCGGCCCGTCGCCGCCATCAGCGCTTGGTGTCGGGGGGACGCCCGCCGCCGGCGCTTCATCGTGCTCGGTCGTGGCGACCGCCTCGGCCTGTGGCTCCGGCTCGGGCGCCGCGTTCCATGGG
>WNEZ01003144.1_pt1 | contig 24550 bp, 12 predicted proteins | sample 5400521 | NCBI WGS metagenome assembly WNEZ01 (sample SAMN13153339, study PRJNA577476) | soil metagenome | isolation source: 120 cm saprolite under Douglas fir tree site 2 hole 1 replicate 1 | place: USA:California | collected 2015-04-18
CCCACCACTTTGCGAGAGAACCCATCGAGGATCACCGCTAAATAGACAAACTCGGCTTTCAGCCGGATGTACGTGATGTCGGCCACCCACAGCTGATTGATGCCTGTCAGTTTCATACGACTGGCTAAGTTGAGATAGATCTCCAGCTTGTGATTCGAATTGGTGGTGACCACGAACCGCTCCGGCTGCATCCCCAGCAGGTTATCTTTTCGCATGATCCGCGCCACCCTCTTGTGGTTCACTTGCATGCCCCGGCGGTGCAGCTCTGCCGTAATCCGTCGATAGCCCAAGGCAATTTGTTGGATCGCAGATCGCACTTCCCTCTCTTCCTCAACAGGTTGCTGTTCCTTCAGCGACCGGTAAAAGCCCCGGCGGCTGACCGGCACCATCTGACACATGCGCTCGATACTCAGGCTGCCTCGCAATGACATCACTTCTCGGATCTGGTCGTAGATGCCATTTCGCCAGAGCCGCTGTTGCGCTGGCGTCGAGCCTCGATTTTTTGCAAGGCACCTTTGAAAAAATCCACCTCCAGGATCTTCTCTTTGTACCCATACGGCGCTCTGGAATCTTCAGTTGCCGCTGGTTACCTGAAATACGGCACATTGTTCAGGCAAAAGATCGGAGTTCACCAGCAATTTGTAATTTCCAGGCTTGTAGATTCCCAACAGCTTCAAGTCATATTCCTGATGCTTGGGATCGTAGACGAAACCGGTTTGCGTACTGGGCAGGGTTAGCACGGGCTGGTGCACACCGGTGAAATCCGTGCAACCCGTGCTGCCAGTATCCAGCAGCACGCTGTAGCCGAGGTGGTTGGGCGAGAGCAACGCTATACCCGCGGGTTTGTCTGGCAAAAGCTGGAAGCGCACGGGAATGGAAGCGCCCACGGCGAACTGTGTTGCTTTACTCCCCTTCAGTGGGGACAACCAGGAGTAACTGTAGGAACTGCTGGTTACGCCGGGGTAGGCGACAACGAAATCGTTGAAGTGCAGGGTTTGCCCGCTGATGCCGGCGTCCACGCCCACAAACTCGCCTGTCGGCTGATAGTAATTCGTGATATCGAAAACGAACTGGTGATTCACGTCGTAGGGCGGATCGCTGGGATCGTCGTACAGACGCGGATTATTGGCCTGATAGATTGGCGGGGGCACAAAAGCCGAATTGTTCCAGGCGATGTACTCGATGACCGGACCCTGGTAGGCGGTCGTGGAAGGGGTGTTGCCGACGCGATAGAAGACGCAGTTGCCGTTGGAGTAGGGAACGCACTGCGGCACGATTACGTTGCCATTTGGAAGCTTCTGTATCGTGAAGTAACTTACGAACCGGCAGTCGAGATCCGTGCTCTCGGTCTGCCCGTTCTCGCAGACGCCGTTCGCTTGGCTTAGCGGCACCTCATAAGAGGTTACAGTCAACGTAAAGGAATTAGACACTTGCGGCACGGTCAGCTTCATGGAATGTGCATTCGCGTCCGTACAAGGTGTGGTGCCCGAGGGGCAGTTGACGACGGCAACGTTTGAAACCGGCGTATTGCTCGCGGTGAAAGTGAGTGGAGTGACCACTGTCTTCGGCCAGGTCGCGGAGAAGTTTGCATTCGAAAGGGAGATGGCCCAACTGGTGATTGAACCGCTGGCATCCGTGGAAACATGGGTGAAGGTCGCAGAGGTCACATTTGATTGATGGAGATTTGTTGTGCCCACAGTGAAGCTAAAGGAAGCAGGAGTAGTGGTGGCGTTTGAAAGATTGGGAGGCAATGGTCGCGGCAGACTGAAGGAGCCGGAGACGTTGCAGTCCGGTGGACACGCCGCCGAGCCGCTGAAGCTGGTGAAGGGGTTGCCCTTGATGTTGTACGTGGTGGACGCGACCACGGGCACATCCGTGCCGGTTCCGCTCAGTGAAACGCTTTGCTGTGCGTTGACCAAAACTCCTTGCGCGTCTGTAATCACTAAGGATGCGTTATTTGCACCGAGGGCGAGAGGCGTGAAGGTAGCAAATATTTGGCAACTATTATTCGGCAGCAGAGGCACGGGAGAAATCGGACAATTATTGCTTTGCGCAAAACTTCCAGAGTTGGCGCCGGAAATCGTAATACTGGAAATCATGACGTTTGTCGCGCCCGTGTTGCTGACGGTCACGCTTTGGGCCGGGGTAGTTGAAGACACGATGGCGTTGCCGAAACTAAGGCTGGACGGTGAGACGCCCAGTGTTGGGCCAATGAAGCCGGTGCCACTCAGATTAAAGCTATACAAAGGATGAGCCGGGTCATTCGTCGAAAAGGAAAGAGTGCCAGCCTGTGGACCAGACAACCCGGGCGTGAAAAAGGCGCGAACGCCGCAACTCTGGAGAGGCGCCACGGTAGCAGTTTCGCAAGTAAGCGCGGCGCTGAAGTTGCCCGTGACTGCCAGGTTGGTGATCGAGAGTGTGGTTGAGCCGGTGTTGTTGATGGTGATGGTCTGGGGAAGGCTGGTGGTGCCGACGCTGACCAGCCCGAAATCGCTGAAGTGACCCACAACCGATGACACTGGAGCGAGGCTGATCTTGTAGATGCGGCGGGTGAAGGAATCTGCGAAAAAAAGATTCTGGGAGGAATCAATAAAGATATCGGCGGGCAAGCAGAAGGCCGCTTGCAAGGCTGGGCCGCCAATGCCGGAACTCGCGCAGCCATTGTTGCCGGCAATGGTGGCGATGGTCCCCGTGGAAGCGTCGATGCGCCGAATGGCGACCCCAGACGGCGCCGATACCGGCAAGGGCGGCGAGGCCTCCGTCTCCCGACAAGTTGAACGAACCGTTTCCGGCAAAGGTGGTGATGACACCTGTGACGTGGTCAACGCGGCGGATCCGGGCATTTCCGAATTCCGCGATGAAGAGATTGCCCTGGGAATCGACCCTGACGTTGCTAGGAAAACTCAAGCTGGCGGAGGTGGCGGGGCCGCCGTCGCCGCTAAAGCCAGCCGTCCCGTTGCCGGCGACCGTCGTAATGACATGCGTGATGGCGTCAACACGCCGGATATTATTGTTGTCTGCGTCGGCGATATACAGATTATCGAATGCGTCAAAACCAATGCCGTAGGGACGGATCAGTTGGGCTTGTGTCGCAGGGCCTCCGTCACCTGAATTGCCGGGGGTGGCATTCCCAGCGTAGGTGCTGATTATGCCCGAGGGAGAGATTTCGCGAACGCTGTCATTCCCTGGATCGGCGACAAAAAGATTGCCCTGACTATCAAAAGCCAGACCACTGGGGAAACTGAGAGAAGCTTGACTTGCGGGGCCGCCATCGCCGCCTGGTCCAGCGAGAAAAGGTATACCCGCGATGGTGGAGATAATACCGGCGGTGTTGACTTTGCGGATGATGTTAGAAGTAGAGTCGCCTATAAAAAGGTTCCCCTGAGTGTCGCGCGTAACGCCGTTCAAAGGACTGATAATCGCAGAAGTGGCCGGACCACCGTCACCCAGTGAGCCGCTGCCAGCGAACGTGGTAATGAGCTGCAGGACAGATTTAGTGAGCATGCGAACGCGGCTGTTGAAGCTGTCGGCGACGAAGATCGTGCCGTCGCCAGAGACGAGGATGCCCGAGGGATAATTCAGATTGGCGGAGGTGGCGAGGCCGCCGTCACCGGAAAAACCTGCCGTGCCTGTACCGGCTATGGTTGAAATTACCCCGGTGGAGGTGGTGACGCGGCGGATGCGCTGATTGCCTGAATCCGTGATCAGAAGGTTTCCGGAAGCGTCAAAGGCCAGTTGAGGACGAAGGAGATTCGGAAATTGCAGGAGAAATTGCAGGAGGGCATTTACGGCGAGACCTCCATCACCCCCATAGCCGCAACTGATGCTTCCGGCATAACGAGTAATAACGCCAGTGACCGCGTCGATGCGTCGAACCGTACACTGTGCAAGTTGGGCGAAGAAGAGATTCCCCGCGGAGTCAAAAACCAGACCGGCAGGCTGGCCGATACGGGCCGCAGTGGCCGGCCCGCCATCACCTGAGTAGCCTCCCTGTTGGGGGATGCCGGCGATGGTGGTGATGATGCCAGTGACGGCATCCACGCGGCGAATGACACGGTTTACCTCATCGGCGATGTAGAGATTTCCGAGCGCGTCAAAAGCAACACCGTCTGGCCTGAGCGACGCCTGGGTGGCCGGGCCACCATCGCCGCTGAAGCCGAAGGTGCCATTGCCGGCAACGGTGGTAATTATGCCGGTGGCGGCATTGATCATGCGAACCCTAGCCGGGAAGTCCGCGACGTAAACATTGGAATGGGAATCGACCGCGACGGAAATGGGTACCCTAAACCCTGCTTGCACAGCTGGGCCGCCATCACCCGAGGAAGCGCAAACACCGTTTCCAGCGAACACCGAAATATTCCCTGAGGCATCGTACTTATAGACAACGCAAGTAATCGTGGACACGCCGTAACCATTACCAGCGGCGTCGGAGGCAATGGAGCCGATCTCCGGAAGGGCCGCGGACAAAGCCGGACCCCCAGCGAGCCCGCCTCCACCGGCGACGCTGATGAGCGTGGGCGCTTGCGCGAGGAGCGAGGGTGGAACCAAGTGCGTGAGAGAAATAGTGAGGAGTGCAAGCTTAACCGTACTTGATCTGAGCATGGGGTTAGCCTCGTTCTTTATTTCCTGGCAGAGGGCCCTACAAGGGGGGACACTGTTGGGAGATACTATTCCTCAACTATTCAAAGTCAAGTAAAATGCGGCACCAGTAGTTGTCCCCCGGCTCGTTGCGTGGGCGAACAGAGACCTCTCCCGATGGCCTATTTGCGCAAGGGCAAAATTCCCATACAAACGGCGCCAACAAATGGAATGGCACTTTCTCCAACTTGATTTCCTGACAAGGAGGAAGTAACGTACACCTCAATCGCTACGCCCGAGGAAGTAGTACGCATGGACTGCCCTCAATGTCACGCCTCCAACCCTGCCACGGCAGCTCGTTGTTTACAGTGTGACACCCCGATTCCAGGAACTGATGTTGCCCCAAAGGAAGTGGAAGACCCCTCAGTAACACTCAATGAATCTTTCGCCAAGGACTGGTCCGCTGCTGCAGGGTCTCACGAAGTTGCAGCTTCAGACTCAAAAGGGTTTCTTAAACCAGGCGCTCTGCTCGCAGGGCGATATGAGACTCGTGAGCGGCTGGGGGCCGGCGGAATGGGCGCGGTCTACCGAGCGAAGGATCGCGAACTGGATCGTTTTGTGGCCATCAAAGTGATTCGTCCGGATCTGGCGGAGCAATCGGACATCCTTCGGCGGTTCAAGCAGGAACTGATTCTGGCGCGCCAAGTCACTCATAAAAATGTTATTCGCATTTTTGATCTCGGAGAGGACTCCGGGATCAAATTCATCACCATGGAGTACATCGAGGGTCAGAATCTGAACTCCATGGTGCAGGAACGGGGCAAGTTAAGCTACCAAGAATCCGTCGGCATCATTCAACAAGTATGCCTTGCTCTGGAGGCAGCGCACGCAGAAGGAGTGGTTCACCGTGATCTGAAACCCCACAACATCATGATGGACAAGCACGGAAAGGTTGTGGTGATGGATTTCGGGATTGCGCGGGCCGCGGGCGCCGCGGGGATGACCATGACGGGAGCATTGGTGGGCACGCCGGAATACATGTCGCCCGAACAGGTGCGGGGCGATCATGTGGATGGGCAGTCCGATCTGTTCAGTCTCGGCATTATCTCCTATGAACTACTGACGGGGAACAAACCGTACTCGGGTGGTAGCGCGGAGAGCGCCATGTTCCGGCGCACAGTCGAGCGCGCACGGCCGGCGATGGAAATGGATCCCCAGGTACCGCGTTACCTCAGCGAAGTGGTCGCCAAATGCCTGGAAAAAGATCCGCGCGATCGATATCAAACGGCCCGCGAGATCTGGGACGACCTGGAGCACTGGAAGCATGGAGCGTCGGCGTCGCATTGGACAACTTTCCAGCGAGCCGTGGAGCGAAAGCTGAAGCCACGCTTCGCAGCCATCGCGGCGGGAGTTCTCCTGCTGGCCACCGTGGGGAGTGTGATAGTACGTCAAAGGTTCCAGGCGAGAACGACGACTCGTGACACCGCCAGTTCGGCAGCACTTCCACTGCAATCATTGGCCATATTTCCGTTCCGGAATGCTACGACGGACTCCCGACTCGACTGGCTGGGTTCCAGCGTGGCGCAAATGCTGACCGAGGACGTGGGCCAATCCGCGGAGCTCCGCACCGTCTCCGCCGACCGCGCGAGCCAAATCTTGCAGGACTTGCGCATCGCGCCTGACGCCGGGCTTGACTCGCACCTGGTCCAACGGCTGGCGGAGTATAGCAACGCGGAAGTTATCGTCTGGGGGCAATTCGCGAAACTTGGCGACCGCCTGCGGATCACAGCGACGCTGCAGAATAGCAAGGACGGACATACCGCCTCGTTCCACCAGGACGCGGAGAATGAGAAGAACCTCTTCGCGGCCGTGGACAGCCTTGCAGGGGAGATCCGGAGCAATCTCTCCCTCTCGTCGAAGGCTATCCATGAACTGGAAACTCGGGCCATCAAGCCGTCCTCCAATTCGCTCCAGGCGTTGCAGTTTTACCAGCAAGGACTCCAGGCAGCCCGCGGCGGGAATAACCTGGAAGCGGCGAAACAATTTGCTGACTCCACTAAGGAAGATCCGAATTTCGCACTGGCATTGTCCAAACTTGGGGAGTGCTATGCAGCGCTCGGCCAGGACACGGATGCCGAAGTCGCTTCCATGAAGGCCGTTGACCTCAGCCAAACTTTAGGACTCCCGCCGCAGGAGAAATTCTTGATCTCCGCGTCACACGCCAAATTGATGAAGGATTTTCCAAAAGCCATATCTGCCTACGAAGAGCTGGCCAAAGTGAGGCCGGGAGACACGGATATTTTGTTTGGCCTTGGGGGTCTGTACGAAGACTCTGGTAATTTTGAAAAAGCGCGCGAAGCCTACGGCAAGGTGCGCGCCCTGGACCCCAAACGCGTCGACGCGCTGTTGGCACAAGGCCGCGTGGAGATCAAAAGCGGAAATCCGGGGAACGGTCTCGACTACTTGAGTTCCGCGCTGAACCTGGCGACCCAATTCAACCGTGATGAACAGCGGGCCGACATTCAGCAGGCGATGGGCGTTGCCTATCAACTCCTGAATCGGCTGCCCGATGCCCTGCGCAGTTTTGAAGACTCCTTGGAGATCAAGCGGAAATTGGGGTTGAAGAGTCCCGACCTCGCGCTGAGGGGCTACACCGAGGCCCTGAACTTGATGCGCGAAACCGGCGATAAGGCGGGGACGGCCGGCGCGATAAACGATCTGGGAAACCTGCTGTACGACCAGGGAAACTACGATAAGGCACTCAACCTATTTAAGGAATTTCTCCGAATCGAAACGGAGTTGGGGAGCGAGCAAGACCAGGGACTGGCGCTGAACAACATTGGCAACATCTATCTTGCTAAGGGGGATTACGAGGACGCACATACCTATTTTGAACAGGCCCTGCAGAAGCGCGAGAAATTTCAAGTGGACGGTGACACCGCTGATACTCTTCACAACCTCGGAGAAACTTCCACCAATCTGGGACTCTACGATCAAGCGCTGGCGCAATACCTCCGTGCCGTTGAATTGCGCCGGAAGATCGGCGATAAGCGGGGAGTTGCCATTGAATCCTACAGCATGGGCACTGTCTTTGGACTGCAGGGGCGCTACGGGGCGGCTCTGGACGCTCACCGCGACGCTCTCAAGACTTTTCAAGAGTTGGGAGAACAGGGATTCTGGCTAGCGCAGATTCAGAGCGGGTACGGAGAAGTGTATGCGCAGATGGGAAAGAGCGAAGAGGCGCAAAAGGAACTCGATGCCGCCCAGGGCATCGCGTCGGGGTTGAAGAATCATGGGTTGGTCGCGAAGATTAAAGGCTTTCAGGGGGATCGCTACTTCTGTCGGGGTGAATTTAAGGCCGCGCGGCCCCTTTACAAAGATGCGGAACATGAGGCCTCCCGAACGACTGATCAGCAGCTCGCACTCTTCAGCAGCTTTAATCTCGCCAAACTTAACGTGGAGGAACAGGGCTCACGTGCTCCGATAATCCGCCTGGAATCCCTGCGTGAGTCCGCGAACGCCGCGGGAATGAAGTACTTGTCTCTCCAATGCTCCCTGTACATTTCAAAAGCGTTGATCCAGACAAAAAGGTACGCGCAAGCCCAAGCGGAACTCCAACGCGCCCTCGTTGCCGGACAGAAAATGGGCACGGACCAGCTGGTGGCTCAATGTCATTATCTTTTGGGGCAGGTCTCTTCTCTCACCGGCAATCAGGTCGAATTTCGGCGCCAGCAAAATGAGGCGGTGCGCATACTCACCAGCGTGCAACAAGAGGCGCACACAGACCTCCGGGGCCGCTACGACCTCGCACCGATCCTTGCAGTAAGGAACTGATCCGGGCAATCTGCCGCTCGTGGTCGATCTTCGCCGGAATCGCAATCCGGGATCTCGCGCAGACATCTTCAGTTTCTTGAATAACACAAGTAAGAGCAATCCCGTTGGTGGCATGCTGTCTCGCGTTTTTTCACGAACTCAGGCCACATGATGAGTCCGATCCAGCGGGTCAATGTAGATTTCGCGTCGCCGATGCTGGACGAACTGGACAACGCAGCAAAAGAACTGAACATCAGCCGCCAAGCGGTAATCAAGACTCTGATTCGACAGGCGCTTGACCAGCATTATCTGGCAACGGCACGCCAGCCTGCCGCCAAACAGCGTTAGCGCGGACATCCTCAATCCGCGTAGCGCGAGGAATTCTGCCTGCTCCGGTTTAACGCCTAGTCCTCGTGGAAGTAAGTAGGCCCGCTAAGTACTGTACGACGCAGAAAAACTGGTGGACGTGACCGGGATCGAACCGGTGACCTCCTGCTTGCAAAGCAGCGAAATAAAATCTATGTTGTTGGCCCGTTTGGCTTTGTTCTACGTTCGATGGCCATCCGCTGAAACTTCCGTGGATATCGCTTTCGCTTCACTTTGCAGCCCTTTCTCCTGCAAAGTGTGCCCATCCCGACTGTCTCATTTCAAGGGTGCAGTCCATTTAACCCAGCGCGGAGTGCAAACGCTGCTGGTTGTGATACTGCTCGATGAACTCTTCGACGTTCGCTCGCATGTGATCCAGGTCGTTGTACTTGTTGGCGCAGATTTCCTCCCCTTTCAGCGTCTTCATGAAGCTCTCGCGGCTCGCGTTGTCATACTGACCTGCTAGCAGGCTCATACTAGGAATCGCGCGGTACTTATCGACGATAGTCGTAACGGCGACGGTGTTCCTAAGTGATTTGTTGAATCGAAGCTCGCACTTCCATCTCTTCCTCTACAGGATGCCGCTCCTGCAACGACCGGTAAAAGCCTCTGCGGCTGACCGGCACCATCTGACACAGGCGCTCGATGCTCAGGCTGCCTTGCAATGACATCACTTCTCGGATCTGGTCGTAGATGTCATCTCGCCAGAGTCGCTGTTGCGCTAGCGTCGAGCCTCGACTTTTTGCAAGGCACCTTTGAAAAAATCCACAATCGGCGCAACCAGTAGCATCGGCAGGAACCCAGGTGTACGATTGTGCCCGCCGACTGGCAGAACTGGATTTCTATGATGCAGCAGGAACCCTCAAGAAGACTGGAGGACCTAATCCGCGAGCGAGCTCGCCTGGATGTCGAGCTTGAGCGCTGCAAAGAGCTGGTGACCGTACTGTTTGTGGACATCGTGGGGTCCACTCGCTTTTACGACCAACACGGCGATGTCGCCGGCCTGGTGATGGTACAAAAATGCTTGGACCTGCTAATCCCGCTGGTTGAACAGCACGGCGGCACGGTGATCAAAACGATCGGCGATGCGATTCTTGCGCGCTATTGCGACGTAGAGGGAGCTGTCCGATCTGCGGTAGCGATGCAGCGCAACCTGGCCGAGCGCAATTGCGATAGGGCTCCCACCGACCAGATTCACGTTCGCGTCGCGGTGAACCTTGGCTTGGCGCTTCTGAAGGGCAGCGATGTTTTCGGTGATGTGGTCAACGTGACCGCTCGAATTGAAGGCGCCGCCGATGCCGACGAGATCGCTATTTCGCCCTCGGTGTACGAGAAAATCCGACATATCCCCGATATCCGAGTTCGCGAGAAAGCCTCAGGCGTGGAGTTGAAGGGAAAGTTGGGAAAGCTGGAACTGTATGCAATTGTATGGCGGACAGACGAGACTTCGGGGCCTGCGCCGCCCCGCCCGTCAAAAGAACAGTTGGTTTTCGCTACGGGTCTGCATACGAATCTGGCAGAACTAGCCCAGCGCAGGGCGGGCGGTGCTTCGTCCACGGCGCGCAGCCTTGATAAGACCGCAGTTCTCGGCGCGACGGAAACTGAAGAACTGACACCAGCAGCCATGAGCTTTGTGTTGGCCCGGGTCTGCGCCGACGGCAGCCTGGGACAGCAATATCCGCTCGATCATCCCGGCGTGATTGCGGGCCAGAAGGGAGAGATATTGTTGTCCGATGACCCGCTGATAGCTCCTCAGCACATGCGTCTCACGCAGCTCGGCGAGGGAGTCTATGTCGAAGACCTGGGCAGCCCGCGCGGCGTATATCTCTGGCTGCGCGAACCGCACCGGTTAAAGGACGGCGATACTTTCCAGATCGGCCAGCAGAGGTTGCGTTTTGTCGCGCATGGGAACGATGTACGCATCGCAACGAAAGTACCTCCGGACCAAACGATGTCCTTTGTCGCGGGCCCAGCATCAACCGCTCAACTTGCCTCGCTCGTTAAGCTGAATTCCAAGGACGAAGAAACGGATCGCTACGAGCTCCGGGGCCCCGAGACTTCGTTCGGGCGCTCCATAGGGACTTACACCTTTCCGGACGACCCGTATCTGTCAGCGACCCACGCGCGAATCAAGCTTCACGAGAGCCAGTACTCTCTTGAAGATCTGGGTAGCAGAAACGGCACGTTCACACGAATCCGCAAACGCGCGCTGGCACGCGACGGCGATACCCTGATGATCGGGAAGCAGTTGCTCCGCGTGCTTGTCGAGCGATCCCCAGACTCTCGGGGTTGAGCGGATTGGATGCAATCCCTATGATGGTCGCCATCTTCGCGATGTTTGCGGGAAGTGTAAAGTTTGGCTTTGCGAAGCAGCCCGTCTCGCTATGCTAACCAGACTCGGCAAATATGAAATCCAAGGCGAACTCGGCCGCGGCGCCATGGGTATTGTCTACCGGGCCGAGGACCCCCGGCTGGGTCGGCCTGTCGCCTTGAAGACCACGAACGCGGAAGTAGCAGGAAATCCCAACCTCCTCAAACGGTTCTACCGCGAGGCCCAGGCGGCTGCAAAGCTCGCCCATCCCAACATCGTTACCATCTACGAGATCGACGAAGCGAACGGCGTGCCGTTCATTGCGATGGAATTTCTTGAAGGAGAGAGCCTTCAGAAGATCATAGCTGATCGCGCCAACATCCCAATCCTGAAGAAAGTCCACATCGTCATCGATACGTGCAAGGGCCTTGACTACGCACATCAACGCGGCATCGTGCACCGCGACGTCAAGCCCGGGAATATCGTCGTGCTCAACGACGGTCAGGTGAAGATCGTGGACTTCGGCATCGCGCGAGTCGGGGTTTCTTCGATGACGCGAACGGGTGTGGTCCTGGGCACCGTGATGTACATGTCTCCCGAACAGGTGCAGGGCCAGACGGTCGACGCTCGCTCCGACGTTTTTTCTCTGGGCGTCGTTCTCTACGAACTTCTCACATACCAGGCGCCATTTCCGGGCGACGACGTGCCCTCGATTCTTTACAAGATCATCAACGAGCCACCGGAAGCCCTCACCAAATATATTCCACAGTGTCCCACCCTTTTGGAGCAGATCGTCCAACGGGCACTGGCCAAGGACCGCGAGGAACGCTACCAGTCCGCCGAAGATATGGGATTCGACCTTCAGCGAATCGCGGATAGCTTGAAACGCGAGACAATCGACGTGTTTCTCCAGCAGGGCGAGCGCTCCCTCCATCAGGGCGACTTCACGATCGCCAAGGAGTCGTTACAAAAGGTACTGGAGATCGACAGCAGCCACCAGTTGGCGAAGAGCCTGCTCGCGCAGGTTCGGGAACGCATTCAGTCTCGCCAGCGCGCGCAAAAGGTGGAACACAATCTCGGCCAGGCCAAGGAGGGTCTACAAGCCGAACAATACGAGGACGCCCTCAGCTTGTTCGAAGAAGTGCTTCGCCTCGATCCCGGTAACGAGGAAGCCAAACAGTGCAAGCAGCTCGCGGTCGAGAGGCGCGACCGCTCCGAGAAAATCCGCCGCCATCTGGAGCGATCGGAAAAGCTTTCCGCCGAGGCCGACTTTCAACGGGCAAAAGCCGAGCTCGAAGCCGTGCTGACAATTGAGCCGGGAAATGCCGCCGCACTCGGAATGATGGACTGGGTAGTTAAGGAGCTAACGGAGCAGGAGCGGCTTCGACAGGTCAGGCAATATCTCGAAGGGGCTCGCGCTCATTTGGCGGGGAAAAATTTCGGCAAGGCCCTCGAAACCCTGGAGCGTGCCCGCGAGCTCGATCCCATCAACATCGAAGTCGAGGCAGTTACACGGTTGGTCCGCAGCAGTCAGCAAAAGGAAGAGCGACGCAAGCTACTGGTCAAGCGCCTAGCCGAAATCGAGGAAGCCCTCAGCAAAGGAAAGCTCGACCTCGCGCTCGCCAGCGTTGAGCCGACGCTTCGCGAGTTCCCGGACGATGCTCAGGTTCTCAGACTCCATGAGCACGTGCTTCGCCGCAACGAAGCAGATAAGAAGCGTCGCTATGTGGAAGAACAGCTTCAATCGGCTCGCGATTTCGTTCAGAAGAATCAGTATTCGTCCGCCTTGGCCGTACTCGAGAGAGCGATCCAGGCCGTCCCAGATGATCCTCGCTTGGGCCCGTTCCTCAAGACCGTTCAGGAGTCCCAAGAGCAGGGTGTGGTGGAAGCATCGCGGCGAGACGCCCTCCTCGAGGCCAATGAACAGATTCGAGCGCAGAATTTCCCTGCTGCCATCAATACTTTGGAGAAGAGCCTTGTCCGGGCAGGGCAGTCTCCTGAACTAATCGACCTGCTCCAGTTCGCCCGTGAGCGATACGCCGAACAACAGCAGCAAGAGCGCGTTCGCCAAGTGTTGGCTCGCGCCCATAGCCATCTGCGGGACGAACAACACGAAGAAGCTATACGAGTGCTCGCGCGCGCTCAGGACGAACTGAAATCCAGCGAGATCGACGCTTTACTGGCGGCGGCGCGAGAGCAGCAGGAAGCCTTTGAGCGACGCCGTGAAGAGGTCATCGCCAGTGCTCTCAAATTCCTCCAGTCGGGCGAGGCCGCCAGGGCGGTGGCACTTTTCGAGACCGCGCCAAAGGTCTACTTCACGAAGGAGGAGTTCCAGCGGGTCTATTCACAATGCCGGCAAAGCCTGGATCGCGCTAATTTTGTCCACAGCGCAGTTGAGCAGGTCGAGAAATCGCTGGCTGAACAAGGCATTGGGCCTGCCCACTCAGTGCTCGAGCAGGCTCTGAAACCGTATCCCAGTGAGCCGGTGCTCCTGGCGCTTCAGAAGCGGTTACGGGAAGAGGAATTTCGGCTGCGACGGGAAGAGCGAGTGAAACTGTTGGAAGAAGCCCAGGTGGCAATTGGGCGGATGGAATACGGACAGGCAGCGGAATTGCTGACCTCGGTGAAATGGGAATCACCCGACTTGCCGGAGTTAGCCGCGCAAGCAAAGTCGCTGCTCGAAGAAGCACAGCGACGCGAGCGCGAGCGCCAGGTACTTTCCCGAGCCCAGGGCTATCTGCGGGACGAACAATACGCGGAAGCCGAACAATTCCTCTTGGGGACTCAGGACGAATTGAAAACCCGCGAGATCGATGCGCTCCTTGCGACGGTTCGAAAAGGGCGGGAGGCTTTCGAGCGCCGGCGTGAGGAAATCATCGCTATCGCGTTGCAATTGCTTCAGTCGGGTGAAGCGGCCAAGGCGGTCGCGCTTTTCGAAGGGGCTCCAAAAGTCTTTTTCAAGAACGAGAACTTTCAGCGCGTTTATTCACAGTGCCGGCAGAATCTGGATCGGGCCAATTTCGTACACACTGCCGCGGAGCAGATCAAGAAATGCTTGGCAGAAGAGGATATCAGCGCGGCGGAATCGCTGCTCGAACAGGCTCTGAAACCGTACCCTAGCGAGCCGGCGCTCCTGGCACTTCAGAAGCGGTTACGGGAAGAGGAATTTCGGTTGCGACGGGAAGAGCGAGTGAAATTGTTGGAAGAAGCCCAGGTGGCAATTGGGCGGATGGAATACGGACAGGCAGCGGAATTGCTGACCTCGGTGACGTGGGAATCACCCGACTTGCCGGAGTTAGCCGCGCAAGCAAAGTCGCTGCTCGAAGAGGCGCAGCGGCGCGAGCGCGAACAGAGCGTCCCGCAATTGGTGCGCGGTCCGGCAAAACGACTGAAACCTCGCGAAGTATCCAAGCACGCGCCCGTGACTGGCCCAACGCCAGTCAGGAAGCGACGGATTGCACTGGCCATACTGGGCGTCGCGGCTATCGCTTTGGCTGGTATTGGGACATGGTACGTAACGGGCCGCAACCTCTACGGCTCTGTTCAGCTTACGGCCGCGCCGTGGGGCGAAGTCGCCGACGTGAGCAATGCGAAAGGCGAGCATCTGAACATCGCAGGCGAGACACCCCTCCAGGTAGCGCTCCCCCCCGGACGCTACGTTATCGAGCTGAAGAACGGCCAATCAAGTTGCAAAGTGGAAGCCTCCGTACAGCGAGGGTCAGTATCAGCGTATAGTTGTGTTTTTCCTGAGTCGAAAATTGATGATCTGGTGCAAAAGGTGCTCTCGGCGTATTGAGCTTGGCAGAGCGATCCAGCTCGGCCTTGCGGCGGCCGTGTCCCTTTTCGCTTTCGCCGCATCTGCCCAACAGACACTGGAAGACCGCTATCAAAGGGCGATCCAATCCTTCAACGAAGCCAAGATGGAGGACGCCTGCGACGACTTCCGGCAGATCGAGAAAGAAAGCCCAGGTTACAAGGACGTCCACACTTACCTGAACCCGGCGTGTGATTCCGCGAAGCGATCTTACGAGCAGGAAGAGAGGCTATACAAACAAGGGCTGGAGCTTTTCAAACATCGGAAACTTGATGAAGCCAAGCAAAAATTCACGCAGGGGCGTGGTCTCATGCTACGGCACCCCAAGTTCCGTGCCGAAATGGACGATTACCTGAAGCAAATCGAAACTCTGGCGCGGGAGGAAAGTCTCTACCAACAAGCCGTTCAACTGTTTAACGAAGGACGGGACACCGAGGCTGCCGGCCAATTCGGACAAATCGAACAGTCAAAGGGCCCCAGGGCCGAAGATGCACGCTCCTATCTTAAGCGCATCAAAGAGCGCCAAGACACTGCGGGCGCGAAGGCGGAAGCTGAAAAAGATCAGCAAGTTTTCTATGAGGCCGTCAGGGCCTTTAATGAGAAGCGTTATCAGGATGCAAAAACTCTCTTCCAGGCTCTTATTCAAAAGGGTGGCCCGCATGGCACCGAGGCTCAGTCCTATCTACAGCGAATTGACGAGGCCCTCAAACCACCCGCTCCGTCAGCACCAAAGAAACCACTCATTGATCCTGGAAAGGATCCCAGGCAGTTCGCCCAGCAACTCATCGCGAACGCTCGCGCGGACGAGAGCGCAGGGCAGTATGCGACAGCAATCGAGAAACTCAAAACAGCCGAAATGCTTGACCCGGCTAATCGCGAGGTTGCGGGCCTGCTGGAAGCGGCACAGGGAATGGCAGACCAGGAGCCGCTGCGCCTGGGGCTCGAAGCCTACTATGCGGGCAAGTTTGATCAGGCGGAGCAGCAGTTAGACTTGTATATGGCAAATCACGGCCGCAAGATTGCTCTCGCCTACTTTTTCCGTGGGGCAACCTACGCCTCGCGCTACTTCCTTTCGGGTGAGCGAGATACGCATCAGCGGGATCTCGCGGTGGCCGACTTTCGCGCCTTGCGGAAAGATTCGCGCCAATTTCAGCCGCCAAAACAATACGTCTCGCCGAAGATCTTGTCTCTCTACTTACAGAGCGCGGGGGGAAGTTCACCATGACTGGACTGTTGGAAAACAAGAACCAGTTTGACAGTTAATCTCGGGTTGAGTAGTATTTCGCACATTCCCTCGGATTGCCTTCAGAAAAATACAGCCCTGCAAAGGAGCAAACCGATGAGGAGGCCCCGCCATTTTCTCATTCTTGTTCTGGCTATTGGTGTCATAAGCCTTCACGCTCGGGCTGGAACCCAGAACGCCACCATCGTGGGCGCGGTCTATGTCCGCTCCTCTGGAGCTATAGTTCCAGGAGCCACGGTGCGCTTGATTAACGCCGGCATCGGCTTCTCCCAAATGCAGGTCACCGGATCCGAAGGCACGTACACCTTTGACAATGTTCCACCCGCGGAGAACTACGTAATCTCCGTGGAGAAGAGCGGTTTCTCCCCGGCAGTTCTTACCAATATCATCGTGCTGGTAGACGAAGAGAAACTTGTGTTGCCGCCGTTCCGGCTCGAGGCGGCAGTCCAAGCAAACCCGCCGGTCGGGGAGCAAGCTCCGTCGCAAGCGCCGACGCAAGTGCCGGCGCCGGCCTCCCAACAGTCCCGGAAAGCGCCGTTAGTTTCGCTGGATCTCTTGAGCACTACGGAGAGCGGAGTGATCGAGAGCCGCTGGGTTCACACGCTGCCATTGGTCAACCGTGACTTCATCGACTTGGCCCTTCTGGTTCCCGGCACCTATCCCGTCGAGCAGGGGTCGGTGCTGCAAGGAGCTTCACTGGTTGTCAACGGCGCCCGCGCCGACATGAACAACTTCCTGCTCGATGGCGCCGACAACAACGACTACACCGTCAACCAATCGCTGCCGTTCCAGATTGTCGAGGCCATGCAAGAATTCCGCGTGCAGACCTCGACTGAAAACGCAGAGTTCGGCCGCAGCGGAGGCGCCCAGATCAACGTTGTCAGCCGCAGCGGCAGCAATGCGGTCCATGGGGGGCTTTTTGAGTTCAACCGCAACTCGGCTCTCAGCGCCCGAAACTTCTTCTCCGCTTACAGCGGAGGCACATTCAACCAGTTCGCTCAAGAAGTGAACCTGAGTGGTTTCGGGAATCCGCTGAGTGATCCCACATTGTCTGCTCTCTATAACTTGCGCAAGCCTCAAGTCAACCAAAACCAGTTCGGCGGCAATATCGGAGGCGCGCTGCTCAAGGACAAGCTGTTCGGTTTCTTCAATTGGGAAAGCTTCCGTCTTACAAATCCGCGGCCGCTGTTCGAACAGGTGCCCGGCATCCCTCTGCGCTCCGCCTCCCTTTGCCCTTCCTATGTGCAGCAATCGACGCCGTGCGATCCGGGTTCTCTCGCGTTGTTCAACCTGTACCCGGCTCCCAACGTGCCCGCTACCCCATTCAGCGATCCGAACACTCTTACGACCCCCAACTTTCAGGACACAGCCGGCGTTCCTGTAGGTTCCGGTGCGTTCAGCATCGGGCAATCGAGCGACCACACCGATAGCGACAATTTTCTCGAACGGGTCGATTGGCGGATCAGCTCACGGACAGGCATGAGCTTCAAGCACAACATCCAACGGATTAACCAGCTCCAGGCCGGCGATGTTTTAGCAAGCGCGGCTTATCCCGGCAACGGAACGCGCGTGAATGGCCGCAACCAGAACTTTAGTTACAACTACGTGCAGCAGCTCACGTCGCGCACTACCAACGAATTCCGGTTTGGCTGGAATCGGTTCCGATTGACAACCACGGCGCAGGACGCGAGCATCGACCCGGCCACACTGGGCTTCCAGAACTTGAATTCGCACACTTTGGGCTTGCCAACCTTAACGGTGGGTGGCGCTTTCGCCACGTTTGCTCCGTACAGCTCGCTCGGATCAAATTTCGCAACCCCCAGCAAACGGGCTGACAACGTCTTTTCCTTCGCCGATAACCTCAGCCTGACACGCGGCCGCCACACCTGGAAGTTCGGCGGGGAATTCCGGCACGTTCGCTTGAACATCAATAACGATGCGGCTGAACGCGGCCTTGTTACGTTCTTCTCGGCGCCATTTGTCGCTGCATTTGGAACGCCGGACGTCGCGTCGATTGCCCGAATTTGTCCGGAATCTTTGCCTTCCTTCAGCACGGTCTTTGCCCAGCCTTGCGCTCAATTCGGCAGCGGGCTGGAACGCTATTTCACCACCAAGTCTTTCGACGCCTACTTGCAAGACCAGTGGCGGCCCTGGCACAACTTCACAATCAATTACGGAATTCGCTATGAGTTGAACACCGCTCCCGTTGAACTCCACAATCGCCTCGTGAATTTCTACCCGAATCTGGGGACACAGGGAGCTCTGGTGCGCGGAGACTCGACCACAGAGTTCGATCCCTTTGGCCATGTCATTGGGACAGTGCCTCATTCCGCTCCTCGCGCCGGCTACGACACCGACTACAACAATTGGGGACCCCGTTTCGGGTTTGCCTGGGATCCTTGGGGCAACGGGAAGACGGTTGTGCGCGCGGGTTATGCTCTGATGTTCGACCAGCAGTCGCTCGAGCCTTCCGTCAACATGCTGCTCAATCCTCCCTTTGTGCAGCAGAATTTTGGTTTCATCAACTCTCCAGGCCCGAATGGTACTGCAGTGAATGGATTTGCTCTCGGCGACACCTTCTCGGCCTGCAGTCCGCAACTTCTGGTTGGTACCGGCGGTTGCCTCAGCACCTCCGGGGATCCCAACTCAACGTCTAATTGGTTCCGGTTTCCTTACTCCATCACCGCCATCGATCGGCACAACAAGACTCCCTACGTCCACCAGTTCCATTTCGGAGTTGAACAGCTGCTCGGGAGCAAAGGCGTATTCGAAGCAGCGTATGTGGGCTCGGCCGGCCACAGGCTGCCGCAGCTTCGCGACATTAGTGCCTGCAAGCCCGCCGAATTTTTTTCGACATTCGATCCCGTTACTGGTTCCGACGCGTGTTTCGATTTCACCCAGAACCCGTTCTTGTTTCCCAGCGTCATCAACCAGCAGAACTCCGCCAATTCGAATTTCCATTCGTTGCAGGTGCGGTTCGAAATGCGAGATTTTCACGGATTGCAACTGCGCGGGTTCTATCAGTGGGCAAAGTCGATCGACAATGGCTCCTCTTTACAGCCGCAGGAATTCCTCGTCTCGCCGTTGATTGCCAGCCTTCTAACCTCTCTGGAGACTATCAACCCAGATAATTTTGCTGGCGTCAATAACATTAGCCCCACGCTTACCCTGCAGGGAAACCTCCCGGTCTTCACGACGCGGCCACGGCTTCCGCAGGACTCGAGCAACCTCGCTGGCGAGCGGGCTCTTTCCGACTTCGATATTCGCCACCGCTTCGTTCTCGACTACATCTATTCTGTGCCCCGCTGGGCGCCGGTTATCGGCACTGGATGGAAACTCGCGGGAATTACCACTCTCCAGTCGGGTCAACCCTTCACCGTGTTCGTTGATTATTTCGGAACTCCGCTGCGTCCCAACGCTTCCGGCCCCGTCCCAATCAACAACCACAATCCGCAAGCCGCAATCGATAACGGCATTCCGATGACCTTTCCCGGCAGCATTTTTGATCTTTCCCAGGCCGGCCAACTCAAGCCCGGGTCGCTTGGACGCAACGCTTTCAGAGGTCCGAAGTTCGTCAATACCGATTTCGCAGTTCTAAAAGACACCCCTCTGGGAAAAGCTGAGAGGGCGAACGTGCAGTTCCGAGTTGAGTTCTTCAATCTCTTCAATAATGTGAACTTCCGCCAGCCGTACAGCCGCGGCGGCGTGGTGTTCGACGACCTGGCAGGGAACTTCAATTGTGGGGGAGCAGGTGCTACATGTTTTGTTCCCGACCCTTTCTTCGGCCAGATCCTTCAAGCATTCTCAGCGCGCCAGATTCAATTTGCGCTCAAGTTCTCTTTCTAGCGATATTTGCGCCATACGTTTATGGGGACAGAACACGGCGAAAGAGCAAACCCAGACCGAAGGTCTAAGCGCGTTGCGTGAAAGTACTCGAAGCACAACCGACAAGGCTCTTGATGCGATGCCGGCACACGAGATTTCGCACAAGTGACGTAAACATCGGGTACACGGGAGCTCATTAGTACGAATAACTTTGAAGGAATAGCATGAGCTAAGTATTCGGCTAACGATCAACTACCACCGCCCTCTTCGGGACTTTAGCTGTGACCTACGTGTGCGATGGTGCCGTGAGCAAGTCCCACTGGTGAAGAATGTAAGAAATACCTTCTGCATTCTCGACTGCTCTGGGTTCTTCACCCTCGTGCTTCGCGTCTGTCTGAAGGAAAAACCGATAAAAATCTCAACCTCAAGAGGTACCGGTGGAAAAACATCCAAAACGGGCGGGAGCGACCCCGCTTTTTTGGCTTTGAGCCGCCCAAAAAGTTGTTGAGGTCGCTCCCGCCCGTTCTTTGCAGAGTGCGACCAAGGGCGGGTCGCGGTCCTGATCCCACAACACCGGCATATCGCTCTATTCGCAGGAAGACGGAGCTTTCCGCCTCCCAACCGGCCATGCCCCAATTATTTTCATGTTCCTGCGACACAGATTTCGTTGCAAACACTGAATAGGTAATTAGAGGTACAAATGTTTTGTCATTCCGAGGTGGTTTCAGGTGAACGAGGCGTCAACTACGCGGTTCACCTGCTCGTTCACCGTGCCGTTCACTACGGCGGCCAATGCAACTTACACATGACGCGGCGGATGCGCACGACGCAACGGGTTACTTTGTACGTGTCCAAATCACTGATCTGGGCTGGAGCGACCCCACTTTTGACGGCTTTCAGCCGCCCAAAGTTCTGTGGGGTCGCTCCCGCCCGTCACGCAGGAAGCGTGACCGTGTTTTGGCCGCGTGCAGGAATCGGAGAATGCGAGGCGTAATGCAGGTCGTAAGACAAGACCAACTAGAAGGAGAAGAAGGGCAACATGGCAATCATCAAGGCGCGACCCAAACAACCGAAGTCGGTGACCGTTCAGGCTCGCGTCGAAGAGTTCGTGAAAGAACATCTCGATCAATATGCGAAGTTCATTGACTCAACTCCATCATACGTTATCACCGAGGCTCTGAAGGTTCTCTTCAAGCGCGACAACGAGTTCAAAGCCTGGCTAGGCCAACAATCCGACAACGGGAAAATTCACGAGCTCACAGGAGGCGGACTCAAAGAGACCGCGTAACACAAATGAAGGACGCTCTAACACAACTCGACATGCGCGAGAACACAGCGTCGTCAAGACGGCATGCCTCGCGTCCTGCAGTGGATTCGCCACGCTCGATCTCTAAACCACTCCCAAGAGCCTTTCAATATCGATTTGGCATCCGATGCGAGCGACCCAGATAGATCAATCAATATCACGCCACCGGAAGTGGCCACAGACGAAGAAAGGGAAAAGAGTGGCGAAACTTTACCCAGTCGTACAGCGGTCATGACTGCGGAAGGTTCGAAGCAAGTGCCCGAGACGCCGGAGCCGTTTGTCTCGGCCGACGAGGCGGCCCAATTTCTCTCCGTCAAACGTCGCTACTTACTAGAGCTATCCCGCGGCGGCATCGCTGGAGCATATGCGCTCGGCACTGGACGCAAACGCAAAATCTGGGTGTTTCGGCTCTCGGAACTTGCTGCTTCTGTCGTACGGAATGAGTCTTCGATTCCACAATCACCAAAACCGTGTACGATCGGATCTGGCAGTCCCCGCTGAAAAGAGGAATATGGCTTATCAGCGAGGATCACTTAGGAAAGTACGTCGCAGGGAAGGAGAAATCTGGGTGCTGCGGTATCGGGTTACAAAGTTTGACGGCAACAGGGTCGAGAACGTCATGCCCATTGGACTTGTCCGCGATTTTCCGAAGGACAAGGACGCACGGCGCGAGGCGGATCGACTTGGACTCTCCGTCAGAATCAACGACAGCCCCATGCCCGGCCGCATCCGTTTTGATTTTCTTGCGGAACATTATCTGAAAGCTGATTTCGGTGCGGATTCGGCGCGCCCGAAATCGGTAAATACCACCAGTCACGTCGAGCATGTGGTGAGAGCCTATCTCGTCCCTCGTTTCGGCAACGAAATCGCGGAAGACATCAAGCCGCTTGATATTCAGCGGTGGCTGAAGTCGCTCCACGAAATCAACGGTCTTGCCTGGACGACAATATCGAAGATGCGGGGCGTGATGAGGCGCATCTACAAGGTCGGAATCCTCCATGAGCGCGTCGCGAAGAATCCCGTGCAGCACGTCGAGACGCGTTCGACCACCGAATACAAGGCGATCATCATCACGCCTGCGCAAACGTTTGCGATTCTGAAGGCCCTCCCCTCCTCTCTTCACTTCACACTGGTACTAACCTGCGCCGCGACAGCGCTCCGAGCCTCGGAGATTCTTTCGTTACGCTGGTCGGACATGCTGTGGGATGAGGGAAGGATTCGGATTTCAAAACGCTGGGCGAAAGGCTCCGATGGTGACACCAAAACGGAGACATCGGACGGATATGTTCCGCTGCATCCGATTTTGGCTGCCCATCTAAATTCGTGGCGAGAACAAAGCCCCTACGCTAAGGACCGTGACTTCGTATTCCCGTCCTTGAGAGCGCGTGGCCACGTTCCGCTTTCCGCGTCTATTTTTGTTGCTGATCATTTGCGATCGGCGGCAAAGAAGGTCGGAGTGCATATCGAGGACGGACAGAGGTTCGGACTTCACAACCTGCGTCACAGCCTATCCAACTGGCTCGTGAACAAGGCGAAAGTCGAACCGAAAACCGTACAGGGCATCCTGCGTCACGCAAAGATTCAGACGACGCTCGATCTGTACACGCAGGAGGACTGCGACGAAACACTGGCGGCGCAGGGGGAATATCTGACGGCGTTAGGAGTGGGTACGCAAATGGTGCAGTGAAGTGTGGGCTAGATTGTGGGTTGAGATTTGTGGGACAACACCCGGTAACCTGCTGAAATTAATGGTGGGCCTGGGTGGACTTGAACCACCGACCTCGCCCTTATCAGGGGCGCGCTCTAGCCACCTGAGCTACAGGCCCTTTCAAAACCGCGTGGCAAATGCTTACAACTTATTCAGTTTACGATGCCTTAGCGTGATTCGCAACTGTGTACAAATCCGCGCTTTGTGTACAAGACAGCAATTTCTCTACCATTTCTCGCTTCTGTCCGTGCGCAAAGTGCGTGTAGTTGCTTGTGATTCGCAGACTGGAATGACCAATCTGGTTTTTCACGAAGTCACCGGGCACCATGCTCGCCTGCATGTGGCTGACTCTACCGTGTCTGAAAGCGTGCATTCCACCGGGTCTGATGCCGAGCTTTTCGCAGAGCGGTTTGAGAACCCTTCTGCAAATATCCCGGTTTTCCAGTGGCGTGCCAAGCCTTGACTGAAAGAGCCTTCCTGCCTGACGGCCTGCAAGGAAATCACGAAGGAGTTGAAGCGTAGCGGAGTCAATGAACACGTTCCGCTTTCCGCTCTTCGTCTTTGTGTCGCCTTCGATGCCGTTCCACACAGCACGGCGAACTTCGATCACACCGTCTTCCAACTTTAGGTCTTCAACCCGCAAGCCAACAAGTTCGCCAGAGCGTAGACCCGTATACCCGGCAAGGTGAAACAGCGCCTTGTATTGATCGGTTGCGGAGTCCACGATCTGCCTTATCTCTGCCTGCGTGAACCAACGCTGCTCATCATCTGGAAGAGTGGGAAGGTCTGGATACCACGTGACCTTTGGCTCATCCATTTGTTTGCGTTGCCAGTTGACGATAGCCCGGAAGTCTTTCCACACATTGTGAATCGTCTTGGGTTCCAACTTTTTCGCGGTCATCGAACGAATCCAATCATTGACGGTGCCAGTGCGAATCTCTTCTATCGCCATGCTGCCGAAGAAGGGACGCACGTGCTTACGCAAACGACCGGGTGTGATGAACTGCGAACTGTTATGGAGCAAAGGCAATCGCTTCGCTTCCCAAGCGTCCGCAATGCTGTTGAAAGTCACAGCGGGCTTCAAGGCTCTTTCAAGATGCTGGGGACTGTTCACGCCTTCAGCCTCTATGATTGCCATGAGCTTTCGCCGTGCTTCCGGTTTTGTCATCGAAGACTTCTCACCAAGAACTACTAGCGGATGTTCGCGGTTTTCTTTGCCCGGAACATCACGCCAGTACCTGCCATACCATTTCTGACCCACCAACGTTAGTGAGCCTGTCTGACCTGACCTACGCGACATTGAGCGGCCTTTCCGCTGTTGTCGTTTCGGCGTTGCAACAGGAACACTAGCAGCCGAAGGTTCGCCCTGTCCAGAGGCCGCGCCCTGCGGTCGTACTATGTGGGTCGTTTGTGTAACGGATGCGGCCAATCCTTTATTCCTTCGGTGACTGCAAATCAAAAATCCTGAGATGGTTCGCGCTGCTCAATTCCTTCTCTTTGCAAGGGCTCTCGGCTGGAGCGAGTCCGCTGTAAATCAACCTGAGCCTTGGTGACCGTACGGCGAGCGTAGGATTCGGGGTTGGCTT
>WNEZ01003803.1_pt1 | contig 24549 bp, 14 predicted proteins | sample 5400521 | NCBI WGS metagenome assembly WNEZ01 (sample SAMN13153339, study PRJNA577476) | soil metagenome | isolation source: 120 cm saprolite under Douglas fir tree site 2 hole 1 replicate 1 | place: USA:California | collected 2015-04-18
TCACGTCTTCAGAGCGGAACAGGCCGGTGTTGTGGTCGAGTTGAGCGAACCACTGGCCGCCTTTGCCTTCGATAATCGTCATGCTCAGATCAAAGATCGACTTAGTTGGAGCTACTGTGTAGGAAAAGGCAGTCAAGTCGCCGAAAGTATCCGACTGAACAGCGGCCTTGATCACTGAGAACATCACCTGGAAGATCGGGTTGTAACTGAGGTTGCGCTCAGGCTGAAGAAACTCCACCACCTTCTCGAAGGGAACGTCCGCGTTGGCAAATGCCCGGAGGGTAGTTTCGCGGACCTGCCCTACCAAGTCTGGAAATGACGGATTGCCAGAGAGATTATCGCGCAGAACAAGCGTGTTTACGAAGAACCCGACCAGACCTTCGGTCTCCACCGAGTTTCGACCCGCGACCGGCACTCCTACTGAAAGGTCCGGCTGCCCGCTGGCCCGGTACAGAAGAATCTTGAAGACCGCTAGAAGCAACATGAACGGGGTCGCTTGGAGGCGAACTGCGAGCGCCTTAATGCCGGAAGTGATCTCGTCACCCAACGGGATTTCCTGACTCGCGCCTTCAAATGTTTGTTCGGAAGAGCGCGGCCGCTGCGTGCGCAATTCCAAAACAGCAGGTGCATCTTCAAGTTCGTCTTTCCAAAACTTCAGCTGCTGTTGAACTTTTGCGGTCTTAAACCATTTCCGCTGCCACTCGGAATAGTCGCCGTAGCTGATGGGTAGTTCGGGAAGCGGGGATGGGCGCTGAGCAGAAAACGCACCATAAAGGGCCGACAACTCCTTTGCCATGATCTGCATCGACCATGAATCGGTGACAATGTGGTGCATGGTGCACAGAAGAACGTGGTCCGTGCCGGTAACGCGAATGACTCGGGCGCGAAACAGTGGACCCTTGCCAAGGTCGAAGCTCTTTTCTACCTCCGCCTGTGCAAGCGGATAGTGCTCGCTATCGGGATCTGCGGAAGAGGTGATATCCGTGACCGGAAGACTCACTGAGAGGCGGTCAGCGACAACCTGTACCAGTTCTCCGCCTTCAAGCCTGAAGATCGTGCGCAGGCTGGCGTGGCGATTCGTCAATTCCTGCAGGCTCGACTGGAGCGCAGACATGTCGAGCGGTCCGTGCAGCCAGAATCCAAATTGCACGTTGTAAGCGGCGCTTTTGGGGCCCAGTTCGTCAAGAAACCAGAGTCTCTGCTGAGCGAGAGAAGCAGGATAGACCTCCGTCTGAGTCTCCGTCTGATTGGACTGCAGAAGCAATTCAACGAGCAGTCTTTTCTGCTGTGCAACCCCGACCTCTGAAGTTTTGACCCTGGACACCATGGATTCAGAATCTCCTGGAGTTAATCCGGTAATTTGGTTCGCTGGTGCAGTCAGGTGGGAATGGCTGTGCCAGACCGCTCAGGAGATCCTGAACGGCGACATTCACCATGGGCACTTCGGCCGACACTAGTGGCGAGAGCGGCATCTGCACTCCTGAGCAATCCTGCTGCTAAGCAGTCCTGCAGCGCTAAACCCCGAGGGTGCAACCGTTTTGCACATCGAATTCGGGTACGAAGCGCCAATTTTAAGATGCTGCCCCCCCCTATTTGGTTTGCGGGATCAAGAATTTCTTACGGGAAATATGGGGTTCGGTGAGTGCAAAATCTCGAGGCGACGGGTACCGCGACGGAGCCCGGCTCATCCCGAGCCGGGAGGGGAAACACCCACCGCGGAAAATCCCACAAAATCGCCCCAACCTTTTTCCTGTCATTGACATCCCATCTCCGCTACTGACTCTGGCCGACCCTCAGGTAGCGGAAAAAATACGTCTAAGGAACACAAACAGAGATGAGTTCAGCAGGACTGCCAGCTTCCTTCGCGCAAGACAGACTTTGGTTTCTGGATCAACTGGAGCCGGGAACGGCCGCTTACAACCTGGTTCGCGCTTTCCGGATCACCGGTCCTTTGAACGTCAACGCCCTGACTTCGGCCATTGGCGCGGTCATCCGGCGGCACGAATCATTGCGCACGATTTTCGAGAGCGTGGACGGCGAGGTGAGACAGGTCGTGTTGTCCGACGTCGACGTCCAGGTTCCGATCTTGAACCTGGCGGATCTTCCGGAGAGCGAGCGTGAGCCGGAGGCGCTGCGGATTGCGAGCGAGGAGGGCAAGAAACCGTTTGATCTGACCCGGGGCCCGTTACTGCGAACCGCGTTGCTGCAACTCAGTCGAGACCAATACATCCTGGTGCTGGCGATGCATCACATCATTACGGATGGATGGTCGATCTCGATCCTTTTCCGCGAACTGGCTCATTGCTACGAGGCTTATGCGAGCGGACGGGAACCCGAACTTCCCGAACTCCCGATTCAGTATGTAGAGTACGCCCAGTGGCAGCGCGAATATATCACCGGCGAATTGCTGGCCAAGCAAGTTAAGTACTGGAAAAACAAGCTGGCTGGGGCGCAAACAATTCTCGATCTGCCCATGGACCGTCCGCGCCCGACGACTCACAGCTGGCACGGAGCGACCGAAGAACTGATCTTCGAAAGCCAGGTTCTGGCGGCGCTGAAAGAATTCGCGCAGAGCGAGGGCGCCACCCTGTTCATGGTATCGATGGCGGCCTTCCAGGCATTGCTCTGGCGCTACACCAGCCAGGACAACATTCTGGTCGGCACTCCTACCGCAGCCCGTAGCCAGATCGAAATCGAAAACCTGGTCGGGTTCTTCGTGAATACACTGGTCTTTCGCGCCGACTTTACCCCCGACATGACGTTCCGCGATCTGGTTCGACAAGTCCGCGCATGTGCCTTGGAAGCCTATGCGCATCAGGATGTTCCGTTCGAGAAATTGGTCGAAGAACTGGTCCCGCAGCGCTCGATGAACACCACTCCTCTGTTCCAGGTGATGTTCACGTTCCAGAACATCCCGAAGCAGGTGTTTGAAATTTCGGGACTCAAAATGAAAGAACTGGAGTTCGAGACGGGCATCGCCAAGTTCGATCTCGCAGTGGAAGCCTTTGAAGACGACGAAGACGAAGACGACGAGTTCCATTTCCGGTTCGAGTACAACACCGATCTGTTTGAGAAGCAAACCATATTCAGAGAGCTGGGTCACTTCCGCAACCTGGTGAATGCGGTCCTCAAGAACCCGGACGAGCCGGTGGCTCGGATACCGCTCATGGATGATCGGGAACGAGAACAAACCGTGGCGCGGTGGAACAACACGGCCACGAATTATCCACGAGACCTGCACATTCATACTGCCTTCGAGCGCCAGGCCGCCCGCACGCCTAACGCAACGGCGCTGGTCTTCCAAGGCAAGAAATTTCCTTACTGGCGGATCAACGAGGATGCGAACCGGCTGGCGCACTACCTGATAAAGAAGGGAGTGGGGCCGGGCAATCTGGTAGGCGTTTCTGTTGAGCGGTCTCCGGAATTGACGGTTGCGCTCCTGGGCGTGCTCAAGACGGGAGCGGCGTATGTTCCGCTTGATCCTTCTTATCCGCTCCAGCGGCTGGCCTCTACGCTCGAGGACACGCGTGCCGAGTGCGTCCTCTCGAACAACGGGAACGGGAAGAAACTGCCGGACACCGTTCGCAACCTGATCATGCTTGATTCGGAGGCGGAGCTTATCAGGACTGAGTCCCCGCTCAATCCCGTCATGAACATCATGGGATTGTCACGGGTTGAACGCGCCTACGTGCTGTACACCTCGGGCTCGAGCGGGAGGCCGAAGGGGGTGGAAGGGACGCATCGCGGGGCGATGAATCGAATGCGGTGGATGTGGGAGAGATATCCGTTCGCGGCGGGGGAGGTGTGCTGTCAGAAGACGAATGTGGGATTTGTGGATTCGGTATGGGAGATTTTCGGCCCCTTGCTAGCGGGAGTGCCGAGTGCGATTCTGCCGCAGGAGGCGGTGCTGGATCCGGAAGAACTGCTGCAGACTCTAGCCGAGCAGCGGGTGACGCGGATCGTGTTAGTGCCGTCGCTGTTGCGGGCGCTGCTGGAGCACGCGCCGAATCTGGAGGAGAGGGTACCGGAGCTGAAGCTGTGGTCGTGCAGCGGAGAAGTGCTGACGTGGGAGTTGGCGCGGCGGTTTCGGAAGGGGTATCCGAAGGCCAAGCTGCTGAACATCTACGGATCATCGGAAGTGGCGGCGGACGTGACCTGGCATGAGGTTCGGGAAGGAGAGGAAGAGGCGCCGGGTACGGTGTCGGTTCCGATAGGAAGGCCGATCAGCAACACGCAGGTGTACGTGCTGGATCGAAATCGAAATGCGGCGCCGGTGGGAGTGCGTGGGGAGATCTATGTCGGGGGGGATGGAGTGGCGTTGGGGTACTGGCGGCAGCCGGAAATGACGGCGGAGCGGTTTGTGCCGAATCCGATTGCGCCGGAGCGCTCGCAGAGGCTGTACCGGACGGGGGATCTGGGGCGGTGGCGGAGTACGGGAGAGATCGAATATCTGGGACGCATGGACGGTGAGGTGAAGGTGCGGGGCATGCGGATCGAGTTGGGAGAGATCGAGACGGTCCTGGCCTCGCATCGCTGGGTGGAGGAAGCGGTGGTGGAGCTGAGCGGCGAGGGAGCCGAGCAGCGGCTGGTGGCGTACGTGGTGGCGGGGAAGGAGGGAACGCCGAGCGCGCGGGAACTGCGGCGTTATGTGCGGTCGAAGCTGCCGGAGCACATGGTTCCGGCGAGTTACGTGAAGGTGGACGCGATGCCGCTGCTGGCGAGTGGGAAGGTGAACCGGAGAGCGCTGGCGGGAGTGGCGCGGGTGGCGCTGTCAGAGCAGGGGATGGTAGCGGCGCAGACGGAAGTGGAACAGAAGTTGGCGGCGATGTGGGCAGAGGTACTGAAGGTAGAAGAGGTGGGAGTGGATCAGAACTTTTTTGAGTTGGGAGGGCATTCGCTGCTGGTGCTACAGGTAATGGCGCGAATCCGGCGGGAGTTTGACGTGGAGTTGGGAGTGCGGACGATGTTCGAGGAGCCGACGATTGCGGGGCTGGCGGTGCTGGAACGGCGGCCGCGAGCGGCGGTGGGGAACACGAGCCGGGAAACTCTGTTGGCACAACTGGACACGCTGTCGGCCCACGACGTTCAAGCCCTGCTCAAACGCGTCCTCGACGCCAAATTGTCAGCTGGAACAGAAAGTCTTGCAGCAGAAAGTCTTGGCACAGAGCCAGAATTTCTATAAAGGATCCGCCACGATTGGCCGCCACGATTGGGTAGTTTATTTATGTCAGATCTATGTATACACGACCTGGTGCAAATGCAGGCGAGTGCGACGCCGGATGCGGTCGCGCTCGTATCTGGAAACCGTCATGTCACTTATCGTGAGCTGAATGCGCGCGCGAACCAACTCGCCCATCGCTTGCGCTCTCTCGGGATTGGACCCGACGTTCCGGTCGGGCTCTGCATGGAGCGGTCCGTCGAATTGCCGATTGCCGCTCTCGGTATCCTGAAAGCCGGGGGAGCCTACGTACCCCTGGACCCGACTTATCCGTCGCGACGACTGTCTATGCTCCTGGAGGATTCGGGAACTCCAGTGGTGGTGACGCAACCAAGCGTGGCGGGGAAGCTTCCTGCGAGCAAATGGGAAACGGTTGTTCTGGATGAAGACGGGCAGGACAGTAGTGCCGTCGATTCCACAGTCTTCCAAGTTGCAGAGACCACGCCGGAGAATCTGGCTTACATCATCTTTACGTCTGGCTCGACCGGCCGGCCCAAGGGAGTGCAGATCACGCATGGAAGTTTGAATAATCTTGTGACCTGGCACCAGCACGCCTTCAACGTGTCACCAGTGGACAAGGCGAGTTTGCTGGCCAGCCCCGGATTTGACGCGGCAGTATGGGAAATCTGGCCTTATCTGACCGCCGGTGCGAGTCTGTACGTGGTTGACGAGGCAATCCGCACCGCGCCTGCCGCTCTGCGAGACTGGATCGTGCGCAGCGGCATTACTATCAGCTTCCTTCCTACCGTCCTTGCAGAGAGCATGATCGGCCTGCAATGGCCGTCGGAAGGGTCGTTTCGAGTGTTGCTGACCGGCGCGGACACTCTGCGTCGCTACCCGCCGCGCGATTTGCCTTTCACTCTAATAAACAATTATGGACCGACAGAATGTACCGTTGTAGCAACTTCGGGAAGAATTTATCCGGAGGCGAGCTCGGAGGAGAGTCGGGACAAACGTTCAAACAAGCTGCCATCCATCGGGCGGTCGATAGATGGCGTCAGCGTCTACGTCGTCGATGAACACCTTCAGCGGGTTCCCAATGGTACTCCGGGAGAGCTGCTGATCGGCGGACGAGGCGTGGGTAGAGGTTATCTGAATGCCCCGGAGTTGACTGCCGAGAAGTTTCTGCCCGATTCTTTCGGGGGAGATCCGGGTGCCCGTGTATATCGGACGGGGGACTTAGGACGTTTTCTGCCCGATGGTCAAATCGCTTTTATGGGTCGCCTCGACGATCAGATCAAGGTGATGGGTCATCGCATTGAGCCCAACGAAATCGTTACCGTGCTCAACCGTCATCCCGAGATAGAGGCGAGTTTTGTCTGTACCTATTCAGACCCCTCGGGTGACCAGCACCTGGTCGCATATGTTGTGCCAACACAGGATATTCCGCCTAAGCCTGGCGATTTGCGCAGTTACCTGGGTAGTTATCTCCCATCTCACATGCTGCCATCGGCGTTCGTGCAACTCGATCGGTTGCCTTTGTCGCCGCATGGAAAATTGGATCGGGCCGCTCTTCCTCAGCCGACTGCCGAGAATATTATCCGAGACGATTTTCTCGAAGCTCCTCAATCTCCGATCGAAGAGCACTTGGCTGTTGTCTTGTCAGGTCTTCTTGGGATACCGCGTGTCGGGAGCGAGGACAATTTTTTTACGCTTGGCGGACACTCGCTCATGGGCGCGCAACTGATCGCGAAGATCCGTGAAAATTTCGGAGTGGAACTCTCTTTGCGGTGCTTGTTTGATGAGCCGACTCCCCGCGGCATGTCCGCTGAAATCGAGAGACTCATTCATGCCAGGCTCGCAGCCATGAGTGAAGACGAAGCACAGCGCCTCCTCGCGTCGTCAGGAGAAGGAGTCTAAGTATGTCAATGACGACAGCGCCAAGTGTCAGCGCGGCGGGAGTGCCGCCGGGCGAGCGCGCCCGGCTCTCCACCGACAATGGCTCTCCAGTCACTCCAAAGACGGATAAAGCGCTTAGCCTTTACCATCTGCTGGATCCCGAAGTGCTGGCTAATCCTTATCCTCTCTACCACAGGCTGCGTAACGAAGATCCGGTGCATTGGGATCCGTTCCTGCACGCCTGGGTTGTGACCCGGTACGCGGACGTGATTCACGTCCTCCATCATTTCTCAGCGAATCGCACACCGACCCCGGAGCAGTTGAGCGCGATGGGCCTGGCCGCGATGAACCCGATCGCACAGGTCATGGTGCGGCAGATGCTTTTTCTCGATCCTCCGAATCACACCCGCTTGCGCGCCCTTGCCTCGGCCGCGTTCACGGTGCGCAGAGTAGAACGCATGCGCTCGCATATCCAGGAGATCATGGATCATCTGCTGGACGCGGTGGCTTCAAAGGGACGTATGGATTTGATTGCCGACTTTGCCAGTCCGGCGCCAGCCATTGTGACCGCTGAACTGCTGGGCGTGCCCGTGGAGGATCACCAGCAACTGAAGGAATGGTCGGCGGATTTTGCTGAGATGCTGGGCAACTTCCAGCACAATCCGGACCGGTTTCCAAGAATCTTGCGCAGTGTGGAAAATATGTGCTCGTACTTCCGCTCAGCGATGCAGGAGCAGCGGGTTAATCCCCGTGACGGCCTGGTTAGTGCGATGATGACCGCGGATGTGGATGGCGCGAAGTTAACCGAAGACGAAATCATCGCCAACCTGATTGTCACGATGGTTGGTGGACAGGAAACCACCACGAACCTGATCGGCAACGGCATGCTTACGCTGCTGCGCAATCCGGCGGTCATGGAACGTCTGCGGGCGGATTCTTCGCTTATGCCTTCCGCGATAGAAGAACTGCTGCGCTACGAAAGTCCGAGCCAGCACACGGCACGGCTCGCTCCCGAGGACGTCGAGATGGGAGGAAAGGGTATCCGCAAGCGCCAGGCCGTGATCGCGGTCATGGGCGCAGCCAACCGCGATCCCGAGCGATTTCCTGAACCTGATCGCCTGGATATCGAGCGCAAAGACAATCGCCACGTGGCATTCGGATGGGCCGCTCATTTTTGTTTCGGTGCTGCGCTGGCGCGAATGGAAGGGCAAATCGCATTCGAGACGATTTTGCGGCGCTTACCCAATCTGGCGCTCGACACCGCGACGCCTCTCCGATGGCGAGACAACCTTGGTCTGCGCGGCTTGACTGCTCTTCCCGTGCTGTTTGGCCAGCGCCAACGCGCCATGAACGACGGCCCCCAGCGTGAGTCGTGAGGACGAAATGCCTTCGCCGTACTCTGAGGCACGACGGAATCTCTTGGAGAAATGCCTCCATGGGCAGTTGTCATTGCGGCCCAAGACTGAGGCAATCCCACGCCGAGACCCAAAAGAGCCAGTGCCGTTGTCCTACTCCCAGGAGCAGGTCTGGTTCCATGCGCAGTTGGTTCCAGACATTCCACTTTACAACGAGCCGGTAACGATTCATTATTCGGGCGACTTAGACATTCCCGCCCTCGAACAAAGCTTTAATGAGATTTTGCATCGTCACGAGGCTTGGAGGACGGGTTTTACCGTGGTGGACGGGAAACCTCTGCAGGATGTCAGGCCCGAACTTTCCATTTCCTTGCCGGTAGTGGACCTTAGGCATCTTCCTGAAGAACGGCGAGACTCAACCGCGGTGAGGATCGCCACCGAAGAGGCCCGAAAGCCACTGGATTTAACTCAGGTGCCGCTTTTCCGGGCCAGGTTGATCCGAGTGGGAGATCGGCAGTACCGTCTCTATCTTGTCCTCAGCCATATCATCTTCGATGGAGTGGCCATCTATCGCATCTTCCTGCCCGAGCTCGCTGCACTTTACCAGGCTCGGGTTGCAGGCCGCCCCTCGCCCCTGCCGGAACTCGACATCCAGTATCCCGACTACAGCTGTTGGCAGCGGAAGTCACTGCCTCCCGATTCTCTCGCCGAACACATCTCGTACTGGCGGCGCCAACTGGGCAATGATCTGCCGGTGCTGGATTTGCCGTCCGATTATCCACGTCCGCCGGTTCAGACCTTCCGTGGAAGTATGTATCCGTTCACCTTGAGTCCCAGCCTGACTGACGCTGTGAAGTCGCTGAGCCGGAAAGAGGGAGTCACGCTTTTTCAGACGCTACTCGCGGGGTTCGCGGCTCTGCTCTGCAGATACTCGGGCCAGGACGATCTTCCCATAGGGAGTGTCACGGCCGGACGTGACCGGTCGGAGATCAAACCTCTGCTGGGGTATTTCCTCAACACGGTAGTGTTGCGAACCAATCTTTCTGGTGATCCTGATTTTCGTGAACTGCTGCGGCGTGTCCGCAATCTGACACTGGAAACGTTGGATCACGATTGCGTTCCGTTCGGGCGGCTCATTCACGAGCTAAATGCCCCTCGGGATCTCAGCCGCAACCCGCTGTTTCAGGTGATGTTTTCACTCGAGCCGTCGCTGCCCGACTTGGATCCGGCCTGGCATTTGACACAGATGGATGTGGACACGGAGGCGACGAAATACGATCTGTATCTTGAACTCGACGAGCGGCGCGATGCTATCCTCGCGCGCTTTCACTACAGCACAGACCTGTTCGACCGAACTACCATCGTTCGCATGTCCGAGCACTGGATGAGGCTGCTCGAAGGTGCGGCCCGCGACTCCAGCCTTCGAGTTTCGCAATTGCCGCTGCTCTCGGACCAAGAGAGAAGCCGGATCGTCGTGGAGTGGAATCAAACGCGCTCGCAATATGCGCAGAGTGGAGGTATTCACGATCTTTTCAACGCTCAGTTCGAGCGGACGCCAGACAACACAGCGGTACGCGAAGGAGAGAGGCGCCTCAGCTTTCGGCAACTTCAAGAACGTAGCAACCGCCTCGCACACTACCTCCGAAAACTCGGGGCAAGTACCGGAACCAGAGTCGCCCTGTGCGTCGACAGATCATTCGATATGTTTGTGGGCCTGCTGGGGATTCTCAAGACCGGCGCAGCCTACGTCCCATTGGACCCGTCCCACCCGCCTGGTCGCATGGCCTCGTTGCTGGAGGATGCCAAGCCAGCAGTGCTAATCACACAACAGAAATTACTGGCCAACGCTCCTGTCCATCGCATCCCAACCGTTATTCTCGATGCGGACTGGCACAAGATCGCGCGTGCGAGCGCTGACTTTCCTGCGAGCGACGTTCAGTCAGACGACCCGGCCTACGTGCTGTACACGTCGGGATCAAGCGGGAAGCCGAAGGGGGTGGAAGGGACGCATCGCGGGGCGATGAATCGAATGAGGTGGATGTGGGAGAGATATCCGTTCGAGGCGGGGGAAGTTTGCTGTCAGAAGACGAATGTGGGATTTGTGGATTCAGTGTGGGAGATCTTCGGCCCCTTGCTGGCGGGGGTGCCGAGCGTGATTCTGCCGACGGAGGTGGTGCGGGATCCGGAAGAACTGCTGCAGATTTTGGCCGGGGAGGGCGTGACGCGGATCGTGTTGGTGCCATCGCTGTTGCGAGCCTTGCTTGATCATGCTCCGAACTTGCAGGAACGGGTGCCGCGGCTGAAGCTGTGGTCGTGCAGTGGAGAGGCGCTGAGCGGAGAACTGGCGCGGCGCTTCCGGCAAGGCTTTCCCGAAGCAACGCTGTTGAATATTTACGGTTCGTCGGAAGTGGCTGCGGATGTGACGTGGCATGAAGTGTTAGAGAAAGAGGAAGACATCGGCGCGACGGTTCCGATTGGCAAGCCGATCAGCAACACGCAGATGTATGTGTTAGACCCACATCGGAATCCGGTTCCGGTGGGAGTGCGCGGGGAGATCTATGTGGGGGGAGATGGGCTGGCGCTCGGGTACTGGAATCGAGCGGTGCTGACGGCGGAGCGTTTTGTGGAGAATCCGATCGCGCCGGAGCAGTCGGAACGGCTGTATCGGACGGGGGACCTGGGGCGGTGGCGGTGGTATGGGGAGATCGAGTATCTGGGGCGAGTGGATGGGGAAGTGAAGCTGCGGGGGATGCGGATTGACTTGGGAGAGATCGAATCGGTTCTGGTATCGCACGCTGGGGTCCGGGAGGGGGCGTTGCAGCGGGTGGAAGAAGGGGGTGAGGCGAGGCTGGTGGCGTACCTGGTACCGGAGGGTGCGAGAAAGGCTGATGGGCGCGAGTTGAGACAATATCTGCGCTCGAAATTGCCGGAGCACATGGTGCCGGCGAGATTTGTGCAGGTGGCGGAACTGCCGCTACTGCCGAGCGGGAAGGTGAACCGGAGAGCGCTGGCAACGGTGGAAGGAGTGGTGTTGTCCGAGCAAGGGATGGTAGCGCCGCGGACGGCGGTGGAACAGAAGCTGGCGGGGATGTGGAGAGAAGTGCTGAAGGTGGGCAAGGTGGGAGTCGATCAGAACTTTTTTGAGCTGGGAGGGCACTCGCTGCTGGTGCTGCAGGTGATGGTGCGGATCCGGCGGGAGTTTGATGTGGAGTTAGGAGTGCGGACGATGTTCGAGGAGCCGACGATCGAGGAGCTGGCCATCGAGGTGGAGAAAGCGCGGGCGATGGGGATGAAGGCGCAGACGCCGGTACTGGAACGGCGGGCGCGGCCGCGAGCGGCGGAGAACGCGTTTCGGGAAGCCCTCCTGGCGCAACTGGACACGCTGTCAGCCGACGACGTTCAAACCTTGCTTAAACACGTCCTTGACGCCAAACAATTGCAGTAACAAGGCTGTGGTAGATCTTATGCATCGTAACCTGACGCTGGAGGAAGAACTATGTTTTACTTATTCTGGTACGTTCTCATCGGGCTAATCTCGGGGGTTATCGCGAAATCGGTGATGCACGTGCATATGACGATCTTCTGGACGATCGTGCTCGGCATCATCGGATCGATCATCGGCGGCGCCGTTACTCACATGTTTTCGCGCCCGGCAAACGAACGATATCATCCCGCCGGCCTCATTTTTTCCACACTGGGCGCGATCCTGATTCTCTACATTTGCTTTAAGCTGAAGATTCATTTTCCCCAGGTCGACCCGTTCTAGTTCATCGACGACTAAGTTCGTATTCCGTTGAGTCAGACTGTCACTTGAACATGACGACTAACGCATTGCCATCCTTTCGATTTGAGATTTTCCTTCTGCTGATCGAAGCCAAAATTCGACGATCAGTGTATTGATCGAGAAACCAATCCAGAACGCGATACCAAAGAACTGCTCAGGCGCAAGGTGGGTGATACGACTGGTGGCGAAGAATATTCCCATCACCGGGCGGGTGGTTGCGATGCCGAGAAGGACTGCAATTGCGCGTGTCATCCATCGCAATTTCAGTGCAGGCTCGCGACGCAGGCGCCATGCCCGAAATAGCGAGAATAGAAAGAGACTGTTGAAGAGCAGGACCGCAGAGCGTTCCACCCAACCTCCAACGGAATAACTGCTCATCGCGTAGGCTGTAACACCCACTACCGCTCCGAGAGGAAACAGAAAGCGTTCGGGCCATGCCGCACCGGCGCGCCGTCGAAGGTAGAGAAACGGAGCCAGAACGACAAAAGCCAATGCCGGAATAATATGCGCCAAGGTGAGAGCTGCGTGCGACGCGAATGCGGCATCGAGCGCGGCCAACTCCGGTGGCGCAGATTGCGGCGGATGCGCAAGAGCAATCGTGCGCCGAAGCACCACGGCCACGGAAATCACAATGCAGGCCCAAAACCCGATGCGCAGCCAGCGCCAAGAAGTTTCCATCTCAAGACATACTACGCTCACTCGGCAGCGAAAAAATGAAACGCGTCAGGATGCGCTATAAAAGATCTTATCGGGTCGGGCAGACATTCTCTATCCCCCAACTTCTGTCTGTTCTTGAAGAAAACGGGTAACATGTTGCGAGGCGTGGCATAGGAGGAAAAGATGTCTTACAAAGGACGCCCGACGTTAACCATGGGGTTGAGAATTGTAGTTCTTCTAGCAGTATGTTCCCTGGCATTACAAGCGGCTGCCCCAAAGGGGTGGTTCGTCGCCGGCAGCAAGCCCACAGAGTATGAATCCGGTATCGACACAGTGGCAGCATACAACGGTCATCCAAGTGCCTATCTGAAGGCCAAAGTGTCTAGCGTAGAAGGCTTCGGCACTCTCATGCAGGACTTCCGCGCAGACCATTATTTGGGGAAAAGAGTTCGTTTCAGCGCGTTAGTAAAAACAGAACGCGCACAAGATTGGGCTGGTTTGTGGATGCGCGCGGACAAGGAGTCCAAACAACTTGCCTTCGACAACATGCAAGACAGATCGATCAAAGGGACGACAGACTGGAAACAATACGATGTTGTGCTAGATGTACCGCAGGACGCGACCGGCATATTCTTCGGAGTCCTATTGAGCGGGACAGGCACGGTCTGGCTCAGCCAGGCGAAGTTCGAGATTGTTGGCCCCAACGTTCTGACCACTAATAAAGTGGTGCAGTCGAGGCAAGACGAGCCGATGAACTTGGGTTTTGAGGACTAGTTTAGCCCGTTGGCGACATCGGCGTTGCCTGCTAGCGAATGGGTAATGACTCCCGCGGAATATCCACGGTCCCGATGTGCCCGTTCTTCGAATCCGACACCACAATGGTCGGGGCGCGCGGATTTGAACCGCGGACCCCCTGCGCCCAAGGCAGGTGCGCTACCAGGCTGCGCTACGCCCCGACATAACTGCTCTACTGATTCTAAACCACTTCCGTGAACAGCACCACGACAGGCTCTTGCGATTTGCCCTGTCCTTGGTGCAAACTGCACCAAAACTGTGTCAAAACTGTGCCAAAACCCCATCAGTTCACCCTCGCTGTGTCATAACTGATGTCCTGATTCATGCCCTGTTCGTTCGCCCGCCGATTCAGCTTGATTAAAGCCTCGCGCTTCATCTGCAGTTTCATCTGAGAATACTTCTTGAAGACTTTCGCGTCTCCCTGCCGCAACAACGGTGTGACCCACTCGTCGGCGACGCCGCCGGCACTGAGCCGCGTTGTTTAGGTGGATCGCAAATCGTAGATGCGGAGATACGGGACCTTGGCGCGCCGCAAGGTGGCGCTCCAGACGGTCTTCAGAGTCTTCTGATGTCCGCTCGGATTTTCGTCACTCGGAAACAGATACCGACTGCAAGGAGAGAGACGAAGCTGATCGCGAAACGCCTCGACTGCAATCGGCGTTAGCGGCACCTCTGCTACTCCGTTCGGTGTCTTGGAATCGGGAATCCAAACCACCGCGTTTGCGAGATCCAAATTTTGCTTCTTCATCGGCATCAGTTCCTTGTACACGCGCAGCCCTGTCTCGGTGATGATCCGCACGATATTGCGCAAGTATTCCGGAGTATGGATCTCGAGTTTTCGCTGTTCCGACCACGTTAGATAGTGCGGGCGAAACAGGCCTTTGACTGCCACCGGGAACTCCACCCCAGCGCAAGGATTCGAGGGTAAGAGTTTTTTCCGCACGGCGACGTTCAACATGCGCCGCAGCACTCGCAGCTCCTGATGAACCGTTGCCGGTTTGAGTTCCCCACGCTCAATGAAGCCTGCGGTTGTCTTCACGCGTACGCGGTCCCGAAGCCGCCTGCGCAAGGACAACTCGATTCCATCGGCCGTGAGGTCGGCCAGCTTGTAGCCTTGAAAAGCAGCTTTCAGATGGTTTGCCGGCTCGCACGTCTTGTCTCGTCTGCCATCAGAACATGGCAGACCGTAGCGATTTCAAAGATCACCAGTAAACCCGTCATTGGTCAGTTTTTTTTGCTTCACGTTCGACGACGGTCTCGCCCGCTAATTTAATTTAACTCATACATGTGCACAATGTTTTGTGGTTTAGAACAACATCGATGGATGATGGCGACGCCGATAAAGATCCTGCATAAGTTCTCGCGTTTCTTCCGTTCTCGGATATCGACATGCCGACAGGGAATAAAGATGCTAGCTGAAGTGTTTCAATCCTAAGAGACTCTAACAAAACCCTTTTCCAAGGCATCGCGCGCTACCCCTAGTTCCAAGTACAAGAAAACGTGCTAGATGAAACGGCGGCCAGACCTGCCCCCAAAGTTTCCTTTCGGAAGCGGGCTGACAGTGGGGCGTACCGGGTGTCAGAAATTGAAACTCAGAGACAGCTGAACGATACGTGGACTGGAATCGAAGCTCAAGATGCGACCGAAATCGCCAGGACTGAGAATTCGGCCGTTCGGATCCACATCCTCGGCAACACTGATGTCGCTGATCGGATTACTTCTGCTGGCGTGATTCAACACGTTGAAGAAATCCGCGCGCAGCTCAATGTTCTTGGATTCACTGAGCGGGAGCCGTTTGAGGATAGAGAAATCCACGTTGCTCTGGCTGGGACCACGCAACACATTGCGCCCGAGATTCCCGATATCTGTTCCCCCGTCGGGGGCGATCGCGGTGGAATCATGGGCGCTCGGGATGGGCTGGCCGGGCTGTACTGTGGGGAGCGAGAAGGCGAAGGGATTGAAGAAATACCCCGGTGGGATGTTGCTGGTTGCCGTTTTGCGAGTAGCGCCGGGCGCCCAGCTGGGGCGTGCACCAGTCAGCCCGTACAGCGAGCCTGCTGCCGGATCGAAGACATCCACGGGAAGCCCCGACATGGCGATGACCAAGCCCGATAATTGCCAATTGGAAAGTAGAGCCCGCAGCGGAGAATTGACCAGCGACGGTTTCGGCAAGTCCCAAACATAGTTCAGCACGAAGCGATGGGTCCGATCGAAATCGGAGACGCCGCGGTTGGCGTGCGCTTCGAGCTGATTGCCCCACACGTTCCCAGTGTCGAGCCCGCTACCGGTGTCCAGTGAACCATCGGAGAATGCTCCGCCGCCTGCGTTCGAGGCATTGTCGATGGACTTGGAAAACGTGTAGGAGACCTGAAACACCAGGCCATGGGATAACCGGTGGTTCAGCGTGGCTTGCAGGGAGTGGTAGGTGGATTGTCCGTTCGTCTGATTGAGGCTGAAGAAACTGGTTTCCGTTCCCTGGAACGGTGCGCGGAGGGGCGCATTGTCATCGGTGTTCAGCGTGATGGTTTCACCAGTGACCGCATTGACGATGGGGTGGTTCGTGCTGGCAATGCGCGCTTGATTGATGGCCAATTGCCGAAACAGACGGATCCCCCGGGTGCCGACGTAAGCAATTTGAAAAGCAGTGTCCCGCGCCAATTCATACTCCGCGCTGGCGTTGTAGTGCTGGAAGTAAGGCGTGCGATTGTTGCGATCCATGATGGTTGCAGTGAGCGGGATGCCGGGCTGCAGAACCGGGAACTGATTCGCGGGAAGTGCATTTGGGAAAGGATTGGCGAAGGTTTGTCCGAAGGACAGAGAAGTGATGTAAAACGGGGGTGCGAAGAAGTCGAGGCCAAGATAAATGAATGACGGTCGCGAATAGAAAATGCCGTAACCACCGCGCAGCACCAGGCGATCGGAGTTCAGCGGTGACCAGGCTAAGCCCAGACGCGGGCCGAAGTTGTTCGGGTCAATGCTTTTGAGAATGCGCTTTCCAACCCTCGGAACCCCTGGCAGATCGTACTGTGGAAGCGCATTCCCGGCCATCACGATGCCACCAACCGGCGGGCCCACCGGAAACCCGTCTTCCACCTCCATGCGCGGCCGGTAGAGTGCAGGATCGAAACCACCGATGCGGCCCTCGGTATCATAGGGTGGCAAGTCGAGTTCGTAACGCAATCCAAGGTTGACCGTCAGCTTGCGCGACAACTTCCAATCATCCTGCACGAAGACGTTGTAGTCACTGGCGCGGAAGTTGCGCCGGTCGAGTCCGGTTCCGATCGAGGAGAAGTCGCTGGCTCCGGTCAGAAAATCGTTGAAGGTCGCGAAATCAATCTCCCCATAAGCATTCACGTTAGCGTGAGCATCCCACCGGTAATGGCGAAACTCTCCGCCGACGCGGATGCTGTGCCGGCCACGCTGGAGGGACAGAACGTCCACCAGCGATAGGGATGGAGAGGTACCTTGCACGGTGACGAACGACGAACCGATCGATGCCCCACCGGATTCGCGGTCCAGCAGAATTAGCGGCAGGCCGGGAAAGGTGTCAGCTGTCGGACGATGAATTCCAATGTCGGAGTCGCGGATCGATTCCTGCGGTACTTCGTTGTTGCGGATGAAGTTATAGCCGGAACGGGCCTCGTTCACCGTGATCGGGCTGAAGGTGTGGACCTCCTGAAGCGAGAGAATCCGGTTGTTGACCGTGCGTTCGGTGCCGAAGCCGGGCAGGCTCGACCCGCCGCTGAAGGTCGCTCCGCCTAGGGCATAGAATTGCGGCGCATCGGCGAAGAAGAGCTTTGCAGCAAGGGAGTCCGCCGAGCCAAAGCGGTAATCGAAATTGGTATTGAACTGTTCTTCGCCATACGTGGACACCGCCGTACCAGTGACGCGCCCGCCCCGCTGCGGAGTAGGAATCAGGAACTGCCCGCCAGGAAGCCTGGTGTTGAGCAGAGCCAAGGCCGTGGGATCGATCGAGGACACCGGGAAGGTGTTGAGAAGGGTTGCCTCCGAGCGGTCGTCGGTCAAACCATCGGCAATCAACACGCTCTTGTACAAGCTCTGATCGGTGGCGCCGTTGGCTTCTCGCGTGCCCTGGTAAGAGAGAAAGAAGAATGCCCGGTCTTTGCGCAACGGCCCGCCTACCGTGGCTCCATACACATTGCGCCGCAGCACCGGCGGACCCAGGCCGACTGCCTTCAGATTGCGCCGCCCACCGAGGCGTCATACATCGAGGTCTGCACGACCAATTCGCCGATGCTTTCGGGCGCCGGGATGGCCACAGCGTTGAAATCGTGCGCGGAGATATCGTTTGCGTCCACGCCGTTGATCTGGAGATTGTTCTGCGACGTGCGTGCACCATTCACGGAGAAGTTCGGCGTGTTGCGGCCAATGGCGCTGTTGTTCGTTAAGGGCATGCTGACCCCTGGTGCGAGTGCGGTCAGTTGGAGAAAGTTGCGCGTCGGCAGCGGCATGGCCGAGAGTGTGCGCGCGTCGATGGCAACCCCGATTTCCGCACTGCTGGACTGGATCAGGGGCGGAGCATCGTTGACCGTGACTTCAGAGGTTGCTCCCGCAACTTTAAGTACCGCGTCGATGGTGACGGTGTCACTGATCCCAGCGCGAATATTGTTGTACAGGGCGGAGGCAAATCCGTGGGCCGTGATGCTGATCTGGTAGGTGCCGGGCGCGAGGGAAGTCAGGACATAGCCGCCCGACTCGTCCGTCATGGCTGTCCGCTTTTCTCCCGTGGCGCTGTTTTCCGCAGCGACCTCAGCTCTGACGATCACGGCTCCCTGTGCATCTCGCACCGTGCCGGCGATGCGGGCAGTGGTCTGGGTCTGCGCCGAGGCAGAGATGGGCAAGAGCACAAACACGCAGGCGGCAACGGCACGCACGAGTTTTGTGATTGTGCTCACGAGAGAAGGGGCTTACCTCGGCAGCCCAACGCGCCGGACCATTTCTGCAAATCTCGGGTCGGAGCGGATCGGGTCAAAGGCTTCGTCTGCCTTAAGGCCGCTCGGCAAAGAGCCGTCGTGTCCTTCGTAAGCATTTTCCAGCCAGGCGAAGGCACGATTGTTCTCCCCCAGCGTTCCGTAGATGTAAACCAGCATGATGGGCGGAGATATGTGGTTGGCGCTTTCGAAGCCCTTAGCCCACTCTCGCAGAGCACCGTGGAAGCCCGCTGCTACGTACCCGCGACGTAGCGCTTCAGCAAGGTCTGTCCACTCATTGCGCGTCATCAGCGTCCGCCACTCATCGGTTGCTTCTTCATATCTCCCGGCCCGAGCTAATAGAACGCCCAGCCTCCAACTCTGCTCATTGACCACGTTCCCGCGTGTTGCCATAACCTTGCGCTTCCGTGTCCGCTCAATCTGCAATTCGAGAGGCGTCAGGGGCGAATCAAACGCATCGCTTAGGTCAGGATCGAGCCGTAGCTGTAATTCATGCTCCTTCAGGCCTTCCTCCAGCCGCCCCATCGCGTCAAGGTAATTGGCGTATCTGTAGTGAGCTTCCGCAGAGTTGGGTTCGAGCTCAAGCGCGCGTTTGTACTCTTTTTCTGCGGCCGCCCAATTCCAGTCTTCGTAAAAGTAGCCCTCAGCCAGGGCCCAGTGGGCTTTAGCCAGCGAGTCGTCCAACTCCAGCGCTTTCATGAGGGCCGACCTTTCATTGGCGAACAAAGCTGAGTTGCCCCATCCTGAGTTGCCCCATTCACTTATGGCGTCCGAATATCCCAGATAAGCCGGGGCGTAGTTCGGGTCCAGCTCAATCGCCTGCTGGAAGCTCGCAAGGGCCTGGTGGAACTCGTCTTCGCTTAATTTCTCCTGGCCTTTAGCCTCATCTATATTCTGGAGCACCGCGAGGTGATACTGCCCCTTCCAGTAGGCATCGAGGGCTTTCGGGTTTACCGTGCGCGGCTTGGTCAGGCGCGCGGTCTCCGCTGGAGTCATCTTCACCCGGATCTCGCCGGTAATCTCCTTCGCCAACGCGCTTTGCAGGCCGAGCACGTCGTGCACATCGCGATCGTAGGAACGTGCCCAGACGTGCGTGTCGTTTGGCGCAAAGATCAGCTGGGCCGTGATGTGGACCCGGTCGCCGGAGCGCTGTACCGCTCCCTCCACCACCGCATCCACATGCAGTTCGCGCGCGATTTGCGGTATGGGTTTGTCGGCGTTTTCATAGCGCAGGACGGAGGTGTGCGAGGTCACCTTCAATGTGCTGACCTGCGAAAGATCAGCAATTAGCTCGTCCGCCATGCCGTAAGTGAAATATTTTTGCGCGGGATCGTCAGAGAGATTCTTGAGCGGCAGCACTGCCAAGGAACGGATGACAGGCACATCACTCTTGCCGAGCATGCGGTCGCGCAGGCCACCCACGTTCAGCGCGAACAGGAGACCGCAAAGCAACACGACACCAACGACAGCTAGTGCGCCGATCTGCCACGTGCGGCTACCCCAACGTGCCCCACCGTGCGCACGCTCTCCCGCCCACGATGCCGCGGAGTGGTCCCCTGATGTGGCGTTAACGGGCACGACCGGCGCCACCAACCGGTAGCCGCGCTTGGCGATAGTTTGAATGACCCGAGGTTCTTTGGCCTCGTCTTCAAACACCCGGCGCAATTCGAAAATCGAACGCACCAACACGCCTTCGCCGACGAAGGTGTCGGACCAAACTTCCTGCAACAGTTTTTCCTTGGACACCGGATCAGGAGCATGGGCAGCCAGGCACACTAAGACCGCCATCACCTTCGGCTCGAGCTGTGCGCTCGTGCCGTTGCGGGAGACACTATTCAGGCTAGGTCTTACGAGCCAGGACGCTAATCGGAAGTCGCCATCCACGACCGACCCCACCGCGTACGGTGCACGGATTATACTTCCGTTTCGGACCACCGCGTAAATTATTGCCTAATAAAAACTTACTAAGAACCTAATGATTCCCTAAGGACTTCCAAGGTTTCAGAGCCTATGGTTTGGCTGTAGGCGCGACAGTCCAGGGGAAGGGGCTGTGAACAGCGACCTGGAAAAATCCAATTAGGAGAATCGTGATGACAACAAACTTTGCACGTGCCCTGCTCGTGCTGGGCGCCACCTTTGTACTAGGGCTGGCTCCTCTGCAGGCGGAGGCCAGCCACTGTTCCAACGCCGGTCAGGCGGGAAGGTGGGCTTACACCTACACCGGAACCATCTTTACTCAGAACGGTCCACTGCCGGCGGCGTCAGTCGGCCACTTCAGCCAGGACTCCGCAGGAAACATCACTGGGAGCCAGGCCCGTAGCGTGGCCGGTAACTCCGGGGTGGAAGACATCACCGGGAACGTTACCGTGAACAAAGACTGCACGGCCAGCGCGACCATCAACGTGCTCGTGAACGGCCAACTGCAGCGTTCCGCTGTCCTCGCTCTGGTCTATGACAACAACGGCAACCATGCTCGCATGATTTTCCAATCACTGACGCTACCGGATGGCACCAATGTCCCGGTGGTGCTCACGATCGATGCGAACAGATTGTTTAGCGAGGATTGACGGCGAGGGCAGGACGAGAGTCCTGCCTTTTTTACCGGCCTGGAGGTGACGAATGTGCACGACGATGAACTCCGTCAAGCGTGCCAAGGGGCGCTCAATTTCGAAGTTTCTCATTTGGCCATCACTCGCGGTTGCCTTTGTGTGCTTTGCGCTAGCACCCGTCGCCGCGGAAGGCCCTTCCAGCAGAGCTCCTCAGACCCTCCGGTCGTTCTACGAGCAGACGCAGAAGAAACCAAGATTGGCGAAGGAGCACAGCGCAGCCAGGAACGTGCCCTCGTCGCCGTTGTTCTTAGAAGCGCCGCAGTACGACGCCGCGTCCACCCCTCAGTTTGTGGCGGCCGGCGATTTCAACGGCGATGGCAAAGTTGACTTGGCGGTTGCGAACTATTGCGTAGACCCAACGGATCTGAACTCTTGCCTGCAGTCCGGGAGTTCGGTCAACGTGCTTTTAGGCAACGGGGATGGCACGTTTCAGCCTCACGTGGACTACTTTACCGGAACTGGTTCGGTCTCGATTGTGGTCGGAGACTTCAATCATGACGGGAAACAGGATATCGCCGTCGCAAACATTTGCTCCGACGCATCCTGTGTGGCCAGCTCGATCAGCGTTTTGCTGGGCAAGGGCAATGGGACGTTCCACCCCCATGTGGACTACGCCACCGGCCCGGCGCCTTTGTCCATCGCCGCGGGCGACCTCAACAGCGACGGCAACGAGGATCTTGTCACTGCGGACTTCGCGCAAGGGACGGTCAGCGTGCTCGTGGGTAACGGGGATGGCACATTTCGCCACAACGTTGACTATCCCACTGATACCACTCCAATAGCGGTGGCCATCGCGGACTTCAATGGTGACCACAAACTGGATCTCGTAACCGCAAATTATTCTCCGTCCGACGCACCTGGCGACCTCAGCATTTTGCTCGGAAATGGCGACGGCACGTTTCAGGCCCACCAGGACTTCGCATTCCTGGGAAATCCTTCCACGCTTGCCGCGGGAGATTTGAACGGAGATGGGAAGCTAGACATCGTCACCAACAACATCAACTGCAACTTAGCCGACAGTGTGGTCGTACTCCTCGGCAATGGCGACGGCACGTTCCAATCACAGGTTGCCTACTTCACCGGCGTGAACTGCGGCCAAACCCAGGTCCTGCTGGCAGATTTCAATGGGGATAACAAACTGGATGTGGCGTCCCTGAACGTACTGGGCAACTCGGTGAGCGTGTTTCCGGGTATAGGCGACGGCACTTTCCCAATCCACGAAGCCTGGGGCACGGGAGTTCTTCCAGTTGGGGTTGCGGTTGGCGACTTTAATGGCGACGGCAGGAACGATCTTGCGGCGTTGAATGCAGGAGGCACCATCAGTGTGCTGTTGGGGAACGGCGACAACACTTTCCAGGCTCGGATCGATTCGGACACCTTTGTAAAACCGGGCCCTCTGGCCAGTGCGGACTTCAACCAAGATGGCAAGGTCGACCTGGTCACAACTAATGGTAATTACAGCAACATGAGCATACTTCTCGGCAACGGCGATGGTACGTTCCAGGCGCACGTGGACTACGATACCCCAACCGGCCCCGGCTCGGTAGTCATCGGAGACTTCAACCTCGACGGGAAGCCTGATTTTGCAGTATCGGACTGGTGTGATAGCGACTGTCCGAGCAGTTTTGTGAGTGTGTTCCTGGGGAAGGGCGACGGAACCTTCAGGCCTCGAGTCGACTATCCCGTCCCGTTCTCCGCTCGGGCGCTGGCCACAGCAGATTTCAACTCGGACGGAAAGCCAGACATGGTCGTGGCCTTCAGCGGCAACCCTCCCAACGAGGGCCTCAGATTTTTCCTGGGCAACGGTGACGGCACATTTCGCGCTCCCGTGGATCTCGCTATGGAAGCTGTCGGAGGCATAATCGCCGCAGATTTCAACGGGGATGGCAAGTGGGATTTGGCAACGATGAACGGAAACAATACGGTGAGCATCCTGCTTGGAAAGGGCGATGGGACATTTCAGGCACCTGTAAATTACCCGGCAACCCCCAGCCTAATCTTCTCGGCGGCGGTGGGGGACATCAACGGCGACAACAAACCCGATCTTGTTACCACAAGCATACCCAGTCTTGACGCTGGCCTCGTTTCCATCTACATGGGCAACGGAGATGGTACGTTGCAGCCGCACGTGGACTATGACGCAGGCGGTTCTGTGTGGTCGGTGGCGATAGGAGACTTCGACGGCGATCAACATGCCGACCTGGCACTACCCTTAAGCAACGGCATTTCGGTAGACATCTTGCGAGGAAACGGAGACGGGACGTTCAACCCACCGACGGGCTATGTCACTGGCTGGGGACCCCGCGGTGTAGCGGTAACCGATTTCAACGCGGATGGCAAACCCGATCTCGCCGTAACGAATGAAGTCAGCTACACCGTGAGCGTCTTGCTCAACATCGCCGACATTCCGGTGTTTACCCTCGCGGCAAACATCAACGGCACCGGCGGCGGGACCGTCACTTTCAACCCGTGGGGCACCACGTGCAGCAGCAACTGCTCCAAGAGCTACGCCAACGGAACGCAGATCACTCTAATGGCCAACGCCAGCGCCGGCTCCACCTTCACAAGCTGGAGCGGAGGAGGTTGCTCCGGTACCGGCACCTGCACTCTGACCCTGACCTCCGACCAGACGGTCACCGCCACCTTCGACCTCACTCCGGACTTCGCCGTTGCGGTATCCGCCCTGTCGCCGGGCACGGTGAATCCCGGACAGTCGGCGAGTTCAACGATCGACGTAACCGCGATCGCTGGCTTTAACAGCTCAGTAGCACTCACCTGCTCGGTGTCGCCGAAGCCGCAGCTTGCGCCGCAGTGCTCCATCAGCCCGAGTTCCGTAACTCCAGGAACCCCGGCGACGTTGAGTGTTACTACAACCGGACCGCAAGCGGGGCTAGCCTCTCCGTGGGGACGTGCCGAGCTTTTCTACGCCCTGTGGCTTCCGGTCTGCGGGCTAACGTTGATGGGGATGGTGTTCCCCGCGCAACGCAAGAAAACAAGACTGCTGGGCATGCTGTCCTGTGTATTGCTGTTCGCGGCACTGCTTCTGTTGCCTGCCTGCGGCGGCAGCAGTGGAGGTTCGCACGGTAGTAGCGGCACGCCTCCTGGCACGTACACCATCATTGTCACGGGCACATCGGGAACGACGCATTCGACAACGGTGACACTCAAAGTGCAGTGAGGCCGGCAACGGGCCTCGACTTCGGAATTGGGCTATACGCAAGGAGGGATGATATGCGTGACCACACCTTAGTTAGTAATGAGTTGGTCGAGCTTCGGGCAACGCGAACAACTCCACGGCCGTCTTCATGGGCCACTTCCGTCCGGACGATATTCCACTTTC
>WNEZ01000875.1_pt1 | contig 24544 bp, 17 predicted proteins | sample 5400521 | NCBI WGS metagenome assembly WNEZ01 (sample SAMN13153339, study PRJNA577476) | soil metagenome | isolation source: 120 cm saprolite under Douglas fir tree site 2 hole 1 replicate 1 | place: USA:California | collected 2015-04-18
TCTATGGTGATCTGAGCTACTCCCATAATAAGAAACTCCAGGGTGTGCCGATTGGGGGCCTGAATGCGGCCAGCTATGACGAAGGCTCTGCTGGTGCCGTTTTCCGCAAACACCTGGGACGTACCTACGAGTTCTTTGCCGCTTATCGCTTCAGCGAGGTGGCTTTCAATGTTCCGGTTACCTTTAGTGGCTCGACCGGCAGGATTTCTCATCGGAACGTCGGCAGCATTGGGGTGGAATGGCACCCCACGCCGACTCGTATCGAATAATTTTTTGGCCGCCTCGCGGCCGGATTGGTGAACTGTATGAGTGAGAACCGCGAACTGACGATGGACGATTATCTGGCGATGCTACGGCGGCGTCTTAAACCCATTTTGATCCCAGCCCTGCTTGCCCCGCTGGCGGGCTTCATGGTCTCTTATGTCTTCCCGCCGAAATATACCTCCCAGGCCACGGTTCTGGTAGAACCCCAGAAGATGCCCGCCAACTACGTTCAGCCGGTCATCACTTCCGATTTCATCCAGCGCATCCAGACTCTGAGCCAGAAGGTCCTGAGCCCCAGCCGCCTGCGTCCCGTGATTCAGAGCCTCAACCTGGTCAAGCCTGATGAAGAGGGCAAGCTCATCGAAGACATCAACCAAAATATGCGTGTCGAACCGGTGATTACCTCGATGAGCGCTGCCGCTAACGCGGCGGGTGCTTCCGGCGCCAAGCAAAAGAAGAGTTCTGCCAGCCAGGAGCCCGCGCCCGGCTTCAATGTCGCGTACACCGACAGCAACGCGTTGCGCGCGCAAAAAATCTGCAATGCCATGACTTCGCTGATCCTGGATGAAAACCTGCGCACTCGCGCCGAGGTCGCCCAGGGCACCACCGAGTTCCTCGGCCGCCAACTCGAAGAAGCCAAGCGCGCCATTGACGAGCAGGATTCCAAGCTCGCCAACTTCAAAAAGCAATACATGGGGCAGCTACCCGGTGACGCCGACAACAACATGCGCATCCTGATGTCTCTGAATTCGCAACTCGATGCCACCACCCAGACCCTGGGCCGCGCCCAACAGGATAAGGCCTATACCGAAAGCATGCTGGCGCAGCAGACTGCCGCCTGGAAGAGTTCTCAGTCCAGTAGCAATCCGCAGACCCTCGAACAACAATTGACCCAACTGCAGGGGCAATTGCTGCAACTGCAGGCGCGCTATACCGACGATCACCCGGACGTGATCAAAACCAAGGCTGACATCGCCGAAATCGAAAAAAAGCTGAAACAGATCAACGCCGCCGCTGCTGCCAAAACCGCCACAGACAGTAACGAGAAGGCGAGCGCCACCGAACCGCCTGAAATCCGCCAGCTCCGTCTCCAGATTCACCAGTACCAGGGCGTGATCGAGCAGGCCACCCTGGACCAAAAGAGGCTGCAAAGCCAGATTGGCGTCTACCAGAGCCGCACCGCGATGAGCCCAGGCATCGAAGAGCAATATAAAGTGCTCACCCGCGATAGCGATAACGCCCAGGCCTTCTACAAAGACCTGCTGGCCCATAAATACTCCGCCGACTTGGGCAGCAGCATGGAGACCCAGCAGCAGGGCGAGCAGATGCAAATTCTGGCCACGGCTGGCCTGCCGGATTCTCCCAGTTTCCCTAGCCGCCCGCTGTTTGCCGCAGGAGGCCTGGGTGCCGGTCTGGCGCTCGGCCTGCTCATCGCCATCTGGCTGGAGTTCAGTGACAAATCGATCCGCACCGAAAAAGATGCTGCCGCCATCATGGATTTGCCTCTCCTGATTTCCGTGCCCTGGCTCGGTGAGGACGGAGACGAAGCCGCCGTCAACGGGAACGGACGCCGCCGCTTCTGGGGCCGGAGTGATCCCGGCTCGCCAAAAGAACACGAGAACGTCGAGGTCTAGCGCAAGTCTATGTATAAAGAATTTTTTGGCCTTCGCGCCAACCCGTTCAACGTCAATCCGGACCCGCGTTATCTGTTCCTCACGCGGCACACCGAAGAGGCGCTGGCCTGCCTCACTTACGGCATACAAAGCCGCAAGGGCTTCGTGTTGCTTACCGGCGAGGTCGGCACCGGCAAAACGACGCTCATCAATAAATTGATGGAGTGGCTCCGCCTGCAGCAGGTGGCTACCGCCTTCATCTTCAACTCGCGCATGGACGTGCCCCAGCTCCTCGATTTCATGATGGCCGATTTCGGCATTCCCTGCGATACCAAGTCGAAGAGCCAGCTCCTGCAGCGCCTTTATAACTGGCTGCTCGATCGCTATCGCGCCGGTGAGACTGCGGTATTGGTCATCGACGAGGCCCAGAACCTCTCCGACGAAGTGCTTGAAGAGATCCGCATGCTCACCAATCTCGAGACCTTCACCGAGAAGCTCCTCCAGATCGTTCTGGTGGGACAGCCCGAACTCGAACAGCGTCTGAAGCAGCCCCAGTTACGCCAGTTGCGTCAGCGCTTGACGCTGCGGGCTAAAACACATCCTTTCAATCTTGAGGAAACCAAATCCTATATCACTCAGCGCCTCCGCATTGCGGGGTCGAATGGCGTACCAATTTTCGAATCCGACGCCACCATCGCGATTTTCCGTTATGCCCTGGGCATCCCACGCATTATCAACCTCCTCTGCGAGCACTGCCTGGTCAGCGCGTTCGTCGATCAGAAGAAGACGGTCTCCGCCGAAGTCGTCGATTCGGTCGCACGCGATTTCGATCTGAGCGATGGAAGCGCCGCCGCAGCCATGATCGCGCCGGTTCCTCCATCATCGGAAAAGTTTGATCTGGTCGAAGCCTTACGCACCTTGGCAACACTGGCCGACCGGTTGCGCCAATCAGAACAACACGATCTCCCCAAGGAAGGGAAACTATGAGCCGCATCCATGACGCTTTAAAACGCGCCGAGCAGGAAAGAGCAACCTCCATGGGGACGCACGTCGAGCCCGCCTACAACCAACCCGAAGAGCAACGCGAAAACATGCCTTCGCTGCAACCAATGATGGCCACTCCGCCAACCATGACCTCCGGATTGAGCTACGAATCGCTGGTGGCCCGCTGCCCCCAGACCGAATGGAGTCCGGATCCGCGCACCATGCTCTTTTTCCAGGAGGACGACAGTCGCGTCGGTGCGGAAGAGTTCCGCACCCTACGCAACCGTCTCTATCAGATCCGCGAGAAGATGCCGCTGAAACGGCTGATGGTAACCAGCGCGCTTCCGAAGGAAGGGAAGTCTTTCGTAGCCGCCAATCTGGCCCAGGTCATGGTGCGACAGCACGGGCGCCGCGCCTTGGTTATCGACGCCGATCTGCGCAACCCCGGCATGCACCGCCACCTCGGGGCGGCCCAGTCGCCCGGATTGGCCGAATATCTGTTGGGCGAATGCGACGAGTTCGCGCCCCTGCAACGCGGGCCCATGGAAAACCTGTTCTTCCTACCCGCGGGCCGGACCGTTCCCAGCGCCCCAGAACTCCTCTCCAATGGCCGTCTGAAGCTGTTTCTGCAGCGCGTCGAGTCCATGTTTGATTGGATCATTCTCGACACATCACCCGTCATCCCCGTGTCGGATGCCACACTGGTTGCCGGTTCCTGCGACGGCATCCTCATGGTCGTGCGCTCCAATTCGACGCCTTCCGATTTGGCTCGCCGTGCCCGGGAAGAATTCCCTGACAAGCTGTTGCTCGGAGTTGTGCTTAACGGAGCCCCGTCCGGAAAGCTTGCGCAGTCAAAGTACTACTATGGCGAGGCCGTGAACAGCCAAGCCTAGTATCGAGATGAAGTTGAACCGAGGCCAAGTTGATCCGGCTCTTCAATGTCTATTATCCAGTTCGTACTCTGGTCCTGCTGATCGGAGAGGCCCTGATCGTTGGGGCCTCGTTCCTGCTCGGGGCAGTGTACGAACTTCGCGAAGACAGTTACCTGGTACTCAACTACGAAGGCGGCTACTTTAAGATCCTCGGAGTCACGGTGCTGGTATTGCTGTGTTCGCACTGGCTCGACCTGCACGACACCGCGCGCCTCAATACCAAAGGTGAGCTTTATTTTCGCCTGCTCATGGTTCCCGGCGTGCTTGCCTTCATCCTGGCGGGCGTTGCTTACGTACGGCCTGATTATCTGTTGGGGAGCGGTTCTTCGGCGGTCGGCCTGCTCATCCTCACTGTCGCCCTGTTCGGATGGCGGCTCGGCTTCACCTGGCTGATCCAGTTGCCCATTCTGGTCCAGCGCGTTTACGTCCTCGGTACCGGCGAGCGTGCCCAGCGAGTGGTCCAGGGCCTGCGCCAGAATCCTGAACTCGGCGTCGAGATCGCCAGTTGGACGGGCAAAATGGAAGGCGCGCTAACCCGCGACTCCGTGGCGGCGCACCTCATGGAAGTCGTCCACAAACAAAAAGTCCATCGCGTCATCGTCGCCATGCCCGATCGCCGCGGTACCATCCCCATGACGGAACTGCTTCAACTTCGCATGCAGGGCGTCCAGATCGAAGAAGCCACCTCGTGGCTGGAAAAGATCTCCGGCAAGATTGAGGTCGAGGAACTCTCTCCCAGTTGGCTGGTGTTTGGCCAGGGCTTCCGTCGCAGCGCCGCCTTCATCCTGGTTCGCCGCGTGGTCTCCTTTATCATTTCGCTGATTGGTCTCATCCTCGCCTTGCCTCTGTTTCCATTGATCATGCTCGCCATCCGCCTGGATTCCAAGGGGCCCGTGTTCTATACCCAGACGCGCGTGGGCAAGGCGGGACGCATCTTCAAGGTCGTGAAGTTCCGCACCATGCGCGAGGACGCCGAAGCCGCGAGCGGTCCGAAATGGGCTGGCGATAACGATCCCCGCGTTACCCGCGTGGGCAAGTTTCTCCGCTCCTCGCGCCTTGATGAGATTCCCCAGTTGTGGTGCGTGCTCAAGGGCGATATGGCGTTCGTCGGCCCGCGTCCCGAGCGCCCGGAATTCATCGAGTGGCTCTCCAAAGAGATCCCTTATTATGGCGTGCGTCACATGGTGCGCCCCGGCCTCACCGGATGGGCGCAGGTCAAGTACAAGTACGGCAGCACCGTAAAGGATTCGCTCGAAAAACTTCAGTACGATCTCTTCTACATCAAGAACGCTTCGATTGGTCTGGATCTGCTGATCATGTTCCTGACCGTCAAGACCGTCCTATTGCGCCGGGGTGCGCAATAATGACGAAGATGAAGTACATCTTCTGGATCGCGGCCGCGCTGGTCGGCTACTCTTATCTGGGCTATCCGGCGTGGTTGTGGCTGCGCAGCCGGTGGTCGCCGCGTCCGGTGCGCCGAAGTTCCGGTCAAAGCTCCGCTGCACCCGCGGTCACAGCCGTGATGGTCGTGCGCAACGAGGAAGCACTAATCGCTCGCAAGCTCGAGAACCTGCTGGCGCTCGACTATCCCCACGCGAAGCTGGACCTCGTCGTCGTCTCCGACGGTTCCAGCGACCGCACGCCCGCCATTCTCGCCGACTATGCCCGCGATTCCCGGGTTCGAACACGATTAAGAACCCTGATAAAACCGGCATCCGAGGGCAAAGCCGCTGGCCTCAATGATGCAATCAAACTGGCGACCGGGGAAGTGTTGCTGTTTACCGACGCCCGCCAGCAGATCGAATCCAGTGCTCTGCGTTTGCTGATCGAGAATTTCGCCGACCCCGATGTCGGCGCCGCTAGCGGTGAATTGATGCTGGGTGATCCCACGAGCGGAGAGACGGGAGACGGAATGGGGTTGTACTGGCGCATGGAAAAGAAGATTCGGGAACTGGAGTCCGCCTCCGGTTCTGTAGCCGGCGCCACCGGCGCCATCTACTGTGCCCGCCGGACTCTGCTTGACCCATTGCCCTCGGGCACCATCCTCGACGACGTGCTGTTGCCCATGCAGATCGTGCGCAGGGGATCTCGCGTCATCTTCGACGCCCGCGCTCGCGCCTGGGACTCGCCCGACTTGGGCGAAGGCCGCGAATTTTCCCGCAAGGTTCGCACCCTGAGCGGCAACTATCAGCTTCTCCAACTTGCTCCATGGTTGTTGAGCTCACAAAACGCGATCCGATTCGAATTCATAACCCACAAACTCTCCCGATTGGCCGTGCCCTTTGCCTTGCTGGCGCTTCTGATCGCCTCCATGTTCCTGCCGCAGCCGTTCTTTCGTGCCGCGCTCGGGGTGCAGCTTGCGTTTTACGCGCTCAGCCTGGCCGCGCTTGCCGGCGTCAAGATCGGCCCGCTCTCGCGCATTGCCGATCCTGCGCGCACTTTCGTCGTCCTCAATTCCGCCGCCATCGTCGCTTTTATCAACTTTGTCACTGGCAGAAAGGCAATCTGGGTTCGCTGATCGACATAAGAAGCTCGACATAAGAAGATCCGGTATGAGAATTCTCTGGGTAAAAGCCGATAAGCTCCTCCCCGTGCAGAACGGCGGCAATATCCGCACGTACCACGTCTTGCGATATCTGTCCGCGCGGCATGAGCTTACGTTTTATTCCTACTATGGAGGAACGCCCGACCCAGACTATGAGCGCAATCTGCAGCAGCAGTTGCCCGGCGCGGTGGCCGTTTGCACCGGCAAGCATGAACTTTTGGGAGCCGTGCGCGGCCTCGACTATCTGGCTCATCTCAGCGCCCAGCCGCCGTATGCGGTCAGCCGCTTTGCTCACGCTCCGGTCCAGAAGCAGCTCCAGACCTGGTTCCGCGAGCGGCGCTTCGACGTCGCCGTCTGCGATTTCCTGGATGCTGCGGTCAACTTTCCCGGGAGTCTCAGCATCCCAAGTGTGCTGTTCCAGCACAACGTCGAAAGCGAAATCTGGCGCCGCCACGCCGCCACCGCGGGCAATCCCGCAAAAAGGATGATGTACCGAATGGAATTTCGCAAGATGCTCCGCTACGAGCGCGCCGCCGTCTGCAAGTTCCAGCATGTAATTGCCGTCTCCGAAAACGATCGCTCCCTCATGACGCGCTGGGTGGACGGCGATCGCGTTACCGTCGTCCCCACCGGCGTCGATCTCGCGCACTATCGCCCTGATCCCGCCGCATCCGATGCGAACGCGTCTGCGCCCCTCATCACCTTCGTCGGCGCCATGGACTGGGAGCCGAACGTTGACGGCGTCGAATATTTTTGCAGTGAAGTCTGGCCCGCGATCAAGGCCGAAGTGCCGCAGGCGCGATTCCGGATCGTCGGCCGCAATCCCGACCGCCGGGTTCAGAAGTGGGCCTCGAATTCGACTAATACTAATAACGATGGCTCGATCGAAGTTACCGGACGTGTGCCTTCGATCGTCGAGCATCTGCGCCAGTCCGCCGTAGTCATCGTGCCCCTGCGCATCGGAGGCGGTACGCGTCTGAAGATCTACGAGGCCATGGCGACCGCCAAGGCCGTCGTTTCCACCACTGTCGGGGCTGAAGGATTGGATGTTCATCACGGCCGCGACATTATTCTGGCCGACGATCCCCGTTCGTTCGCGCAGGCGGTCATCATGCTGTTGCGCGATCCGGAATTGCGGCGCCGTTACGAAAAAGCCGCCGTCGAGACCGCCGCCCGCTACGACTGGCCGGCGATCGGTGAGCGCTTCAGCGAAGTCTTGCAGTCGGTAGCGGAAAAGAAATCTTTTGCGGTACGCACGATTCCGGCGCGCTTGGCGGAAAAGAAAGCTTAAAAGAAAAAGAGGCATTTGTGGCCATCGGCGATAACGGCAATACAGTACGGGCGGAAATCTCCGGAAGACGCACGTCCTTCCGAGCCGCGGACCCGACCAAGAGCGCGTTTTTCTGGCTTTGCGGTTTCTTCGTGGTTTATTGTGCCCGCCCGGAAGACTGGATTCCCGGTCTCAAGTTTTTCCCGCTCGCCAAGATCACTGCGATCCTGGCCATGTGGGGATTGTTCAGCGCCCTGGGTAGAACCAAACGCACACTCAAGGATCTGCCCAAGGAATCAAGACTCCTCCTGACCATGATCGGCCTTCTCTACCTTGGAGCAGTTCTGTCCCCTGTGTGGAGGGGCGGTGCCTTGATTCGCACCATCGACTTTTCGAAAATCTACATCGCATGGGTGCTGGTCTTTCTGCTGATTACCACCTTTGACCGCTTGCGGCGAATCATCTTTATCCAGGTGTTTTGTGTGGTCGTCGTTTGTGCCGTCGCCATCATCAAGGGCTACGGCACGCCCCGCCTCGAAGGTGTGCTGGGTGGCATCTATACGAACCCAAACGATCTTGCATTCGCCATCGTGTTATCGATGCCGTTTGCGCTGGCCTTCATGGTCACCGCCAGGAACACCGTCGTCAAAGTGCTTTGGCTTTGCGGAATGCTGGTGATGATGGTCGCCATTTTCATGACCGCATCCCGCGCCGGTTTTATCGACCTCGTAATTTGCGGCAGTGTCACTCTCTACTTCTTCGGCATCAAGGGAAGGCGCTTTTACCTGATTGTGGCCACCGGCATCGTCGGCGCCGTGGTGATGGCCGCCGCCGGCGGAAAACTCTATGATCGCTTTACCGCCTTGTCGGGCGACAGCACTACCGATCAATCCGCTTACGGCTCCTACGAGGATCGCAAGTACCTCATGTTGCGTGCCCTCGACGCCATCGAACACTATCCCGTCCTTGGCCTTGGCCTTCGCAACTTCTACACCTACTCGCTCATCTGGCACGACGTGCACATGACCTACCTCCAGATCTGCGCCGAAGGCGGCATCGCTGTGCTGATCCTTTACCTCATGTTTTTCTACCGTGGTTTTAAGAATCTGAAGATCCTCAGACAGACGAAGAATCTCGATCCCGATATCGTTTTGTTCGTCGGAGCATTGCAAAGTTCGCTGGTCGGCTTCGTAGTGGGTGCTTGCTTTGCCCCCGAGGGTTACCAGTTTTTCCCCTATTTTGCTGTCGCGTTTACGGCAACGTTGTTGCAGACAGTCAAAGAACAAGAACAAGGACCTAGCACGCCACAGCCGCCGCCGAAAAAGCCGCGTCACTTCCTGGAGGTTTATGCCGATCGCGGAACGACCGGTGCAGTCTCCCCTGTCCGCTGAAGTGCAGGCAATTGTGCGTTGCCTCAGTTGCGACTCGAGACTCGATAGCGACCAGTATGGAGGCTTCCTCTGCCCGGCTTGTAAGCGTGTCTATCCCAATTCGCGGGGCATCGCGCACTTCGTTGACGAGCAACACTACGCCGCGAGTTTCGGTTTTCAGTGGCAGCGTTATCAGCAGACGCAGCTTGACCATGACGAGCACCGGGAATCTGAGCGCCATTTCTTGGAAAAATCCGCCCTCCGCCCAGATGACCTCACCGGCAAACTCGTGCTCGACGCCGGTTGCGGCGCGGGACGCTTCGCCGAAGTGGCGACCCGCTGGGGAGCGCGCGTCGTCGGCGTTGACCTGAGCACCGCCGCCGAAGTTGCCGCCAGAAACCTTGCCGACCGCGACTTCATTGCCTTCCAGGCAGACGTTTTTGCCCTTCCTTTCGCTCCCGAGAGCTTCGATGTCATCTATAGCATCGGGGTGCTCCAGCATACGCCCGATTGTGAAGCCGCCCTCAAGGCGCTCGACAAATATCTGAAGCCCGGCGGCCTTCTCGTGGTCTGGCTCTACAGCGGATACAACAATTGGTACCGCTTCAGCGATATCTGGCGTCGCTGTACCCTCAAGATGAAGCCCGAAACCCTGCATGGCTTGCTGAAGGTTGCCGTCCCGCTTTCGTACAACTTGCAACAGGGCTTGAAGCGCTTGCCCCTTGCCGGTCATCGCGCCGCGAACCTGGTGTATCACTTGTTTCCGATAAACCGCCAGAAAGATCACGAAGCGCGAATGCTCGACACCTTCGATTGGTATTCTGCAAAATATCAGTCCAAACACACCTATGAGCAGGTGTTCAGGTGGTATGAATCCATGAGCATGGAAGATATGCGTGTGGGTGAGGTGCCCGTTGCGGTGCGTGGCCGCAAACCGTTGAGAGGAAGCTAGCCGGGCGCGAACAGTGTTGCGTTTCGTATCAGGATATTGCTTTAGCGATACCATAGTTTCCGGGACTTCAGGTGTCCCCTTTAGGTTTGGGCAGCAGAGACTGGAATGCGCCTCAAAGGACAACTCGCCTATGCCAAAAAGGTTCTGTCGTCCGCGACCTGGCGCGCACTGAACCCGCATGCCCGCGAACCCGTGCACTTGATCCTTGCTCTGGCCGACCATTTCGAGCCCTCCATCGTTCCCGAAGGCGGCCAGAAGCGCGCCCCCCGCCCTGAGCAGGAGCGCCGTCTCGACTGGTGGACGCGCGAATACCCCAAACTGGTGGACGGCCACCGCGACCACGATGGCCGCCCGTTGGTCCACACTTACTTCTATCCCGCCGAACAATATGACCAGGGCTTGCTCGAGATGCTCGCCGAGCACTGCCACGGGGGCTGGGGAGAGGTTGAGATCCACTTGCATCACGGCATGTCGCATCCCGACTCCGCCGAAAACACACGGCGCTTGCTCGTTGAATTCCGCGATCACCTCGCCTTCGGCCATCGCTGCCTCGCCCTCGAACAAGGTTCCACTCTTCCCGCCTACGCCTTCGTGCACGGAAATTTCGCGCTCGCCAACTCCGCCAACGGACGCTTCTGCGGCGTCGATTCGGAAATGCAGATCCTTGCCGACACCGGGTGCTATGCTGACATGACCATGCCCACCGGTTTCTGGCATCCGGCGCAGATTGAGAAGATTAATTCCGTTTACGAATGCGCTCTTCCGCTCGATCAAGCCGCGCCGCACCGTCAGGGACACGACCTGGCTGCAGGCCGCGTGCCGAGGATTTTTCCTCTCATGGTGCAAGGTCCGCTCGTAACCGACTTCCGGCGTACCTTACGTTCTGCCCGGCCCGCTCTCGACAACGGCGCCATCACCGGAGCCAATCCCGCAACTATGCACCGGCTGTCCCTCTGGAAGCAGGCGCAGGTCGGCGTGCTCGGACGTCCCGACTGGCTGTTCATCAAACTGCATTGCCATAGCATGGACCCAACCCAGAAAGACGCCGTTATAGGCGACAGCTTCCGCAATTTTCTTGCCGCATTGGTCAGCGGCGCGGCCGACAGAAAGGAAACGCTGCACTTTGTTGCCGCGCGTGAGATGGCCAACATCCTGCTCGCCGCCTGCGACGGCCGCGAGGGCAATCCAGGTGACTACCGCGACTATCGCTTCAAACGCATTGCCGAGGCGCCGCTATCGGCAGAGAAATCCGGTGCTGTTCCCGTGAGCATGAAATTATAGAAGCAAAACTATAGAAGCAGAGGATCCGGAAAAAAGACCATGTGTGGAATCGCCGGAGTAGTGAGCACAACTCGCGAGAGCAATATCACCGAAGCTCTCGTGCACCACATGTGCCAACAGATCGTTTACCGCGGCCCCGACGATGAGGGACTCTACGTCGCCGACGGCGCCGGTCTCGGCATGCGCCGCCTCAGCATCATCGACCTCTCAGGAGGCCACCAGCCCGTCTTCAACGAAGACCGCAGCTCCTGGATCGTTTACAACGGCGAGATCTACAACTTCCTCGACCTTCGCCCCGAGCTCGAAAGCCGCGGCCATCGCTTTCGCACCCACTGCGACACCGAAGTCATTATTCATCTCTACGAAGAAATGGGCGCCGACTGCGTCAAGAAACTGCGCGGCATGTTCGCCCTCGCCATCTACGATAAGACCAAACGCAAATTGGTCCTGGCCCGCGACCGCCTGGGCAAGAAGCCCCTGCACTACGCGTTCCACAAAGGAAATCTCTACTTCGCTTCCGAAATCAAATCGATCCTCGCGGTCGCCCCTGAACTTGCCGAAGTCAATTCCCAGGGCTTGCTCGAATATCTTTATTACGGATATGTGCCCGATCCCATCACCGCGTTCACCGGAATTCATAAGCTTCCACCCGGGCACCTGCTCGAGTTTCAGGACGGCAAGATCCGCATCCGCCAATATTGGGACCTTCCCGAATACAGCATGCACCCGCCCAAGAGCGAAGAAGAATGTCTGGAAGAATTAGAGCAGCGTCTGTTTGAAGCGACCAAAATCCGCTTGATCTCCGACGTGCCTCTCGGCGCTTTTCTCAGCGGCGGCACGGATTCCTCCACCATCGTTGCCTTGATGGCGCGCGCTAGTTCCGGCCCGGTCAAAACTTTTTCCATCGGTTTCAAGAAAGACGATTTCAACGAAGCCAACTACGCTCGCATCGTCGCCAACAAATTCGGCACCGATCATCACGAGATGATCCTTGAGCCGGACGTCGTCAAGACGGTCGAGCACCTCACCAGTTCGCTCGAAGAGCCGTTCGGCGACTCCTCCATGCTGCCCACTTACTACGTTTCGCAGATGGCGCGCCAGCACGTCACGGTCGCACTTTCCGGCGATGGCGGCGACGAGATCTTTGGTGGATACGATCGTTACCGCATTCACGCCGGCCGCCGGATCTTCGAGCACATTCCCGGATGGGCCCGCAAATTCTACCGCGACCAGGTGTTCCCGCGTCTGCCCAACAGCATGCAGGGCCGTAAATTCAGCTACAACGTTTCGTTGCCCTGGCAGGAACGCTACATCGACCACCTATCTTTCCTGCCTGCGTTCGAGCGCGATACTCCGCTCCTCTCGCACGATTTTCGCCAGATCCTGACCTGCGGCGATGATCCGGGCAATGCTCTACGCCGTTACTTCGCTCAGGCGCCAGCTAAAGACCCGGTCGACCAGCTCCTGTACGTCGACACCAAAACCTATATGGTCGGTGACATTCTCACCAAGGTTGACCGCATGAGCATGTTGAATTCGCTCGAGGTCCGCGTCCCCATCCTCGATCATGTCTTCGTCGAGTGGGTCACGGGCCTGCCGCCCGAATGGAAACTGCGCGGCAACCAGCAAAAATACATCCTACGAAAACTGGCGGAGCGCGTCGGCGTGCCTCGCGAGGCACTCTATCGCCAGAAGCAGGGATTCACGCTCCCGCTCGTTCACTGGATGCGCAACGAACTCAAAGACATGCTGATGATCCTGCTCGAACCCCGCACCCTGGACCGTGGTTACTTTGCCGCCGACGGTGTTCGAAAATTAATGGATGACCACCTCCGCCGCGGCAAAACAATGACCGGACGCATATGGCGTCTGCTGATGTTCGAGCTCTGGCATCGCAACTTCCTCGAAAAATACGTCAAGCCTGCCGGGCTGTTCTCTCTCCCCGTGGTCGCCGACTCTCGCCGCCAGGCGCCCAATTCCGCCGCCGCGCTCGCCTCCGCTCCGGTGGGAGGATGATCGGGTGCTCGCCACCGAACCTGCCAGCCTGACCACAACACCGCTAGCTGATCCTTCCGGGCTTCCCGCTGCGCCGATCCGCCTGTTTCTAATGATCAATACTTTTGAAACGGGAGGCTCCGAGCGCCAGTTCACTGTCCTCGCCCAGAATCTCACTCCTCCACAATTCCAAACTCATCTCGGCTGCGTCAGCCGCCGCGGCCCGCTCGCCCACAACTTCCCGGACGCTGCCCAATTCGCGCTAGGCGGCAGTCTCTATGGATGGCAGTCGCTGCGCACTCGCCTCAATCTCAGACGATATCTTCGCACCCATCAGGTGCAAGTCGCTCACGCTTTCGATTTCTATACCAATCTCACGCTGATTCCCGCCGCCAAGCTTGCCCGCGTGCCCGTCGTCATCGGCAGCCAGCGCCAACTCGGAGACCTGATGACACCCGCGCAATTCCGGGCTCAGACCGCCGCGTTTCGCTGGTGCGACGCCGTAGTCTGCAATTCGCAAGCCGCGGCTGATCGCCTCATCGCCTCTGGCCTCTCGTCCAGTAAGATCGCAATCATAGGAAACGCACTGCCAGCCGCGGCTTTCAGCGCAGCGCCCGCGGCTCTGCCTAAACGTCCCGGTATTGCCCGTGTCGGCATGGTCGCGCGCATGAATCATCGTTACAAGAATCATTCGGGATTTCTACGCATCGCCGCGCAGATCCATCAGCGCATGCCGGATGTCGAGTTTCTTCTCGCGGGCGATGGGCCGTTGCGCCATGAATTGGAGAGGGAAGCGGCGAGCCTCGGCCTTGGTGCCTCCGCGATCTTCCTCGGCGATCGCCAGGATATGCCCGCCATTCTCGCTTCACTCGACGTCGCTGTCCTCACTTCCGATTCCGAAAGTTTGTCTAACGTCATTCTCGAAGCCATGGCCGCTGGTTTGCCCGTGGTCGCCTATGGCGTCGGTGGCAATTCTGAACTACTCAGCCATCAACGCGGAGCCCTGATTCCCGCCGGCGACGAAACCAGCTTTGCCGATGTTGTCGAGAAACTTCTCGCCGACTCCGCGCTCCGCCAGCAACTGGGGCGCAACGCCCTCCAGTTCGCACAGGAAAACTTCAGCCTCGATCGCGTGCGCCAACGCTACGTGGAACTCTATGTCGCGCTTCTTCAGAAAAAGCGCCGAAAGAATTCCGCCGCATGAGCGAGCCCGCCCAGCAAAGTCCGGCCTCGCGCTTGCGAGTCTGCATCGTCGCGCCCAGCCTGCGTTATGTCGGCGGACAATCCGTCCAGGCGGACTTGCTCCTGCGGCACTGGCAGAACGATCCCAACATCGACATCAGCTTCCTCGCCGTCGATCCGCCGCTTCCCGGCGCCCTCGCTTGGGCGGAAAGCATTCCCGGCCTGCGCACAATTCTGCGCGAGCCCATTTACTTCTGGCACCTCTGGCGCGGCCTCAAAGACGTGGACATTGCTCACATCTTTTCGGCATCCTACTGGTCATTCTTACTCGCTCCCGCTCCCGCGTGGCTGATCGCGAAAATGAAGACGCGCGGCAGCAAGACACGCCGCATCAAGGCCATGATTAACTATCACAGTGGCGAGGCCCGCGACCACCTCCAGCGCTTTCGCTCCGCCAAGTTCGTGCTCTCTCGCGTCGATAAGATCGTCGTTCCATCCGGCTACCTGGTCGATGTCTTTCGCGAATTCGGATTGTCAGCTTCTGCCGTGCCCAACATCGTCGACCTCTCGCAGTTCCGCTATCGCGAACGCACTCTGCTGCGGCCGCACCTGGTTTGCACTCGCGGCTTTTCCACTTACTACAGCGTGGATGTCGTCGTCCGGGCATTTGCCGAAGTTAAAAAAGAATATCCCGATGCGCAGCTCGACTTGGTCGGCAACGGTCCGCTTGAAGCCGATATCCGCAAGTTGGTTGCGGACTTGCATCTCACCGGCGTCAACTTCACCGGTGTCGTGTCGCATCGGGAAATAGGCAAGTATTACGACCAGGCTGACATTTTTATCAACGGCTCGTGGCTCGACAACATGCCACTGTCGGTCATCGAAGCCTTCGCGGCGGGCACTCCCGTTGTCACCACTTCGCCGGAGTGCATGCCTTATCTAGTCGAGCACGAGCGCACCGGATTGCTCTCACCGGTGGGCGACGAAAAAGCTCTCGCCGCAAATGTGATCGGTTTGTTGCGCGATCCCGCGCTCGCCGCTCGCCTCGCGCAGAGTGCTCACCATGAATCGCGAAACTACACATGGGAAGCAGTCCGCGAACAATGGCTGAACACGTATCGCGGATTAGTCTAGAGCGGATGCAGCCCTGCGGCCCGCTCAACCCGTTGTTTTCGCCAGCGACCACGCCGTTGTCACCACAAGCGCGACCGCAATTCCCAGCGACACTTCCAGAAACCGATGCCATCCAACGATCCAGGGAGCACTGGTATGCGGAATCAGAAAAATAATACTCAAAGTAATCCCGGAGAATCGGTAAGCGCCTTCCACCCGCAATAACCACGCCAGCAATCCGCACAAAAGAATTCCCAGTGCATAAACCCATGCACTCGGACTGAAGAACGTAGCCAACGCTGCGCCCAGCACGGCTCCCAGCGCGGTCCCCACAAATCGTTGCCATCCCAGCGTCCGATGAGGGATCGTGGATTGAACGATTACGATCGTCGAGATCGGCGCCCAATAATATTCTGGCATCTTCAACAGACGAGCCAAAAGCATCGCAACCACTGCTGCGAGAGCGGTGCGTGCAGAGTCCAGTAGACAGTCTCGATTGAGCCGAGAGAAAATCCTCCACCTTGTCATCAATCCTCCCACGGTTCGGACGGGCGAGGGCGCCCGTCGCTCCACTTTAGACTCGCGAGCTCAGATTACATATTGCTTCCGTTGCGGGCGACTTTGGCGCGGGCGATTCTGGGTCTGTGGTCCGGGGCGATAACAGGCCTGGATGGTGCCAGGCGGAAGATCTTCGCCGCTTACCTCGCTAACTTTTTGATCGTGATTTGTTGGGGGCGCGCTGGCTGAAGTTTCGCCCGCGGACTCGCTGGAGCGGGCGATGGGAGCTTGCCATGCCTCGTGAGGATCCACCACCGGTTCGAGATCGGTGACAACCTGCTCTGGTTGCGGCTTCTCGAGTTCCATGCGCTTGAGGTTCGAAGAGGCGATCTGGAGCGCGTAGAGCAGGAGGCTGGCGGTTTTCCGCTCGAGTCTCTTTTGCAGCACCATCTGCACGACCTGGCGAATGACGGCCTGAATGGAGTGCGCGTCTTCAAAAAACGGCAGGTTGATTTCGCCGGTCGCGTACTCTATGTCGGAGTAGCACGGGACGGGCAAGGGACGGTCTTTGTGGTGGTAGAAACAGAAAATCTTGCTGCGGAGAGCGGGCGAACCACATTGGGTTCCGTTGACCTTGATGTGTCGGCAACGAGCTGCTGTAAAGGATGACATAGATGCTCCTGAGAGAAGTTGGGACGTTATCGAATGGAATCCATCCGGTGGTCGGTGTTGGTGTTAGTGGGATACCCCCTATGGGTCGGTATATTAGAATCATTAGACTTAGCGTCGCGCTCGGCGGCAAAGTCTTCAAAGGCAGATAGTTAGAGGTAAAGTCTTGATTCGGCATGGGTTGGTGGTCGTTATAATCCTTAATCTGCCGGATAGGTCACGGCTGGCGCGGAGTTATAAGTGGATAGGCCGCGCGTCTCTCGATCATGTTGAGCTTTACTTTTATTATAAGACAGGTTGTCAAGTGTTATTCGTGAAAAAGTGTGAGGAGTATCTTGGAATCATCGGGCTCGCGTATTGGGATCACCAGCCACTAGCGATGGCGGTTGTCGGACGGCCACCCTTCGGCTGTCGCTCAGGGCAGGCTCTCTCGAAAAACTCTATCCGGCAGTCGCGGTGGCGGGCCACTTCTCAAAAAGCGTGAGAAGTGGCGCACCCCGGCTGTCTCGACGATCGTCGTTTACAAACTCGCCAAATCAAATCGAATCCCATCCTTTCGGATCGGCACGTGTGTCCGGTTTGATCCGAAAGCTGTGGCGATTTGGCTCCGAGGACAGTGAGGGAGAAACAGCGACTACCAGAACCGCAATGCACTGCCCATTTACCGCGCGCCTCGGAGCAACAGAACCGTCTTGAGGGTCTGGAACATAATCAGCAGATCCAGACCAATCGAAGCGTTCTTGATGTAAAAGAGGTCGTACTGGAGTTCTTCCTGCGCATCCTCGACTGTGCTGACGTGCCTGTATTTGATCTGCGCCCAGCCCGTGAGCCCGGGCCGCACCATGTGGCGCACGCCGTAATAAGGAATCTCTTTGGAGAGCCACTCGACAAATTCCGGACGCTCGGGCCGCGGGCCGACCAATGCCATATCGCCTCTAAGAACGCACCACAACTGGGGAGTGTCATCGAGGCGCAAAGAGCGAAGAAATCTGCCGACGCGGGTCACGCGGGGATCGTTGTCGACCGCCCATTGTGGACCGTTGGCCGCCTCGGCGTCCTGGCGCATGGTACGGAACTTCAACAACTTGAAGAGGCGTCCGTTCTTGCCCACTCGCGTCTGGGTATAGAACACGCGCCCCTTGGAATCCAGGCGGATGGCGAGCATGATCAATGGAATCAAAGGCAAGGCGAGGATGAGACCAATCAGCGAGATGACGACGGAGATTACGCGGCGCACCATTCTGAAGGCGGTGCTGCGGCGAAAGCCCCCGCCCAACACGAGCCAGCTGGAATCCAGATTCTCTACCTCAATCTTGCCGGAGATTTTTTCGAGCCACGAAGTGGCTTCCTCGACCTTAACTCCCTGCAGGCGCAGTTCGAACAGTTCGCGCATGGGAATGGTATCGCGGCGCTCGGGCATGGCGAGGATGACGCGATGAATTTTTTGCTTGTGGACAACTTCCATCAGGTGCGCCCCTACCGACTCGCGGGTTATCGCGCCTTCCATCTCGCCCGTCCAACTCGCGATCTCGACGCCTAGTTCCGGATTCTGACGCAGGCCTTGCACCACACGCTGGGCGCGCTCGCCGGTACCGAGGACATAGACACGCTCCACCAGAATGGGCAGCTGGACCAGCCAAGTGAAGACGAGCCGCCATCCGATCAGGGCGACAGTGAGGATGAGCAGGCCGACCGCTGAAGAACCGCTCCCCAACAAGTAATCAGGGCGCACGTAGGCGACGCCCGCCAGGATGAAGGCAAGCACGCCGGGAACCATGAGCAGGCGAAAATAAAGCTCACCTTTGGTATTGAGGCGCGCGGTCTCGTACAGGTCAAGCACGTTCGACAACAGCAAGGCTAGCACCGTGAGGCCGAGGATCTTGTAGTAGCCGCCTTCGTAGTTGAGCGCCTCGAAACTGTCCGGGCCGAGTGCGTACACTACTCCCAGCAAGAATGAGGTCCAGACGATCAGGGCGTCTCCGATCAGTAGAACCAGGGTCCGGATTGGGTAATAAACATTGAAGAGCCGGATCAAGTTGGCCTCGGTTCAAATTCATCTCGCTTACACGTTCGGTCCGTGTTACGACAGCTATTCGATTTCAGTGCCGGTTGGGAAAAGCAAAGCAAGTCGCTGGAATAGTTTCCTGGCTGCTGGCCACAGAATGCGACCGATCCCGAGCAAAAAACCCGCACCCAACCCCCATAGAGCAAACAGCGGTCGGTCTGGGAAGGAGGGGCTTTCGGGAAGACCAGCGGCGGCGAGTATGTGCATCTGCTCGCCCAGTTGTTGATTCTCCATGCTGGCACTAAGGGCGGCGGAGTTTTTCTTGGCCAGCAGGTCCTTGTAGAAGGCCTCGTTATTATCGTTATCGCGGGTGAGCAACTTATATTGCTGCTCGATGATCGGACTCATGGCGGTGCGAGTGTCGGTGGGCAACTTGCCGATGTATTGTTTCTTGAACGCGGCAAGCTTGGCATCCTGTTCGTCCAGCACATTCTTGGCTTCGGCGAGTTGTCGGTTGAGAAACTCGGTGATGTCGTGGATTACCTCAGCGCGAGAGCGCAGGTTTTCATCCAGGATCAGTGAGGTCATGGCATTGCAGATTTTCTGCGCGCGAACCGGGTCGCTGTCGGTGTAGATGACACTGAACCCGGGCACCGGTTCGCTGGTGGCTGAGGTTTCTTTCTTGGCGTCAGACATTCCCGCCTGGGCAGCGGCAGCGCTCATCGAGGTCATCACCGGCTCGATCGTCATATTGTTCTGGATGTCTTCGATGAGCTTGTTCTCGACGTCAGGCTTGGCGAGCGCCAGGCTCTGAATCACGGGGCGCAGGCGGCTGGGGCTCAGAACCTGCTGGCTGAGAGCCTGGATGCGTTGGGTAAAATCGGAAGTGATGATCGGCTGGACGTAGTTGTCGGGAATTTTCTGACCCTCCACCAGCACCGTCGATTGTGACGTATACTTCGCGGGGAACAGATACGAGATCAGAAATCCTCCCAGTGCCGCCGATAGAGCCAACGTCAGAATCACTTTCATCCGACGACGCGGGCGCTTGGCCTCAATGCTGACCTGAGTTCCATTTCCAACTTCTTCGGCAATCGCTGAATGAGAGCGCCAGAACACGCGTTTCGTTCCCATGGGCGGGAATTGTACACCTCTGGAGAAATATTCCGCAGCAGCATGTCGGGTGGGCCACTTTAACGGGGAAGTAGAGCGCGGGTTTGTCTTTTAACATCGACCAAAATAACTGGGGGTGCGCCACCTCTCACGCTTCTTGAGAAGTGGCTCGCCGAACTGCTGGCATTGTGAGACTCCGCTCTACGCGTCCGGAGGTCAGATCTTTATTTTACGCACGCTCATTTGGTGCACATGCGGCGTGAAAGGCAAAGCCCATTGTGCGATCAGTGTTGTTCCCACTCTTGCGCAAAGGACGCGCAAGAATGTGCCCCCCCAGCGCTGGTTGTGCAGGCGGGTAAAGCCTCGGCCACCCGGATTGTTTCAAATAAGAGGATGCAATCGTTTAACACTTCACTTATAGTGGTGCGACTTTTGTCTCAGGAACAGCCGTGGACAACCAAGAGAGCGACCTGCAAAGTTTGCGTACGCTGGTTCGGGACCTCGCCGCCCGCGTTGAGCGATTGGAACGCGGCGCCGAAGCAGGGGGAGCCGCGGCCTCCGAGCCCTCGCTGCGGCCGGAAACTCAGGCGTCGGTGGTCTCGCTGGGGCCATCCAGGCCTGCTTCATCGCAGGTTTCCGCAGCCGAGACTCCGGCCATGCTGCCGTCGGACACATTCCCGGCCAGGCCGTTGCCCCCGCCGAGGCCCGCTCCTCGCGATTCCGACCTGCACTTCGCTAAGGCTAAGCCGGAGATTGATCTTGAATCCCGCATCGGCTCGCACTGGTTAAACCGGATCGGTATATCAGCCGTGCTGATCGGTATGTCGTACTTCCTCAAGCTTGCCTTCGACAACAACTGGATTGGTCCGACGGGACGCGTGTCCATCGGACTGTTGGCGGGGATCGGCGCCATTGTTTGGAGCGAAAGTTTCCGGAAGCGTGGGTACAACCTGTTTTCCTATTCGCTCAAGGCAGTTGGCGTGGGAGTGCTGTATCTCTCTTTGTGGGCCGCGTTCCAGGTCTATGCGCTGATTCCGAGTCCCGTCGCTTTCCTGGCCATGGTGATCGTCACCGCTTCAACCGCAATGCTGGCGATCAAACAGGACGCCGAGATACTGGCCGCCATCGCGTTGGCCGGCGGTTTCACGACGCCGTTGCTGCTCTCGACCGGCCAGAACCGCGAAGTAGAACTGTTCTCTTACGTGGCACTGCTTTGCGCTGCGTCCGTGGTCTTGGTCTCCGTCAAGCCGTGGCGGCGATTGCTCATCCTTAGTTACGTGGGCATGCTGGGGCTCTATGTTGGATGGTACTCGGAGTTTTATCGACGGCCCGAATTCGCGGTCACATTGTTCTTTGCGACGATTTTCTTCGCCATCTTTGCGGTGGCTCCGCTGGTGTCGAGGGTTCCGGAAGGAGGTTCGCTCCTGTATCTTCCAGCGGCGCTGACACTCATCAACAGCGGCGTTTATTTTCTCCAAGCCTATGCGATGGTCGACGAGATCGACAAGCAGGCGATGGCTTGGTTCGCGCTCGCGTTGGCGGCGGTGCACATCGGGCTGAGCCGAATCGTCCGGCGTCAGCAGCCGGCAGACGCCGAGGTGCTGCGGCTGTTGCATCTGGCGCTCGCCGTCGCGTTGATCACCATTGCGATTCCGATCCGGCTCGACGGACATTGGATTACTGTGGGCTGGTTGGTGGAAGCGGGAGTTTTGCTGTGGGTGGCGAACCGGATCGGCGCAGGCTTCCTGCATTATCTGGCGGTGGTCGCGCTTGGCCTTGGGGTGGTACGGCTTCTGCTGATTGACAACTTCAGGGTCGATACCTTGCTGCTCAACTCCAGGATGGCGACTTACATCCTGGCTATGGCAGTGCTGGCGCTGCTCGCATGGTTCAGCCTGAAGCGTGAAAGCGAGTTTGATCGTCAACTGGCTGCGGTTGCGGTGCTGGCCCTGAGCGCGCTGGCGCTGGTTGGATTGAGCCGGGAGATTGGCGATTACTACGGGCGGCAGACTTATGCCGATTGGAACGGAGCTAGATCTTGGACATTGGCCGCCGCGGCAAACCGGCACAGCATCGCGATCGCGGAAGATTTTAGCTACTCCGCCTTGTGGATGGGATACGGAGCGTTGTTGATGGTGATCGGCTTCTGGCGGAAGTCGGCCTTCTTCCGCTGGCAGGCGTTGTTCCTGATCGCAGCCACCATTGTGAAAGTCTTTATCTATGACGTCTCGCAGCTGGATCGCGGATACCGCATTTTGAGTTTTATGATCCTCGGCGTGCTTCTGCTGGCGGTATCGTTTGTGTATCAGAAAGACTGGCTGAAACTGTCGTCTCCGCACCAGAATGATGGAGGCACCCGGAGTTGATGAAGCGGCTGATCGTTCTTGCTCTGATCGTTCTTGCCCTGTGCAGCATCGCCCTCGCTCAATCAACCGCTGGCGGTCCACTGCGCGAGTATTTTCGGTACACGCGCGACATATCGATCTCGCTGCCGGGAAAGCAGAACTATCTGGTGGTTGATGCGGCGATCTGGGCGCACGCTCGGGCCAGCCTCTCCGATCTACGCCTGTATGATCGCGAGGTTCAGGTCCCTTACGCGCTCAGCGAAGAGCAAGCTTCTTCTTCAACACAGGTTCGCGAGGCGCGCATTCTGAATCTCGGAGTTCGCGGCGGTCGCACCGAGTTTGATCTCGATGTGGGCGACGAAGCCGAATACAACCATGTGGAGCTTCGCGTGAAGGCAACTAACTTCGTAGCGACGGCCACCGCGGACGGACGCGATGCTGTCGTTGGTACAGGCCGCAAACTGTCCACGTCAACGCTGTATGATTTCTCGCGCGAAGGCTTGGGCAATAACTTTGAGATGCGTATACCGCTGTCAACTTTCCGTTACCTGCACGTGAGTATCACGCCGGCGATTTCCCCCCGCGAGATCTCCGGTGCGAGTACGTCGGTGCGTCGTGAATCTCAGGCGAAGTGGATCTCTGCCGGCCAGTGTCATTCCCCCGAACAAGTCGGTCGCTCAACGCGCATCGCTTGCGATCTTGATCCTGGCGTTCCGGTGGGCCGCATGTCATTCACCGTTCCGGCAGACTTGGTCAACTTCCGGCGAACGGTCAGCGTGGGTGATTCTCAAAGCAGTCAGCTCTGCCGCGGCAGTATCAGCCGTATTCGGATGAAGAGCGGCGGCAAGGAAGTGGTGACGGATGATCTCGCGCTGAGTTCCTGCGCCATGAAGGCAAAGCAGGTCGTGATCGAGATTGACAATGGCGACAACACGCCTCTGCAAGTTGAAAAAGCCGAACCGCAGTCACTGGAGCGCCGGATCTACTTCGATCCCGCGGGCAAGAGCGCAATCAGGCTTTATTACGGCGACGAAAAGTTGCCTGCTCCTGAATACGACTACGCGAATTTCTTCCACAAAGAGCCGGACGCGGTTGCGGCCGCTATTGGAGCTGAGAATTCGAATCCCGATTACACGGGGCGTCCCGACGAGCGGCCGTGGTCCGAGCGGCATAAGTGGGTCTTGTGGGGATCACTGCTGCTGTCGGTCGTAGTGCTCGCCTTCCTTGCCTTGAAGGGACTTACCAGCGGCCAGGCAGCTCAGAAGTGATGGCGGGTCAGAAAATAAAAGCCCCGTTCTTGCGAGCGGGGCTTTTTTCTTGCTGTCAGCGTTTCGCGGGCGAGGGCGCCCGCGCTACACTTTTTAGTACATTCCGTCCATGCCGCCGCCGTGACCGCCGCCGGCTGGTGCACCCTTCTTCTCTTCCGGGATCTCCGCTACCAGCGCTTCGGTCGTCAGCATCAGCGCCGCGATCGAGCCGGCGTTGGTCAGTGCCGTGCGCACCACCTTCGTCGGATCGAGCACGCCCGCCTTAACCAGGTCTTCGTAATCGCCGGTCAACGCGTTGTACCCGAAGTTGTTGTCCTTCGAGTCGTTGATCTTGCCGATCACGATTGCACCTTCTTCGCCGGCATTCTCGGCGATCTGGCGCAACGGCTCGGTGATGGCGCGCTTCACAATGTTTACACCGATCTGCTCGTCACCTTCCAGCTTCAGTCTTTCGAGAGCCGGAACGCAACGCGCCAGGGCCACGCCGCCGCCGGGGACAATACCTTCCTCGACCGCTGCACGGGTTGCGTGCATTGCGTCTTCGACACGCGCCTTCTTCTCTTTCATTTCGGTTTCGGTAGCGGCGCCAACTTTGATCACCGCCACGCCACCGACCAGCTTCGCCAACCGCTCCTGCAATTTCTCGCGGTCATAGTCGCTGGTGGTTTTGTCGATCTGGCTGCGAATCTCTTTCACGCGGCCTTGCACATCACCCGGCTTGCCTTTGCCTTCGACGATGGTCGTGTTGTCCTTGTCGATGGTGATCTTCTTGGCCTGTCCGAGATCGGCCAGCTGCACGTTCTCCAGCTTGATGCCGAGATCTTCCGTGATCGCCTTGCCGCCGGTCAAAGTTGCGATGTCCTGCAGCATGGCCTTGCGGCGATCGCCGAAGCCCGGAGCCTTAACGGCCGAGACTTGCAGCGTGCCACGAAGTTTGTTGACGACCAGAGTCGCTAGCGCTTCGCCTTCCACGTCCTCTGCGATGATCAGGAGCGGCTTGCCGCCCTTGGCGATCTGCTCCAGCAACGGCAGCAGGTCCTTCATCGAGCTGATTTTCTTTTCGTGGATCAGGATGTAAGCGTTCTCCTGCACTGACTCCATCCGCTCCGGGTCAGTGACGAAGTACGGAGACAGATAGCCGCGAT
>WNEZ01000876.1_pt1 | contig 24543 bp, 19 predicted proteins | sample 5400521 | NCBI WGS metagenome assembly WNEZ01 (sample SAMN13153339, study PRJNA577476) | soil metagenome | isolation source: 120 cm saprolite under Douglas fir tree site 2 hole 1 replicate 1 | place: USA:California | collected 2015-04-18
GCTGCGTTCAGTTTGGAAAGATTAGTTGGCGAAACCAGGGAGTGTTCGTAAGCCAGCAGCAGCGTCACTACGATCACCCCAGCCACCGCCAGCTTGCCCAGGCCGAAAGCTACCACCAGCCCCATCAGCAGGATCAGCATGAACACATGAAAGAATCTGGCAATCCACAGAGCACGGCCGATACCAAAGTAGCGGGGAATAGAGTGCAGGTCCGCTTGCTGGTCAAATTCATAATCCTGGCAGGCATAGAGTACGTCAAAGCCCGCTACCCAGAAGGTAACCGCCGCGGTGAGCAACAAAATGCGGGGATCAAAAGATCCCCGCACCGCGATCCAGGCCGCCGATGGCGCGATGCCGAGCGCGAATCCGAGTACCAGGTGCGACCAGCGAGTGAAACGCTTGGTATAGGAGTAGAGCAGAACCACTGCTAGCGCAACCGGAGAGAGCACCAGCGCCAGGCGGCTCAGCCGGGACGCGGCGAGCACGAACACGGTGCAGGAAACAATCACAAACATGGTCACGAACGCGGGAGTGAGCGTCCCTGCAGGCAGAGCACGGGTCTGGGTGCGTGGATTGGCAGCGTCAATCGAAGCATCGGCCAGGCGGTTGAAGGCCATGGCGGCGGAGCGCGCGGCGACCATGGCGACCACGATCCAGAGCAACTGTTGCCCGCCAGGCAAGCCATTCGCCGCCAGCAGGGCGCCGCAGAGCGCGAACGGCAGGGCGAAGATGGAATGCTCCCATTTGATCATCTCCAGCGTGACGCGAAGGTTGCGGAGCAGGGGCACGAAGGAATTGTAAAGGAAACGGTCGTTGATCGTTGATCAGTTGATCGTTGATCATGGGTCGCTGATGGAAACTGCGGACTTCCAGGGAATTGGCTGAAGCGATCCAGAATGATTGGCGTTAGGATAATCAAAGGCCTGCCGAACTTTGCTCGACCTGGACGGGTCCCTTCGACTTCGCCTCAGGGCAGGCTCCGACCCGGCCCTACGTGGGTACTCCGCCACTAATCAACGGGACGAAGCGGCAGCCTTCCCGCAGAGTTACGACTGGCCTTCCTTCGTGTTTGCTGACCAGTTGCAGCTCTTGCTCTTCCGGCGGGCCCACCGGAATAATCATGCGGCCACCCTCGCGCAGCTGATCAAAGAGGGGGGTGGGAATTTCTGACGCCGCAGCGGAGACAACGATGGCATCGAAGGGAGCATTTTCGGGCAAGCCCCGGCTGCCGTCACCTACCAAGACACTCACATTGGCAAAGCCCATGCGGGACAGCCGCTCTTGGGCCTGCTGCGCCAGTTGCGCATGACGTTCCACGGAATATACGTGGGCGGCGAGTTCGGCCAACACGGCGGTCTGATATCCGGAACCGGTTCCGATCTCCAGTACCTTCGATGAGGCATCAAGCCGAAGAAGTTCCAGCATCAGGGCCACAATGTAGGGTTGCGAGACCGTCTGTCCCGCGCCGATGGGCAGCGGGTGATCTTCATAAGCCTGGTCACGGTAACGTGCTTCGACGAACTCGTGGCGAGGGACGCGCGCCATGGCATTCAGCAAACGCTCATCGCGGATGCCGCGGGCGCGCAGTTGCGTCGCCACCATGCTCTGCCGCTCAAGCGTCAAATGATCGGGATGGAATTCGGGAAGCACGCGGGTTCAGCACACTCCGGACGCGAGTCCTAATGGAGGTCAGGCGTCTTCACCCGACAACCCGGCGGCCCGTGCAATGACGGGCAAAGACGCCCGTCCTCCATCAAACAGTCTAAGGGACGCAGGCACGCCGGCTGCTACAAATTTCCCAGTTTACTTCTTTCGTTGGCGCATGCGGACGTCGAAGCTGACCACGCCGTTCTGATCGCGCACCCCTACGATCGAGATGTTGCGCGTGATGTTGTATTCCACCTGGATGATCTGCTGCGAAGCCTGCGCGACGTTGGTGGTGTAAGTAAGGGTCAGGTTGTTTTGCACCTGCTGCTCGATGGTTACCGCGGGGCCGGTCTGTGTGGGCGAGGTTTCGGTAGTCAGGCCCTGGGGATCGATCTTGATGCGGCTGACGCCAAAGAGTTTCTGCACCCGGTTGCTCACTGTGGCGTTGAGTGCCGCGCTCAGGATGGCATTGGAAGTTTCCGAGTTGAATGCAGACTGGGATTGGCTCAGTTGTGCGGATTCTTCCGAGGTGGAGCCAAATGCCAGAAGTCCAATGATGTCGGAAGTTGGCAGGGGCGGCTCGGAACGGTAAGTCACGTTAGGCCGGTCGATCTGCCCATTGAGGTTGAGGGTGACGTCATAGTCGCGAACCCGGGTGGTCGCCTGCAAATCCAGGACCGGAGTCGTGGTGACCGGGTTGATGAAGGTGACGTCGCCGCGGTCCAGGCGATACTTGGTCCCGTTGAAATAAACTTCGCCCTCGATAACGTCAGCCCGTCCCAGTATGACCGGCTTCCCCGCCGTGCCTCGAAGATGCAGATCGGCGTCTCCGGAAAGCCGGACGCTGGCCGTTTGCATCTGCAATTCCGGAGTAGTGGCAATGTGAACATCGAGCCGAATCCGGTTTAACAAACGGTTGGTCGGAGGCAGGGCGGAACCCTGAGAGCGATCGAGGTATGCGCCGAAGTCGAAGCCGGGAGTCATGCCCAGTTTGGTGACGATGATCTCGCCCGTCAGATTGGAGGCAGCGGAACTGCCTACGAAATGTAAATCCGCATTGGCGGTGGCGCTGACGCCGGGCGGATAGCGCAGGCGGACGTCCTGACCTCGCACCGTGAGGTCGAAGTTGAATTTGCCGTTGTAAGCCGTAGCGTAACCGCCGAAGGTTACCAGACCGCCGCCGGTGTGGGCGGTGAGAGTCTCAATCTGCAGCCGGTCCTGATTGAAGATCAGCGAACCATTGATGTCGCTCAAGGCGCTGGGCAGGTCAATGTAGGCGACGGCGCCGTGATCGATGCGCAAACGGCCCTGGGTAACCGGCTTGGCCAACTTGCCCGACACCGAGAGATCCACCGAAACCGCCCCGGAAGAAGTGAAGTCCGGATTCAGGGTCTCAATCAGCTTCAGGTTGAGCCCGCCCTGGGCTCGCAGATCTAGCTCGCGTTCCCCGTCTAGCTGCACGCTGCCAGTGGCAGAAATGTCTGTGCTTTCGCCGACCAGATGGAACTGCTCGATCTTGAGCGATTGGTTGGCGACGGAAAAACGAACCGGGCCAGCGCTGCTAAGTTTCAGGCCTTCGATATCCGCGTCCAGATTGTCCAGACTGGCCGTAAGTTGCAATTCGCGTGGCCTGCGCAACGGACCCACCAGGTGCGCGACCCCGACCACTTTGGAATGTCCGGTTACGCCGCCGTGCAGGTAGAGACGCAGTAGCGAATCCACATCGAGCTGGCTGAAGTGGAAATACACATCGACGGGCCAGTCCTCACGCAGCTGGACGCCGCCCTCGACGCGGAGTTCGGCCGCTTCGAACTGGGACTGTCCGGTGATTTTCAGTTCCGCGCCCTGGGAAACCGCGTTGATGGTAAAGTCGCCGGCGCGCTCCTGGTCGAACGTCAGGTCGCGAACGTGAAAGGCCGCGTTGATGGTGGGCTCTTCCAGGGTGCCGGAGCCGGTGGCGGTGAAGTCCCCGCGACCCTGGACGGCAATTCGGCTGCTTTGCACTTGGGGGATGCGGGCCAGGTCAAAATTGCCGCCCGTCAAATTGAAGTGAAAGGCATGGCTGGTGGGATTGTAGGTCGCATCGCCCGTGACCTTGGCCTCGTAATGGGCCAGCTGAAAGTGGTTCAGCGCAACGTCTCCCCCGCTGAAACCCAGGTCAGAACTGAAGCTCTCGATGGGTTCGCCATAGAGCGTTCCATTGTGGATCACGATATGACCTTCGCCGTGCGGGTCGGCTCGCGTGCCTGCCACCTGTACGTGAACATCCATGGCTCCGGTGATGGGATAGGAGTATCCCGCGAAGGCAAGAAGGCCGGTCAGATCGGCGTTCTGCGTATCCAGGTGCGCCTGAAAAGGGCTGGTATCCGTGAACTGCCTCTGGGAAAGTTGCAAACGAAAATCGAACTTGAGTGAGTCAGGGTCGCGAGTCAGCGTGCCATTGCGCACGGCAAAAACCGAGGGTGAGAGTTGGACGTTCGCGCGCAGGGCATCCCAGCGGACCATTTTTTCGGGAGTTTGCGACGTGGCCGGAATCAGGGTCTCGAAATCCTGCGATTGCAGAATGCCGGCGATGGCAATCTGAGAAAGCTTCCCGGTGGCAGTGCCATCGAAAGAGGCGTGGCCTTTCAGGGTGACCGGAATAGGCCCGGTATATCCTGCCGCACTGAAAATCGGCTGCCATTCTCCGAGATCGGTAGTGGTGACGGAAACTTTGAGCGCCGCGCTGGTGGAGAATGTTCCCGAACCCCGAACCTGGGTGGCGGGAGTCGCAGCGGTCAACTGATCGAGCTGCAACTCGCCTGGGCCGGCCCGATAAGTCCCTTGCAGATGCGCCGTCAGCGGCAGGCTCCCTCTTGAAGACTGGGGCGATGGCACCACATCTCCCACGAACTGGGCTTCCGCATTGCGGGGTGAAGCCTTCCAGCGGGCGTCGACATTGCCACTCGCCAGGCCGGCAAGTTTGATCTTGTGAAACGGCCGGGCCGGGGTGGAGAAGGCTGCCGCAATTTCGGCTACCGACAAATCTTTGAGCCGAAGGCGGACCGTACCTGCCTGCTTCTCCGCTTCTTTTCCCTTTGCGGGTAGGGCTTCACGCTGGGGATTGAGCCAGTCGGTGACGTCCGCATCGCCGGTGACGATGCCTCCAAAAACCTGACCTTGAATCTGGGAGAGTACGAGGCGCTTCGGATTCAGCGAATACTGAGCGTTGAGATTGGCGTTGTGTACTCCTACCGGGGCGTCGCGCCAGTCCAGCCGCGACAGCAGCACTTTGCCGATGGAGGAGAAGTCCTGGGCCGACCAGGAACCGTGCCCGACCAGCTGGAGCACGCCCCGCCGGATCTCCGGACGCCGCACGATGGCGGCAGCTTCGACCAGATCCAGACTGATGTCATAGTCGGCTTCTATTTTCGGCCGGCTGAAATTGTCAATCTCGCCCTTGGCCTGGAGGTGCGTGCGGCCTGACGTCGCCTTCAGAGACTGCAGCAGGACGCGGTCCCGGCTCAGGCTGAAATGGGCTTCACCTGTCCACGCCAGCGGGCCATACTCCTTGAAGATGGTATTGGCCTGGCCGAGCAAGACGTTGCCGTCGTAACGGCGGCGCAACAGCGAGTAGCTCATGTCAGCCGACACGTTGCTGACGGCGAAATCAAGAGGGATGGTTTGGTTTTCCCAGAGAACCTCGCCGTGGCGCACTTCAAGACGGCTGATGGAGAGCGCGAACAGCTGCTCGACAGATTTCGTTGGGGAACCCTGCCGCACGCGTGGCTCGGGCTGGTTGGTCGTCCCGTCGGCATAAAGAATGATGTGGATGACGGGATGATCGAGAATTACGTAGTTGAATCCGATTCCAGTCTGCAGGATCGACCAGGGCTTGAGCTGGGCCAGCAGGCTGTTCACATGGGCATAGGGAACTTCACCCGGCTGCTCTCGTCCGTGAATGGTCAGGTCGCGCACTTCCACCTGAAAGTGGAAGGGGACAGTGTGGATGCTGCCCAACTCCGCTCGGCCGCCGGTGGCTCGTTCCAGTTCAGCCACCAGGCGTTGGCGCACCAGGGCCTGAAAAGAATCCGTTGTGCTGTACCAGCCCAGGCCCGCCAGCAGTACGAGGCCAGCGAGCATGAACCACAGCAGGTATTTCCAGATCTTGCGGCGGCCCGGCTTCGCGCCGCCTTCGTTCATTGGCTACGGCCCCCGGGTGCAGCGGTCAGCGCCTCAGCTCGGATTTCACTTCCCGCCCGCAGGTTTTTTAGCCACGAGGTGAGCAGTTGAGTGATCTTCTTTTGGGTAAGGAGTTCCTTGATTTTTGCCGTGACTTCTGCCAGAGGAACATTCTGTCCTCCGGATTGGCGGAGTTGGGGCAGAAGTTCCTGGTTGTAATAGCTCTCGATGCTCTTGGTATCAATGGTGACCGTGGGACGCAGGCGCGAGTCCACCAGGCTCATCAGGTCCAGCTCCACCGCAACCCGGCTCTGAAGTTCTTCCTGGCTGAGCCCGTAGCGGTTGAGCACTTCATGCCAGCCCGGTTCACTCGCGGCGCCGGGATATTGTTTCCGGATTTCAGTGATACGCTGGTCCACTTGTTCGGGGGACGAGTGCGGAGCGTCGATGGCTCGCATCTGCTCCCGCAGCAGTTCCTGGTCGATCAGGCCATCGAGGGCTGCCTTGCGATCTTCCGCAGTGAGGCCATCCAGGGCGCGCCCGGTGCTGAAGGCTTCATAACGGAGCGCGTCTTCCCAGTCGCTCTGCAGAATGATGTGGCCATTCACGGTGGCTACAACGCGGTCGATCACCTCCGCGGCGCCGGTGGCGAACGCGAGCGCGAGAAACGCCGCCGTGCAGACGAGGGTGAAAAGCTTGTGGCCCATCAGAAAGTCTGTCCAATGCTGAAGAAAACGTTGAAATGGCTCGCGTGCTGAGGAGCGAATACGGTCACATTGTTGACTGTATTCTGACCCGGGAACGCGGGTGGATTCAGATTGTATCCGAAATCGAAGCGCACGGGGCCCACCGGAGTCTTGTAACGCACCCCCACGCCGATGGCGTGCGAAATATAGTTGTAGTTGCACTGGTTCGCGGTGGCCTGTTGCAGGCAAACCTGAGGGTTTTTCTGGCTCCATTGCAGAAGGTTATGAAACAGGTCGTGCGCCGAGGTGAACACGTTGCCGACATCATGAAAGATGGCGAAGCTGATGTTGTCCTGGAAGAAAGGCAAGGTCGGAGGAGGGGTGCGCAGTTCCAGGTTATTCACGAACAAGGCGGTCCCGCCCAGGGGAAAGCCGGTCACGGGATCGCGCGGCCCGGCCTGATTCAAGCCGAAGCCCCGATGTGAGTTTCCACCTCCGGAGAAGAATCGTTCGGCCAGCGGAAGGCATGCCGGCTGGTCAGCCTGCGGCTGCGGACAAGCTCCGCCGGGCTGGGGCATGAAGGTGTTCCCGAAGGGAAGTTCAACCCCGATGTGAGTGGAGCGAGCCAGAATAAATTTTCTGTCCACCGGCCTATGCTTGCCCAGGGCGTAGTAGCTGGAATTCTGGATCAGCAGACGGCCGAAATCGGTCTCCGAACCGAATGTGCTGTGGGCTACACCGCCGTCCACCGTGGTGTAGTTCCCCTTGGTCGACTCCAGATCGTTGTCGCGTTTGTTGCGGATGTAGCTGAAGCTGGGGATGCCCACCCGGGTGGGCTGGGAGAGCAGCGGGATCTGGTCCGGGCTGATGGTGTTCTGGATGTCACTGGCCCGCACCCGGCGATAGGTAAAGCGGTAGGTCATGAGGCTGCCCTTGCCGATGGTCTGCTCGGCCTGTACTGATCCCTCCAGCCGTTGCGAAGTGAAAGTGGTGACGTCTACGGTGTTGTCGTAGAAAGTGGTGACGGTGAGCCGCCAGTTGGGATTGTTGAACAGGCGGGGCGCGTCATAACTGAGCAGACCACGCTGTTGCAGGCGCCCTACGTTGGACTTGAAGTTAATGGTGTGATTGCGGCCCCGGAAGTTCAGCCGAGTGACCCCGAACGAAATGCGCGGGCTTACTCCGGTTTCTCCCAAAGGCTTGTTGGTGCTGCCGGGGACCGGTTGTCCGGTCTGAAATTCCAGCCCCAAACCGTAGTTGAAAGTGTAACGTTTGGCTTCCTGAACGTTCACCAGCACGTTCTTTTCCCGCTCGCTGCTGCCCGGATTCTGTATCGCCGTATCCACCTGGCTGAAAATTCCCAGGTCGTACAGGCGCTTTTGGGTGTTCAACATATCGATCTGGCTCAACGGATCTCCCGGCTTGATCTGAATCTCGCGCTGCACGATGGAGTCACGCGTGTAATGCAAACCCGCGACGTACACCTGGTCCACGATGACCCGGTCGCCTTCGTGGATGGTGTAAATGGCGTCCATGAGATGGGGATCGTTCGGCGAACGCTTGGCGGAAGCGTCAAAGGTGGCGTTGGGAAACCCGTTGTTGAAGTAATAGTTCAGAACGATTTCGCGATCGTCGCCGATCTTGGAATAGCTGAATGGCTGCCCGGGAGCCAGGTTGAGATCGGGAAACACATTGTCCAGGGTCGTGTCCTTGCCCACAATCTGCAGGGTCCCCACCATGGTCTGCGGGCCTTCGTCGATTTGCAGGGTCACGGCCAGTTCATTCTTATTGCCACGATAGTTGTCCTCAATTTTGGGCGTGATCTTCACTTCCAGGAAACCATTGGCGTGGTAGGGGTTGGCCACCAGGTTGCGGACGTCCCCATTCAGTAGTGCCTGGCTGTAGCGACCATGCGACAGGAAGCGCTCGGCGGGCTGGATTTGCATGCGGGAGCGAATCTGTTCCTCGCTGAAGCTTTTGTTTCCGACGATTGAAATCTTGGAGAGCCTGTGACGCTCACCGGGATCGATGGTATAGACGACCCGCAGTTCGTCCGGCGACACTGAGTTTCTTTCCATGCTGACCTTGGCATCGAAATAACCGCGGCCTTGCATGTAGTTGAGGAGATTGCGGCGGCCTTCGTTCAGCAGGTCGTCGTCCAGGGCATTTTCTTCATAGACGGGGACATTTTTCTTGAGCTGCTTGTGGCTGATCTTAAAACCTTCGGCGGCGATCTCCACCTTGGGTCCGGGCTGGATGTCGAAGGCGTAATCCACGGTATTGGTTTCCGGACGATAGGATCGGTTGGCGATGGCGACCTGGGACAAGAGGCGCTTTTGCTTCTGGTACTTCTTGCGCAAGCGCTCCAGGGAGCGGCTGACGCGCTGCACCGTGACGTAGTCTCCGGGATGCATCTTGGTGATGTCCTGGATTTGCCCCTCCGAGTATCCCGACGGGCCAGTCACCGCAACCCGGCCAACTTTCGCGTGTGGTCCGGGCGTGACCCGCAAGAGGATGTTCATCTGTTGCGTCTCCGCCTGCGGCTGCTCCTGTTGGCTGGTACCGGACTGGTAATAGCCGTTCTGCTCCATCAATTGCTTGATGTTGACTAAGGCGCGATCAAGTTTTTCCTGCGCGAACAGTTCTCCCAATTGAAGTTTCGATGCGTTCACCACTTGATTGGCTGCCGGGGGGTTGGGCGCTCCCTCGACAAAAATTTCACCCACGAAGAAATTGGGACGCATGCGAAACACCAGCTCAACCTGGCCGTCCGAAGTGCGCTCGGCCTCGACTTGAATATCGGCAAAACGCCCAGTGGCATGGATGGCTTGAATGCTTTGCCGGATGTTGTCCCGTCCCAAAGCGGCACCCACCTTTTGCGAGATGAGATCGAGCAGACGCTTGACACTCGTGGCGGCTAGGCCGGGAAACTCGATCTTTTGAACCGTAAGACCCTCATACGGCGTTATCCCGCCGTTCCCAGACAAGGCAGGGAGTTGCGGCGGCGCTGGGGACTGTTTCTCCGGGACTGCGGGAGATTCCTGGGCCACCGGCGATTGCGCCCGTGCAGTGGGGCAGAGCGCGGCCGCAAGCGCCAGTCCGGTGAGGATTGTCCGAATCGCTCTTTTCAAGCGCAAACCAGTTAAGCGCAAACCAGATCCTCGCGAGTGCAGGCCATAGTGGTTCGATGAACAGGTATCAGGCAGTGTTGCATTTGGCTCGGGAATGCGAGCGGCACCTATAATAATGGTTTGGACCCCTGGAACTGGTGATCTGTTTGGAACGGGAAGAAAGATATTCGCGGCAGGTGCTTTTCCCCGGAATCGGCCGGGAGGGGCAAGACAAGCTGGCAACCGCCCGCGTCGCCGTGGTGGGATGCGGCGCCACCGGTTCGGCACTGGCTTCCCTGCTGGCCCGGGCTGGAGTGGGCAACATTCGGATCGTCGATCGCGATTATGTCGAGCCTAGCAACCTGCAGCGCCAGTCGCTGTTCGATGAATCCGACGCAGCGCAATCTCTGCCCAAGGCAATCGCTGCCGCCCGGAAGATTTCCGCCTTCAACTCCCAGATTGTAATCGAACCACAGGTGGCGGACCTGGTTCCGGCGAACGTCGATTCCGTGTTGGACGGAACGCAATTGATCCTGGACGGAACCGACAACTTTGAAACTCGTTACCTGCTCAATGATTTCGCGGTGAAGGCTTCCCTTCCCTGGATTTACACTGCTGCGGTCGGCAGCTACGGCATCACCATGAACGTGTTGCCGGGAAAGACCGCCTGCCTGGCTTGCGTGTTTCCGGACTCTCCCCGCGGGACTTTCGAGACCTGCGAAACCGCGGGGATTCTGAACTCCGCCGTAAACCTGGCTGCCTCCATCGCAGCCACAGAGGCGATCAAACTGCTGGTGGGCGCCGAGGACCGGATGCGCCGCACTCTCCTTTCATTTGATCTCTGGCGGAATGAGCACGCTGAAGTCAGAGCGGCAACTCCGCGATCGGGATGCCAGACCTGCGACAAGCGGGATTTTGTGCATCTGGCCGGCGAAGGCAGGCCGCACATTACGCTTTGCGGACGAAACTCAGTGCAGATCCACGAGCGTCATCGCCCCATCGATTTCTCGGAGGTGAGCCTGCGGCTGAAACCGCACGGGGCGGTGCGGCACAATGATTTCGTCCTGAAGTTCTGGCCCGAGCCCTATGAGATGACCTTGTTTCCCGATGGCCGGGCGATCATCAAGGGCACGACCGACACGGCGATCGCGCGCAGCTTGTACGCCAGGTATGTGGGAAGCTAGAATGCCGAGCGCGGTAAAGCGCAGGTTTCTGGCCCAAGGCATGCTGACTGGGGCCCGAACACCGGCGTTCGGTCGATTTCGCAGGAGGATACCAATGCGACCACTTACCGGATTCTGGATGGTGCTCCTTATGTCTGGACTCGCTGCGGGTCAGGCGGACTGGACTCCGCCGGGAACTTATGCGCAGCCTTTTATCCCACGGACTGCCACGCCCTCGGCTTCGTTCGACTCCGTGATGACTCCGTCGCTCACGCTCGATTCTCCATCCCCGGTAGTCGGGGCCACCAACGCCACCGCTGGTAATGTGGCCGGAGCCGGAAACTCCACCTCCTCGGTCGTAACAACCGGCCAATCCGTGTACTACAACCAGCCCCTGTGGTATGCGCCGGGAGTGCAGCCCTACGAAGGTATGGAGGAATTCACTTCACCGGCAACCGCAGTCAGCAGGCCGGCTCCGGGCGGATTCGAGTTCGGGGCGGCAACCTTTCAGAGTAGCTATGGCGTAGCCCGGTTGATGGCAGAGAATGGCCGGCGGAAGGCAATGCGGGTTTACACCAACCCGGATGTTGCACGGGTGAATGATAACAACGGGATGGTCAGGTACCGAGGCAAAACCGAGCAAGTAAACTAGTGCACAGCCGGAGTCTCAGCGCTGTGCCACGCTCTGCAGTACGTCAAAGAATTCGGGATAAGAAATAACCGCCGCGTCGGCGCCTCGAATTTGGGTCTCTCCTTCGGCCCGAAGCGCCGCTATCGCGAACGCCATGGCAATGCGGTGATCGCCCAGCGAGTCGACGTGCGCTCCCCGCAGTTTTTGACCGCCGGGGATTCTCAAGCCGTCTTCCCGCTCTTCCACTTGCGCTCCCATGGCGCGCAGATTGGTGGCGACGGCAGCGATGCGGTCGGACTCCTTCACCCGCAACTCGCGCGCATCGCGGATTTCGATACCGCCCATGGTGTAAGGCGCAATCGCGGCCAGTACGGGGATTTCGTCGATCAGCGCGGCTGTATCCGCTCCTGCGATCGTGATCTCGCCTAACCTCCGTCCTTCCACCTTGACAGTGCCTCGCAACTCTCCGTGCAGGTCTTCCACTTGGGTAACGGAAATTCCGAGGCCGAGCAAAATCAGGATATCGAGAAGGCGGGCCCGGGTGGGATTCAGAAGCAGGCCCTCGATCACGAGCTGTGCGCCTGGAAACAGCGCGGCCGCGCACAAAAAAAATGCCGCGCTGGAGATATCGCCCGGAATATCCGCCTGGATGGCGCGCAGCTTCTGTCCCCCCTTGATCCGCGCTTCGTTCCGGGTCTGCGTCAGCTCCGCCCCAAACGCCCGAAGGGCTAGCTCGCCGTGATCGCGTGTGCGCACCGGTTCGACTACCGACGTCTCCCCCGCCGCGAACAGCCCTGCGAACAGCAAGCATGACTTCACCTGCGCGCTCGCGACCGGCAGGTTGTAAGCGATCGCTTTCAGTTTTCCGCCGCTGACGCGCAAGGGTGGCCGGCTTCCGTTCTGGGATGTGATCGTGGCTCCCATCATTTCCAGGGGCGCGATAATACGCGCCATGGGGCGCCGGGAAAGAGATTCGTCGCCGGTGAGCTCGCTGGCAAATTCCTGGCCTGCCAGGATCCCGCTCAACATCCTCATGGTCGAACCGGAGTTACCGCAATCGAGGGCAGAAGTGGGCGATTGCAATTCCGAACCGCGGCCGTTGATAACGACCGTGTTTCCACTCCGCTGCCAAGCAATCCCCAAAGCACGAATGCAGCCCAGGGTGCTGGCGCAATCCGCTCCGGTAGAAAAATTCTCCAACCGGGTTGTGCCTTCCGCAATGGCCGCCAGCATGGCGTAGCGGTGCGAGATGGACTTATCGCCGGGCAGGCGCAGCGATCCCGCCACAGTTCGGGCGGGGCGCACGACCAGTGTCGAATCTTTTCTCATGCCGGATTCCAATATAGCGGATGCGGTAATAGCTGAACCACAGAGGACACACAGGGACGGAGCGAAACCGCAGCGGATGGCCCACGCAGCGAATCAATGCGCAACGGGTGATGCCGCGGCCGCCTGCTCTTTGGCCAAGCGCTCCACCCAGTCTTTCGGAAGTTCGTGCAGAAACACCAGGAAGGCGGCATTAGTCCAGCCGAAGCCGATCACATTCTGCTGGTATCCCGCCCGAATATTGGATTCCGAGGAGCGAGTCACCACGTCGTATTTCTCGCGAATCGTGCCGTCCCGGCGAAAATTCTCTGCGATCGTAGCCAGAAAGTTGTAAGAAATCCGATTGGCTTCGTCGTGGAAGCCATATCGTCGCAAACCTTCGATGGCGATGATCTGGGTCGGGGCCCATCCATAGGGATAATCCCATTGCACTCCGGCGTCGGTGGTGCTCATCACCAGGCCTCCGGGCTGTTCGAAAATGCCCAGATTGTGGGCCAGGGCCTGAGCCTGTTCCGGCGTAGCCAGTCCCGCCCAGAGAGGATAGAAGGTGGTGATGTATTCGTAGGAGGAGCGCACCCCAGTGTAGAAGTTGTAGTCGAAAAACAATCTTCGCGCCGGATCCCACAGGTATTTCTGGATGCGGTCTTTTCTTGCCTCCGCGCGGAGCTGCCATTTTTGCGCGTCATCGTTCCGCCCCAGAATCTGGCTCATTTCCTGGAGATCTTTTTCGGTCTTGTAGAGCAGGCTGTTTAGACAGATGGGGGCGTAGTGGTGAGTGGCCGCTCCATAGGGTCCAAAGCGAAAAGAAATATCGAACCCGGATTCGCGCATCGACCGGTCACCCTTGTAGTAGTCGGGACTTAGGGAAATCTCTTTCGCGGGCTCACACTCGGGCTTGGCCATGGTTTTGCCCGAATCGCAAAGTTGCACAGAAAAGTGGAAGCCCACCGCGGAATCTGTGCTGTCGGCGTTCTCCACCAGATAATCGCGCCCGGTCTGGGGGTGCTGCAGGAAGTAGTTGGCCACTTTGCGGTGCACTCCGGCTTCGTCTTTCAAGCTCTCGGGAGCCGGGCCGCTTCCGAAATCGTAGTAGCGCGAAAGGCCGGTAGTCCCGGCGGTGTGGGGCTCACGGTTCCAGGTTTCGTAGTCCTTGCTGGCATAGCCGTACGCCTTCTCCAGCCAGCCGCGGTTTTCGCGGCCTGCGGCCTTGTCGGCTTCATACACGGCCATGATCATGGAAGTGAGAAATGGAGGCTGAGAGCGGGTGAGGTAGTAGGCGCGATTGGCATTCAGAATGGTGCCGTAGTGCTCGATCTCGAAAAAGAAGTTCTCCACCATGCCCCGGGCCAGATCGAGGCGCCCGGCTCGCACCAGGCCGAGAATGATGAAATAGCTGTCCCAGCCGTACATTTCGTTGAACCGCCCACCGGGAACCACATATTTGTTTTCGAGATACAACAAGCCGGGACCGATCCTGGAAGGATCGATCTGTCCCGGCGCACTGATGACGGCGGGAAGCGCCTGCACCTGGACTTTGCATCGTTTCTGCAGTTCCTGCACGGCTGGGGGCGAAGGGAAATCAGCCGGGAGATAGAGGACCGAGGCTTCGGTCAGCTTGGGATCCACGACCGTCTGGCAGTCGGTCATCGAGCGCGTCAGCGTATCCCAACCGGAGGAAATGTAAGTGAGGATCGGGGCCAGGCCCGGCTCGGGTGCGGCATGTTTCTGCTCGGCGGCGTATGCCGCGCGGTTCGCCAGGGGCGAGCATATGCAGAAAACAACGAGGAGAAACAAAAGGCTACGCTTCGCGGCTCCTGCTGAATGGGTCATGGGCTGATTGAGGGATCGAGTAATTTAGTAATTGGGTAATTTCGTAATTGAGCAATTGAAATCGGCGCGGCGAAAATTACCCAATTACGAAATCACTCAATTACGAAATTCTTCACACCGCCATGCGGCGCTGCTCGGCTTCTTTTTGTGAAATGTAGCGCAGCAGGATGTCGCGGGAAGAGACCAAACCCTTGAGTTCCTTGCCGTCCACGATGGGCAAATGACGGAACCCAAATTCGCGCATGAGGTACAGGCAGTTCTCCACGGTTTCTTCCACGTTAACGGACTTGGGGTTGGCGGTCATGACCTCCGAGACCTTGGTAGTTCCCGGCAGGCGTCCGACGGCGACCACGCGGTTCATAATGTCGCGCTCAGAAAAAATGCCCGCCAGTTCGCCGTTGCGCAGGACGGGTAGAGCGCCGATGCGATGCTCCATCATAAAACGCGCGGCTTCCAGCACCGTGCTGTCGGCCTCGATCGAGTAGACCCGGCGATCCTTCACAAGATCGTAGATGGGCGACATAGACGACTCCTTTCGGAATCAGCTTCCGGAAGCAGGTTTGCCGAGATGGCAAAGTGCAACACTTTACCACGGATGGAGCCTTGTATCTATGCATTGTAATGCGGGGTCGAGTCCTGAATTCACCACGAAGGACACCAGGTACGCGAAAGGAACCCTTAGAATTCGGGCCTTCCGGAGACCGACGGCGCAGAGTCTGCGTAGCGCCTACCTGGCTGCCGCCAGATAGCCTTTCTTGTAGTGGGTCTGAATTCGCGGAGAGCCCGGGGATTGGGCGACCTGCACTTTAATCTTCCGCCATTGGGTGCCGCGATCTCTGTTCTGCGGCCGGTAGCCCAGAACATACTGAGTGCGCATCTGGCGGCTGATCGAGGCGGCAATTTCCGGAACTTTTTCCAGGCCGGCGGCGGCCACGGTTTCGCCTCCGGTGACGTCGGTGATTTCGGTCAGCCAGCGCTTCCCCATGAATTCTTCGAATGAGCGGAACAACGGGCTGTCGAAGATGCCGACTGCGTAGACCTCAACATTCGCCTCCTCGACCAGCCTTCGTATCTCCCTAAGTCCGTAGCGGCTGTGATTGTCGCCACCGTCAGAGATCACCAGGAGGGCGCGGCGTTGATGGCGGGCGTCTCGCATCTTCGCGATCGCCATATAAATCGCGTCGAGGAGGGCGGTGTGCCCGTCGGGAGTGTCGGAGGCAAGGGTTTGCTCCATGTCCTCGATCGACTCAATCGAGCTGGTCACGAGTCGCGGCCGGTCGGCAAAGGTGATGACAAAATAGTCATCCTGCGGATTGGCGTTCTTGAAGAACTCTTCCGCGGCAGCGCGCTCGGTAACAAACTTGTTGGCCATGTTCTGGCTCATGTCCAGAAGCAAACCCTAGAATGGGGTTGGGTTGCAGTGGGCCGGGTTTTGAGCCGTATTGGCCGCCGGCGGCATCGATAATGAAGATAAGAAGACGTCGATACCAGCTCCAGCATCAGCTAACCGTTCTTGAGTTCAGTGCTTATTGGAGTGGACAATTCGGATCGGCCTCTGGCAGGGGTTGCGGCTACAAAGAATCATAGCTACAAAGAATCATATTTGACGGGATTTGCCTGTCCTCGATAGGCTTCTATTAGTTAGTTACGAAAGTCATTGCGGAGGCAGGGGCGGCACGCAGAACCAGCGCCCGGATTCAGACCGCCCGCGAGCCCTGCAAGCAGTACAACGAAAAGATAGTTACGCCGCATCTTAATGAGTGCGGCCGGAAAAGGCGACTTGACGGACGCGAGAAAACTACAGGGCGACAAGCTTTCCGAAGCAGAAGCGATTGAACGGGCGAAGCAGGGAGACGCACAAGCTTTCGAATTTCTGTACAGCCTGCACAAGCGACGCGTTTATTCGCTTTGTCTCCGCATGACGGCCAATACGGCGGAAGCTGAGGATCTGACTCAGGAAGCTTTTCTGCAGTTGTTTCGCAAGATAGCAACGTTTCGTGGTGAGTCGGCTTTTTCCACCTGGCTGCATCGGATGGCGGTGAACGTCGTCTTGATGCAGCTACGCAAGAAGAGCCTTCCCGTGGTTCCACTGGAAGAGACGCTGGAAGGCGAGGACGAGGCGCCAAAAAAAGAACTGGGAGCGCAAGACCCGGTTCTGTCGGGCTCGATTGACAGGTTGCGGCTGCAGCGGGCGGTGGATGCGCTGCCGCCGGGGTATCGAAGGATTTTTGTTTTGCATGATGTGGAAGGATTCGAGCATAACGAAATTGCGACCATGGTGGGATGTTCTATAGGAAACAGCAAGTCACAGTTGCACAAGGCGCGCATGAAGCTGCGCGATGCGCTCAAAACGAGCAGAGCCGAAAAGGCCACCAAGCCGTGAGGAGCGAGAGTAGGCGGTACTGGGGAGAGATGACGTATGAATTGTGCGGAGTTTCAAAAGTTTTTGCCGGAAGTGATTGACAGCGATCGCAGTGCAGAGCAGGAAGCGCACTTGAAATCCTGTCCGATGTGTTCGGATCTGGTGGCCGACCTGGATCTGATTTCTCGTGATGCCCGGCAACTGCAAGAGTTCGCCGAGCCCAGCCCTCGGGTGTGGAATTCCATCGAGATTGTTTTGCGGCAGGAAGGCCTGATTCGCGAGTCCCGGCTCGGACCCGCACTGGTCCCGCCGGTCAGGCGTAGCTGGACGCTGGCATGGCTGGCCCCAGTCGCCGCAATTGCCCTGCTCGCGTTCGGTATCCTGGTTTACGAGCGGGGGGCGCGGCCGCCGCAAAATATCGTGCAAACGCCCGCCAACGTTTCGCTCCCACACAGTGTGCCGGCTGGTAAAACGGTGAATGAGGACCAGCAGTTGCTGGAAGCGGTCGGATCGCGAGCACCCGCCATGCAGGCCCAGTACGCGTCTGACCTTAAGAATGTGAATGACTACATTCAGGATGCCGAGCAGTCCGCCCAGGCTGACCCCAACGATGAGGAAGCGCAACAGATCGTGATGGACGCCTACGAACAACGCGCGACGGTTTACGAGATGGCTTTGGACCGTTCTCTGCCATAATTGGAGCGCTTAACAGCATTGCGGTTTTTCGTGGGATGGGAGAAGGGGAGACTCATGGAGAGCGCACAGCGAACGGCACGGCTGGTTTCCGTCGCGATTCTGGCGACAGCGATTTGCGCCTCGGCCGAAGTTCGGAAGGAATTCCGATATACAGTAGGTCCACGGGCGGCCATTTCGATTACAAATCAGTATGGGCCGATTTCGGTGAAGCCCTCTGCTGGCAGTCAGGTGGTCGTGACCGCGATCCTCCATTCCGACAAGGCAGAAATTGATCAGAGTCAGAGCGGGAACCGGGTTGACATCCTTTCTCACCTTTTTTTCGAAGCCACCCCGGAGACCGGTCGTGTGGATTACGAAGTCCTGGTGCCCGCGGACGCCAGCGTCACCCTGCGATCGACCACGGGTCCCTTACGCGCCGAGGGTTTACACGGCGATGTGAGCCTGGAGGGCAGCCAGGCCAACATGGATGTGCTTGAGATCAGCGACGCCCACGTCCATATCAAGACCCTCAAGGGCCTGGTGACCCTGACCAACATTCACAACGGACATGTGGAAGTCACGTCAGTGAGCGGCGACGTGGTGCTGCACTCAGTGAGTGGTCCGCTGGTGCAGGTCAACTCGACCAGCGGAAAGATCCGCTATGACGGCGACTTCGGCAACAGCGGCGAATACTACTTGGCCAGCCACACTGGCGATATCGAAGCCAGCGCTCCAAACGATGCCTCGATCGACGTCACGGCTCGGTCCGTGCGGGGCCAGGTGGAGAACGATTTTCTTCTGGAACCCAAACACACCCCTTTCGTGGTCAAGGCGGGGAGTGCCTTCGCAGGTACGATGAACAAAGCAGCATCCTCGGTCAAGTTGTTTTCCTTCAGTGGTAAAATTCACCTCAAGAAGCGCTAAAACCAGGCAATGCTGAGATGCGGACGGGAAGGATTGCCCGTTTCCGCCGATTGCCGTCATTTATGAGCACCAGACCCGGTGGGCAGCCCGAGGCCACGACGTCTGCACCTGTCTCCGCGGTGCGTGCGGTCTTCCTGGTCGGCTTCATGGGTGCTGGCAAGAGCACTGTAGGCTTGGCCCTGAGCCGCAAGCTGGGCTGGGCTTTCGAAGACCTGGATGACCGCATCCAAGCCAGGGAACGGCGATCGATTGAGCAGATTTTTGAGCAGTCAGGAGAAGCTGCATTCCGCCAGGCCGAGCACGCTGCCCTGCGCGCGCTGATCGGGGGTCTGGGCGCTTCTTCCCCTACTGTGGTGGCAGTGGGTGGTGGCGCTTTCGCTCAGGCAAACAATGCCGCATTGCTCGACGAGACGGGATTTTCAGTGATCTTTCTGGACGCACCGGTTGAAGAATTGTTCCGCCGCTGCCAGGAACAGAAACTGGATCGTCCGTTGCGGCGCAAGCTGGGAGAGTTTCGGCGCCTGTACGAGTCGCGCCGGCCTTACTACACGAAGGCGGCGGTACGAATCGACACCAGCGGCAAGGACGTGGAGAAAGTGGCGGAAGAAGCGATTCAAAGCCTGGGATTCCTGAGGAAATAATGGAAGCTCTTCTTTGCGTTCTTTGCGCTTCCTTCGCGTTCTTTGCGGTTAAAAAGATTTTGACCGCAAGTTCTCAAAGACCGCAAAGGAAATAGTGACACATTGCTAAGGAGCGTGAAGGTGAAGGCGAAGGCGAAGGTAAGAACGGCGCTGTTAGCGGGAATCTCGGGGCTTCTATTGATTTCGACAGCCCTGGCCGGGCCAGGGAAGGACAAAGAACCAGAAGGTCAGCCGGTGGATGCCGGCTCTTTTGGCGTGTTTATGAACGGGCGGCGAGTGGCGACCGAGAAATTTTCCATCCAACAGGATAAGGCCGGGAGCATTGCCACTTCCGAGTTCAAGACCGAGCCCGGGGTTGAGCTGGCGGCGCAGTCGTCTGAATTGCAGCTCACTGCGAGCGGCGACCTGCGAAAGTATGAATGGAAGGAAACCAATCCAGGAAAAGCGCAAGCAGTGGTCATGCCCAACGATACCTTGCTGATCGAACGCTCCACCAACAATCCCGGTGACAAGCCGGAAGAACATCCCTTCCTGCTCCCGGTTTCGACCAGCGTTCTGGACGATTACTTCTTTATCCACCGGGAAATTCTGGCGTGGAAGTATCTGGCCACTGGTTGCCACCAGGACAAAGGCCAGATCGCGTGCCCGCAAAACCAGCAGGTAAAGTTCGGCGCGATCAATCCACATCAACGGTCTTCGCTGCTGATCAGCATGGCGTTCACCGGGAAAGAAAAGATTCCGGTGCGTGGGGTGGAGCGGGAACTCAATCATTTTGTGCTTAAAAGCGATGCCGGGGATTGGTCGCTGTGGCTCGACGATCAGTTCAAGCTGGTGCGGATCCTGGTGGCGAGCGACAATACGGAAGTAGTGCGGGACTAGTCGAGAAGTAGCGCCGGGAGTTTCTTCGATGTCCCTGATCGACGTACGCACGACGCGGGTGCTGTTCACGGTGATGCTGTTCGCGCTGGCGCTGGGCTTTCTGTATATTGCCCGCCGCACGCTGATCGCATTCCTGTTCGCGATTTTCTTTGCCTACCTGGTGGACCCCGCCGTCTCCCGGATTGAAAAGTGGGCCAGAGGACGGGGCCGGGCGATTGCCGTCATCTACCTCTTGCTGGTGGCCACGCTAGTCACGTTTTTCTTTTTCGTGGGGCCGCAAATCGGGCGCCAGGCACAGCGTCTAAGCGAATCGCTGCCCAAGCTTCTGGAAACTGTCAGTTCCGGACAGATTGCGGAACAGATCGGGAAGGAACAAGGCTGGAGTGTTCATACCCGGGTGCAGGTCTCGACGCTTCTGGCCAACCACCGGGATGATCTTCTGGGCCTTGCCCAACGTATTGGCCTGCGCGTGGCCGAGGTCGCAAAGCAGGCCTGGCTGCTGATCGTGGTTCCCATTCTCGCGGCATTTTTTCTCAAAGACGGGCGGGCGTTTGGCGAAGTTCTGTTGTCGTTTGTGCATTCCCGTCCGCAGCGTGAATTTCTCGAGGGGGTGCTGGGCGATCTGAATCAGATGCTGGCGCAATTTATTCGCGCCCAGTTGACCCTGGCGGCATTTTCGTTGGTCGCCTATATAGCGTTCCTGGAACTCACGCGGGTTCCCTATGCTTTGGTGCTCGGCACTGCGGGCGGAATGATGGAATTCATTCCGGTTGTAGGACCGCTGGTGGCCGCGGCGCTGATCTTTAGCGTCGCATTGCTGATGAGCTATCCGCACTGGCTGGTCCTGCTGATTTTTCTGGGAGCCTGGCGCCTGATTCAGGACTACGTGATTTCGCCCCGCATCATGGGACAGAGCATGGAACTGCATCCCCTGGCCGCGATCTTCGGCGTGCTGGCTGGCGGGGAGATCGCGGGCGTGCTGGGAATTTATCTTTCCATCCCGATCATGGCCAGCCTGCGCATCGTGTGGCGCCGGTGGCGGCTCTACGCCGAGAAGAAGCGCTTCGGGCCGCTGAATGAGTATTCGTTCGGATCCGAGATTATTCCCGGCAAGTGAAGACGCGGGGCACGATCGTATACCGCTAAAGCTTTTAACCGCAAAGGGCGCGAAGGTGGGCGAAGAAGGCAAAGAAGAACCTATTGACAGAAGCCGCGCCGAAAGATGGAGATTGACATTTGTCCGTGCTGTTAAGGGTTCTGGATCAGTGCGGTAACCTGCCCGTGTTGTAAAATCGCATCAAACTCTTATGACTGGAAAAATCCCTGTAGGAATTCTGGGCGCTACTGGCATCGTCGGACAGCGTTTTGTACAGATGCTGGAACATCATCCTTGGTTTGAGGTGGCGTGGCTGGCAGCTTCGGACCGCTCCGAAGGCCGTCCCTACGCGGAGGCCGCGCGCTGGAAGCTGAAGACGCCCATTCCCTCTCGGGTGGCGGAAATGAAAGTTGCGCCCGCCACCACAGAGGGCGCGCCCAAGGTGATCTTCGCCGCGCTGGATGCCTCCATCGCAGCCGAAATGGAGCCTCGCTTTGCCTCGGCCGGATGTGCGGTGGTCACCAACTCCAGCGCGTTGCGAATGCAAAGCGATGTGCCTCTCGTGATTCCGGAAGTGAATCATGATCACATCAAGCTGTTGGAATGCCAGGCATGGCGAAAGAAGTCGGGAGGATTCGTGGTTACCAACCCGAATTGCTCGGCGATTGGGCTGGTGCTGGCATTGGCCCCGCTCGAGCACGCCTTCGGCCTGGATACGGTAATGGCGGTCACCATGCAAGCGGTGAGTGGCGCAGGGTATCCCGGGGTGGCTTCGCTGGACATCCTGGGCAACGTGATTCCCTACATCGCCAAGGAAGAAGAAAAGATGGAGGAAGAAACCCGCAAGTTGCTGGGGCGGCTCAACGGCTCGGGCATCGTGATGGGATCGTTTGCCATGAGCGCACAATGCAACCGCGTTGCGGTCGAGGATGGCCATACGGAGTCGGTCTCGGTGAAACTTAAGAAGAAAGCGAAGCCTGAGGACATCGTCGCAACCTGGAACGAGTTTCGCAGCCTGCCCCAGGAGATGCGACTCCCCAGCGCGCCGGAACAGCCCGTCGTGTATGTGACGTCCAGCGATCGCCCGCAGCCGCGCCTCGATGGCGATCGCGGGAATGGAATGACGACCACCGTGGGCCGCCTGCGTCCCTGTGGCGTGCTGGACTGGAAGTTCACCGTGCTATCTCACAACACCATTCGCGGAGCCGCCGGAGCGGCGCTGCTAAATGCCGAGTTGCTGAAGGTGCAGGGATACCTCGGGTGAGCCAGGGTGGAGCAGGGCTTTAGCTCTGCATTCGAAGTACCATTTTCAATGGCGGCTTCAGCCGTTCAGGGAGAATTCTGAAAACCTCAGGGGCTAAAGCCCGGACGCATGCGCTGTCCTTCAATGCAGCGCTAAAGCGCTGCTCCACCCTCGTGCTAGAACCCTGCTCCACCCGGGAGCGCCTCCCCTTCCCTCTTCCCCTGAGGAATTTACCGCAATGATCGTGATGAAGTTCGGCGGCACTTCGGTGCAGGACGCCAAGGCGATCGAGCGGGCGGGCGCAATCGTCAAAGGCCGGCTGGCGCAGAAGCCGGTGGTGGTGGTCAGTGCGATGGCCAAGGTCACCGACCAACTACTGGCCATGGCGCGGGCGGCCGGCGCCGGTGATCGCAAGACCGCGCTGAAACTCTGTCGTGCCCTGCAAGAACGCCATTACAACACAGCCGGCGAACTGCTGGGGACGGCCTTATTCACGCAGTTTCATGGCGACCTGGGCGCCGATTTTGAGACTCTCGAGGAATTGCTCCGGGGAATCGCCGCCGTGGGCGAACTGACGCCTCGCACCACCGACTACGTGTCTGCCTTCGGCGAAATACTCTCCAGCAAGATCGTCGCCGCGGCATTCTCCGCGCTGGCAATGAATTCGGCGCTGGTGGATTCCCGCGAATGGCTGGTCACCGATAGCGCGCACATGCGCGCCGTCCCCCTGTTTGAAGAAACCAACCAGCGACTGCAGTCCAAAGTGGCGCCCCTGGTGGCCGCGGGCAGAGTCCCGGTGATGGGCGGCTTCATCGGCGCGACCAAGGCCGGGATCACGACCACCATCGGTCGAGGCGGCTCGGATTATTCCGGCGCCATCGTCGGTGCCGGGCTGGGCGCCGAGCGCATCGAAATCTGGACGGACGTGGACGGCATGATGACGACCGACCCCCGTCTGTGCGCGGACGCACGGCGGATCAAGGTGATCAGCTTCGATGAGGCGGCGGAGTTGGCGTACTTCGGGGCCAAGGTCCTGCATCCCGCGACCGTGCTCCCTGCGATACAGAAAAATATTCCAGTTTATATTCTGAACTCCAGTAATCCTGATTGCGAGGGAACGCGGATTACCGCCCGCGCGCCGCGTTGCCGTAATTCTTTCAAGGCCATCGCAGTAAAGAAACGCATCACGATTGTGGATGTGGCGGCTCCGCGCATGCAGTTGGCTCACGGGTTTCTCAGCTCGATTTTCGCGGCGTTCGACCGGCATCGGGTAGCTGTGGACGTGGTCTCCACGTCGGAAGTGAGCGTGTCGCTTACCGTGGACTCGAACGAATCCATTCCGCCGCTGGCCGCAGACCTGGCCCAGCTGGCGGACGTCAAGTATGAGGGACGCAAAGCGATTGTCTGCCTGGTCGGAGAAAATTTGCGCGACACTCCGGGTATCGCGGCCCGAGTCTTCGGAGAACTGGCGGACGTCAAGATACGCATGATTTCCCAGGGGGCTTCGGAGATCAACCTGACGTTTGTGGTCGAAGAGGACGTCGTCTCCGATGTGGTGCAGCGGCTGCATAAGACATTCTTCTCCGATTTGGATCCGGAAGTGTTTGCGTAGGCGGAAGAGCGCTGGTCCCGTTGCGCATGACCCGGATTCGGCGGGGGCATGGGCCGGATCGGCATGGGAAGGGCACGACTTCAGTCGTGCCATAAGACGCTGAAATTGGCGCGGCTTTAGCCGCTGCGGTCTGTTTCATCCGCAGCAGGAACGTCGAGGACTTCTTGTGAACCTACTTATCTTAGGCCGCGGTAGGACTGGCTCTCTGGTCGCCGACCTGGCGCGCGAGCGGGGCCATGACTTTACGTTGCTGTGCGCGGCGGACAATCCCGGAGCGACCGCCCTCACTGCTGAGAAACTCCGCCACGTGGATGTCGTGATCGATTTCACAACGCCCCTGGCTGTCCTGGGGAACATCGAAGCCTGTGTCCGCGCGGGCAAGAACATGGTGGTGGGAACGACCGGCTGGTACGGCGAGCTCGAACGGGTGCGCAAACTGGTCGACAACAGTGAGACCGGATTCCTCTATGCCGCAAACTTCTCGGTCGGCATAAACCTGTTTTTCGAGGTGGCGCGAACCGCAGCCGGGATATTGCAGCATCAATATTCGGGGCAGA
>WNEZ01008315.1_pt1 | contig 24539 bp, 22 predicted proteins | sample 5400521 | NCBI WGS metagenome assembly WNEZ01 (sample SAMN13153339, study PRJNA577476) | soil metagenome | isolation source: 120 cm saprolite under Douglas fir tree site 2 hole 1 replicate 1 | place: USA:California | collected 2015-04-18
TTCGCACGGGGAAGTATCACAAGAGCTTTAAGAAGAAGCACATACACTTTATACGTAAGCTGCAACTTCGCGTGTTTTATCGGACATCTTCTCTCCTGATGAACGTTCTGGGCTGGCCCGACCCGCTCGCAAGAAAGGCTCCCCGTGTACTGCTCTGTGGGACCGCGTCTCCTTATACCACCGTCACTTTTACGCGCTTCGTAATAAAGCGCAATAGCGTGGCCAGCATCGATGTCCTGGATATATCTCCGTATGCTGTGAACCAATCCTCGCGTTTTCTGGAGACCTGCCAGGATATTGACCCAGCCCGAATCTCCTTCGTCGAAGGTGATGCCTTACACATGCCGTTTGCCGGTGAGAATTTCGATTGGATAGAAACAGATTTCTTCATCCAGTTTTTCTCTACCAAGGAAAAAGCGCTCTTGTTCAAAGAGTGGTACAGGGTACTCAAGCCAGGAGGCGTGGTCACGACAAGAGACTGGTTAATGCAGAAACAGGACTTCATCGAGCACGTTGTTGATGGGACGAAAAATTGGCTCATCAGGCATATCCTGGGGCCTGTCGCCTATAGCTCAAGCACAAAGGACGTGAAGGAAGCTCTGGGGAAGCAGGGGTTTGAAGTGGCCGTGTTTCCGGTGCGGATACCTGGCATCAGAATAAGGATACCTGTGATGAACTATATCCTCATCTATAAGCCTGCTGAGCAGGAACATATGCCTCCAGTCGATGCCTGATATAAGAAATGCCATGTCGTATTTAAAGGCTTTTCAGACGAAGGTGCCTGTAAACCGTTGAGACCACCCCTGGTAGGCGTGCAGCGCAGCCGGTTTGATGTCTCCCAGGCGCTGCCCTAAGTCGGTGCAGACGGCCAGATAGGTGTGGTAGCTGTCGCACTGCGGCGCAATAACGAAGAGGCGACAGCTATCAAGCTGCCCCAATCTCCGGCTGTACTCGTAGTGATAGCTCTCTTGCAGCGCCTCTTCGACCTCTTGAGAAATGGTGCCGAGCTGCCTTTCATCGATGGCAGCACCGGCGTCGAACTGGATGAATAGTGTATAAAATGGACGGCCTTCGGGTGGCCACTCCGGTGCCATCATCCAGAACTCCGCGTGCGCTGCATGTTTTTCAAGCAGACTCGCAACAGTGGTACGAACAAGGTCTTCGTTCAGCTTCTCTCCGCAAATATCCACCACTTTAGCTTGTCTCCCGACGAATCGAATCAGTGGGCACTGGTGATAGAAATCTGCCACCTCGATAAGGTCGTTCAGACGGTAACGGTAGAGACCGCCGCCAGTGCTAACAATCACCGAGTACCTTCGTCCTGCCTGTAGCTCGTGCGCTAGCTTGATCGCCGCTGCTCCTTCGTCTGCCTCTTCAAATTCGAAGAATTGAGAGAGCAAGGATAAGGCGGATAGATCATCTTTGTTAGCGTGACGAATTGGTGGTGAAAATGGAAAAGAGATAAAGGCTTCCGTAGCAAGTAAGCCCTTAGGCTGGATGGCGGCGCGGGGAAAATATGCTTTGAGATGCGGTAGGGCGAGAGCGGCATTGCCGTGCGCCCAGCAACTGATGAGCCGCATTTCGGGCCAGATAGCCTCGTAGAGCGTCCTTCCAGAGATATCCGTCTCGGTAGGTATCTTGCCCTGCCAGGCTGCGCGCAGCCGTTCCAATTCTTGAGCGCGGCGCGGATTGCTTTTACAATGTGAGAGGATGCTATCCCTGAGTGGCGGTTCTATCTTCGAGGCAACAGAAAGTGTTCCTTGCCTGATATCTCCAGTTAACTGGGAAAACCACTCTGGAAGAGGATCAAGCAGCAGCGTCAGAAAACTGGGATTCCACACAGATACCCAGGATAATAACCGCTCCTGGAGAAGAAGTCGCAAGGTGACATAACGGAATACTTCCATATCGCTCAATTGAGCAAGTTGGGATGGAACGGCCATGATTGAGTTGAGCACCCATCTGGTCAAAGGGCTGAAATACTGCTGCTCATCATCGAAGCCGATAGCAATACCTCCCGTCGTGTGACTCTTCCGTTCTCCGATAGGAGTTACGGACCAGTACGTTTTGCCCAGGAGGATGCGGGGAAAACGGCGAAAAAGGTAGTACACCCAGGGATCTATGCCCTCCTGGAATTCGCTCACGAGCGCTTTTGTATATGGTATCAGTTTGGAAGCCTGTGTTGAACCGCTGGTGAGGCCGAACTGGAGTACGCGCTGTGCAGTGAGCACCTGCGGCCGACCATCCGCGATACGCTCAATATATGGCTGAAACTCCTCGTACGAGCGGAGCGGTACCGCGCGTTGATATAGTTCAACCGAACTCACACCGGCGAAATGGTGTTCACGTCCGATTTCGCTATCAGCATTCTCGGAAAGAATGCGCTTGAGTACGGCGGCCTGCGTTCCAGAAACATCACGGGTAGCGCGTTTCCACCTGCGGGACATGCCAAATGAATACAAAAACCAGAGCAGATTGGCCAGGCTGACCCTGAACCGTTGTATGGCCTGCCCCATTAGTCGCGTCCTTCAGCACTCACGAGCCGTTTTACTCGGTTCGTAAAATTATCCGGTGACACTCTTGCAACGCAGACAAGTTCGGTGCCATCTAAGTACCCCGGGTTACAGCGCAGGAAAAACTCGGTATGGGCGTCCATGCTGCTTGGTATCGCGTCGATGCTTCCCGGCCTCACCCTTTGAGGACTGAACGTAACGACGCCTGTCGCGGGATTATAATGGCGAGGATACTTCTTCTCCCCAAAGGCATCCATGACCGCCTTGTTGTAAGCGGCAGTCGGCTTATCGTAGCAGGGAGCAAATTCCTTAAAGAAGAAGAGCATGATCTTGTACGATCTCCATCCTTTAGAGATAAGTATGTAATACACCTTGTTCTGGGGAAATTGTTCTCGAACATGCATGAAATACTTGACAAGCTCAACACCCAGGCCCGTGCTGCTTCTATATTCCGGCAGGACTACGGTGTCTCCAGAGAAGATGCCCTTTACCTCTTCACCTGGCAGCGAGAGGGTGAGTACCATAAGCGTTGACCACCCGACGATTTCTCCCTCGCAATGCTCCTTCCGCAGGATCATGACATCTTCTTTTTCCTGAAAATCTCGCATGAAGTCATTCCAGCTTACACCGAGGAATCCCTGGCAAAGCAGGTGGTAGAAAATCTCCTTTTCATGTTCGGAGCACGTGGAGACTTTCTTAGTCTGACAGACGATGTGGGGCATAGCTGCTTCTCCTCGTGGCCTGCTGTCCGCGAGCTATCATACACTTCTTTCTATGGTTGTGGTAACATAATATAACAAAAGCATACTTGACTCAACACCTGGCTCGACGAGCTGCTCATTGTGCTGCTTCGTATCCACGTCCGTGGAAGGCATTCACAGGGACTCTCCTGGCAATGTGTACCCACGAAGAAACGGGAGGAAATCGTGAAAATCACCCTTCTCATGCCCCAGTCTCCGATGTACCGCAAACGTGGAATCTTCAGTAAAGCGCTCAGATACGCACCTCTTACCCTGACGACCCTGGCTGCGCTCGTGCCAGAGGAGTTGAATGCTGAGATCCGTATCATCGATGAAGGGGTCGAGCAACTGAACATTGAGGCAATCGATGCCGATATTGTCGGCATCACCTGTATTACGCCGAATGCTCCTCGTGTCTACGAGCTCTCGCGCCAGCTGCGAGAGATGGGTATTACAGTGGTCATTGGTGGAGTACATCCTACGCTAGTTCCCGACGAGGCTCAACCGCGCGCGGACGCCATTGTCGTCGGGTACGCAGAACAGTCGTGGCCTCAACTCCTGCGCGACTTTGCAGCCGGAAAGATGCGATCCCGCTATGACGAGGGACCTGGTTATCGCTTGCCCCGTTCAGGAGGTAATCCGCGAGATCAAGCGCCTCGAGGGAGATACCTTCCTCTTTCTTGATCTGAGTCCTATTGAGAACCCCACCTATATCAAGCAGTTGTACCGTGAGCTAATCCCGCTGAAGAAGCGTTGGGGCGGGCTTTCAACCATTCGCATCGCTCGCGACCGCGAAATGCTAAAATTGGCGGCCCAGAGCGGGTGCGGAGGACTGCTCATCGGCTTTGAGTCGGTATCGCCCGCTACCATCAAGCAAATGAAAAAAGGCTTTAATAAGCCTGAAGACTACAGCGAAGCAGTCAAAATCATCCACGATCACGGAATAGCTATCAACGGCTGTTTTGTCTTCGGACTCGATGGCGATGATAAGGGTATCTTCGAGCGCACCGTTGAATTCGTCAATAAGGCCCCCATTGACCTGCCCCGCTTCTCTATCGCGACGCCTTTTCCCGGCACTCCGCTGTACAGGCAGCTCCAGGCGCAGGGGAGGATTCTCATCAAGGACTGGACGTACTACGGAGGTCAAAACGTCGTGTTCCAGCCGCAAAACATGACAGTTGAGGAACTGCAAGCAGGAGCACAGTGGGCATGGAGGCAGGTATATAGCTTATCATCCATCCTTCGACGCGTCGCAGGCTCGGCGGCTTCTCGTTCCGGTCTGGTCCTGAAAACCTCGCTTCTCGCGAACATCGGCTACACAAAATATGCCAGGATGCTCCCCGATTACATTCCCGTCCCCTGTGAGGTCGAGCCGTGGCGCGTTCAGCTTATAGAGTCACAGTAGCATCTGAAAGGAAGTCCTTATGAAGATTACCTTCATCACTCCACATGTCGGGAGAAAGAGCAGCAAGGAGTATGTGCGCACCTGGCAGATGGAGCCGCTCACCATCGCCACCCTCGTAGGCTTAACGCCGCCTGATGTCGAAATTGCCTATTACGACGAGCGCGTGGAATCCATCAATTTTGATGCTCTGACCGACCTGGCGGCCATTACCGTCGAAACCTACACGGCGAAGCGCGCGTATGAAATAGCTGCCGAGTATCACAAAAGAGGAGTGAAAACGCTGCTGGGAGGCTATCATGTAACCCTCATTCCAGATGAGGCAAGGGTATGCCGACAGTATCCTCGTGGGGTACGCCGAACCTCTCTGGGAGCAAGTAATCTGGGATGCCGAGAGGGGAACGCTCCAGCACCGGTACACGCAGAACAAAGCGCAGCCCGATGCCTATGGCATGCCGCGCAGGGACATCTTTCAGGGGAAGCCCTATTTCAAGCTGAGCTGCCTTGAAACAGGGAGAGGCTGCCCGCTCCATTGCAACTTCTGCTCGATTGCTGCTGCGACCTCTTCCCGTTATAACGGGCGCTCAATCGACAGCATCGTCGCAGAGATCGCCTCACTCAAAAACCGCAATGTCTTCTTCGTGGATGACAATTTCGTCGGAAACCTCAAGCACGCGCGCGACCTCTGCCGTGAACTTATTCCGCTCAAAATCAACTGGTTGGGTCAGGGTACGCTCAATATGGCAAGAGATGAAAAGCTGCTTGAAATCATGGCGGAGAGCGGCTGTGCCGGAGTGCTGATCGGCTTCGAATCGCTCCGCCACGATACCTTGCGACTCATGGATAAGCAGCTCAACGTCGTCATGGGAGACTATAAAAAGCTAATAGATCGCCTGCACCACCACGGCATCGGGCTCTACGGGACCTTCATCTTCGGCTATGACACCGAATCGGTCGATGATACCCTGCATACGGCAGAAGCGGCCATCGATTTCGGCCTGTTCATCGCGGCGTTTAATCACCTTCTTCCGTTTCCCGGCACGCCGCTGTATGAACAATTTCGCTGTGAGGGGAAGCTGACCGATGAACAATGGTGGTTATCGCCAACGTTTCGCTTTGGTGATGTTCCATTTACCCCTAAGAATATGACGTCCCAGGAACTGCATGAGCTGTGCTTGAAAGCCCGCAGGAGATTCTACAGCCTCCCTGGCATGATAAGGCGCTCCGCGAACATCAGGGGGAATGCCACGACCCTGAGAAAAGCCGCCGCGTTCTGGGGAATTAACGCGCTGCTGCGTAAAGAGATCGGGCAGAAGGATGGGCTGCCATTGGGGAATTACCCGGTACGCCCCTCACCGCTCTATGCCGAGAGCAGAAACTGATATGTTTACTCGCAATAGAAGGAGCCTGTATGTCCGGGCAGCGTAGGTTCGAGTTTGCCCTGGCGAAGGAGGTGGACGATGGTGAGCTCCGCGAATTGCTCCGCCATATATCGATGCCGGGCAATATTACCCTCGCCTTTCTCCGCGAGCCCTCGTTTTTTCTGGCCGAGCAGGCCGGGAGCGCTGCAAGCCAGGTGATCATCTGCAAAGACCGCCAGAAGGGACAGATGGTGGGCATGGGCAGCCGGAGCATACGGTGCGTGTACATCGATGGCAAGCCGGCAAGCGTAGGCTACCTGAGCATGCTGAGAGGCATCCCACAAGCCCGCAGCAATATCGGGCTGGCACGCGGCTATAAATACCTCAGGGAACTTCATGCCGACGGCGCTGTCCCTTACTACTTCACAACCATCATGGATGACAACACTGATGCGAAAGCTTTATTGACCAGCGAGCGCGCGGGACTTCCGGTCTATAAACCTGCCGCGCACCTCATCACCTACCTTATTCCGCTCACAAAAAAACGCGGGAGGCAAAAGTTTCGTAACGAGGTGAGCAGGGGGAATCCAGATCTACTCCCGCAGGCTGTCACATTCCTCCAGGAATGTAACAGTCGCTATCAATTCGCCCCTATGTACACGCTGCAAGACATGCTCGGTCAAAGCAACCTGCTCCCCGGTTTCTCCTGGGAGAACTTGTATGCGTATCGCGAAAATCGGAAGGTTCTGGGAACGCTGGGAGTTTGGGATCAGCAGTCGTTCAAACAAACCGTCCGTCGTAACGGCCTACTCCCGTAGGATGGAAGTCATACGCCCATTTTACAACCTGTTCGCCTACATTCGGAGCATCCCTCGCTTACCAGCCGCCGGGGCGAGTATCAACATCTTGTACGCGGCATTTTTGAGCGGAAACAAGTCCGTTTTCGCAGAGTTGCTGAAGCAGGCGTGCTCAGATTGGTCCTGCAAGGGTTATGATTACCTTTCCGTGGGCTTCTGCGAGGACAATGAACTCTCTTCCATCGCGTCTCGTTATGCTACTCAACGCATTGCAAGTACCATGTACATCGTCTATTGGCAGGATAGCGGCGTGTTACTTCCCGCGACGAACAGGCCTGTACATCTGGAGATTGCAACGCTTTAGCCGGTGCCGGAGGTTCTGCGACTCCGTTCATCGCAGTTGGCGAATATCGCGAATGCACAGACCAATAGATGCCGGTACCACTACGAGCATACCGGCGAGCGCGAAAACTTGGGCAGGTCCGATGTGGTCTGCCAGCAAGCCCGCCAGGACAAGCCCGCCGGGCAGTGTGGAAGCTACCCCCAACTGCGTTATGCTGCTGACGCGGCCCAGTTTGTCGTTCGGCACCTTCTCCTGTTGAAGTGTTCCCCAGAGGATCGTAAAAATTGCCAGGCCAGCGCCGACCAGGGCCGATGCAGCAATGACAATGGCTGGCTCGATGGGGCGGGGTAGTGGTAGAGCGCAAGCGATCAGCGCGCAGCCGCCAACGAGGACCGCGCTATAGGCAACGATGCCGCGCCGCAGCTTGGATGCATTTCCTATAGCAAGAGCGGCAAGAATCGAGCCGACTGCGTCTGCCGTTGCCACGGCCCCTATCAACCAGACTCCCGCACCGTATACATCGCGGACCAGCCTGGGAAGCGATACCCACATCGCCCCCGCGAAGCCTGCACCGACCAGCGGCGAAGCCAGAACCGTCACCCACAGCCACGGAACGCTGAAGACGTAGCGCAGGCCATCTCGCGCGTCTCTCATTGCGCCCCGTATCCCTTGTGAAGCATGATTACGTACCTCATCCGCTTCAGCAGGATGAGTTGGAACTTCCACTTGTGAGGGCAATGTGGGTTGAGGAAGGCGAAGCGCCAGGAGACAGAGTGCCGAAATACCATAGGTCAACCCGTCGAAGGCGAAAGCGCTTGCCATACCGAATAGCGCGGCGCAAATTGCGCCCGGCACGGGTCCGAGCAGAAAACCTACATTCCGGCTCAGCGTATTGAGCGAATTGACCGACGTAAGCGCTTCTGTCTCTACCATTTGGGGCATAATGGCCTGGTATGCCGGGTCAAAGAAGCTGCTCACAACGCCAAACAGAGGGGCCAGGGCGACGAGGTGCCAGAATTGCAGCAGGTGGGTCCAGCTTAGCCAGGCTACCAACATGACGATACATCCGCGCCCCGCATCGGCGCACAGCATGAGGAAGCGCCGCGATACGCGGTCAGCAATCACGCCACCAAGCAACAGGAACAATATTCTCGGAGCCCACTGCGCGATGAGGATGAGGCTCATCGCCGTGGCCGAGTCGGTCAGGAGCAGGACTTCCCAGGTGATGGCAATGGTGAACACGGCATCGCCAAGCACGGAGATGGTCTGTCCCGCCCACAGGAGCGTGAATGGGCGCGAACGGAACGCCCGCGCAAAATGCAGCCGCTCGGCTATTGCTGAATGCAAACGGGCCACCTGTCTCATATCGACTGACTCTTTCGGTCAGGTATACATATAAAATGTATCAATCCAGGCTGTTGAGGCGACGCTCTGCTTCTTCGACTGAGATGTTGCCAGTGCGAAGCTCTTCAAGAATAACGCGGCGCTCTACATCTCGCTCGTCACGCGAAAGCGGACTCGAGGGGGCAGCGCTCCTCGAGCTAGCAGAGGGAGCGCTATCAGCTGTATTTTCATCTAATGGAACTTCTGCTTCATCATACTCGATAGGTACGCGCTGTGCTTTGGGACTTTGCTTGCCTCTAGAGGATTGGGATTCCTCATTGCGCTTCTTCCACTCGTGGCGAATAGTTGCGAGCGCTTCTTCCAGTTCGGACATCACATTCTCCACCACTTTTTGGACCTCACGTTCCACAGCATCCCAATCCGCGTCACGCACATGCCTGGTCGCGCGTTGTGCATAACGTTTGGCGCGTTCAGCGGTGCGGCGGGCGGCTCGCTCGGCCTGCTCTCGTACATCGTCCCAGCGCTCTTCGTACTCACCATATACGCGTGCTCCTCGCCCACGCTTCCACTCAAAGCCGAAGTCAGGTGAAAACGCGGTACCTATTCCATCGGGATCCTCATCGGTAAATGGCCCTTGGAAATCGAACCGGGCGTGTTTTGGCCCTCGATCCCATTGTGCCCGGAAGCGGTGTTTTCCAAAACCGCCTTCCCATGTCCGCGAGCCCTCTTTCTCTTGTTCTTTATTATCTACATTAGATTCGTTGCTCATGGAATACTCCTTTTCATCGCTCTCTTCAGCGATAGTGGAAATGTTGCCGTAGTTACTACTTAGAGTGACAGTCGCATCACCGTGCCCCATTACTCCAATTAAATTGCTTCATTGCCCCCGATCCGCCATTCATGGCAATCGGGTGCGTATCTCTCCCTGGGAAGTCTGGGCAACAGAACACGCATTGATTATGCCACATGTACCTGAAGACTCTCCCGTCTAAAGAACGGGGGGTTCTGAGCAGTCCTTCCACGCTTCCAACCTGCCCTGCGTGAGCAGGAAGGCTGGCTCTGGTGTGGGTTCGCCCAGACTTTGAGGCCGACGGGCTCTGGCACGGGGCACACCCATGCTTCGGGGCAAGGACTGCCCCTCATTCGCCCGTTGGAGCACCCGTGCATGCGCGGCCTGCAAGCGCGCCTCCGCACTTTCCCAGAGGATCACACTCTGGGCACATGACGGGATCAATTGGTCTACTGAGAGCGTGGAGGCCAGAAAGGCCGAATAGAGGTCCCGCTGTACGGGACCGACTCCACAGGGACACTGATGCCAGCGCTGCGACAACGGTTTTTTCACGACACCGCCGCAGCCATGACAGAACTGGCTCAATTTGGCTGTGCGCGTGGACACTTCGATCAGGGTGCCGCCCGTGCTTGCAACGGTGCGTCTGAGCCTCTCTACAAACATCCCTGGTGCTCGCAGTCCTACGCTCTTGCCATACTGCCTTTGCCACGCTTTGTACGAGATCTTTTCTAGAATGACCGTGTTGCCGACCGCGACGATCTCATGCACGTGTTGGCCATGCAGACTCCTGCGATGGGCTGCCAGCTTGCGTTCTCTGGTCGCCTTGCGTCTGCGTGTGCGCTGGTAGCTCTTGCTCGTCTTCCAGCGCAGTCGTTTCTTCCCCTGCTTCTTGATGCGACCGCGCTCGTCATAGTGCTCCGGGTTGGCTGCCCGCCTCTGTCGATCCATCCGCCGTTGCAGGCGGCCGATGGCCTGGGCGCCCGAGGCCAGTTCCTCACAGAAGAGCGAAAGCCTCGCCTCGCCTGCTCGCGGGACCAGCGCGATCGTCGATGGTCCCAGGTCCGCTCCGATGATGTCGTTGCCCACGGCGTGCTTCTTCTTGCGATAAGGGACTCCTTGCAGCGCGAGTTGCACCACATAGCGAACCCCTCGTGCATCCGCCCCCGCGGCACGCTCACTGCTGGCACGGCGCTGCACCAGGCGGGCATATTTGATGCGCTGGCTGAGTCCATGGGCGACCACCTCATCTTCCCAATCGATCACGGCTTCCAACTGGTCATTCTTCCAGATCAGAAAGCCTCGCTTGCCCTCCTCTGGCTTGTGCAGCACGAAGCGCAGTCCGGTATCGTTGCGTTTGTTCTCCAGGCTCGAGAGGCCTCGTCCCCGGCTCTTGAAGCGCACGCGGCGCGCTTCTCCCACACAGACGCGGTTGAGGGCTTGATAGGCACGCGTGGCCAAGGTTTGGGCCAGCACTGCATCCAAATGGTCGGCAATCCAGCAGACGCGCGCCGTTTTGGCATACTCGTGCAGGGCATATTCCGAGAAGCCATACCGCTGCCGCAAGACGGAAAAGGCCGCAAGGCGTTCCTGTTTCTGTGCCCGAGAAATGGAACGCGCCCCCTGCCAGGCTGGATCAGCTCGCATCCGTCGCAAGCGTTTTTGCCCTTCGGAAAGCACGGCATTGTAGAGAGCTCTCCCAGCTTCCAGATGTCCCCGGATGCGTTTGGCCTGCCCCTCATTCACGACCAGAGGCAGTTCCAGCAACACCGTGGGCGTTTTGCGCCGTGGCTCTTTTTCCGGTTGCTCGCTCTTTGGCTTCTTCTTGCTCATAGCACTGCAGTCTGCTCCTTCTGCTTGTCCAACGCAAGTTCCATCCCCTGGATGAATCACAGGGGCTTTCCCGCTCGGTTTTCTGTAACTCACTAAGATGAACGGGCCAATTCATGTGTAATTCTAGCACAACGAGAAAAAAAGCGAAAATGAGCTAGTATGAGTGTGCTAGACCGGTGTATGCTTCATCGTTTGCATAAGATATGGCGTCACCATCTGCAAACATAGAAACTCCGTTCTGGGTACTCATCCCGTTGACGGGATGAGAGGAAAGAACAGCAATCACCCCCGATGCAAGCTCACCCCCTTTACGGGATAGGGTTACTGACGCTATACTAGCAGGAGATGAGGAGGAAAAATATGCAATTTCAATCTCAGTTTCAATCTCAGATGAGAAGCCGCCTGCTCAGGATGGTAGAGTTTCTTGGTATCACTCTACTAAGCACGATTGTAGCGGCTGCCGTTGTCGCGCTGTGGCACATGATAGATACCCCCCAGCCGCTAGAAAGTATACTCCCTGGCGAGGCTCGTATCTATCGCTGGAAGCGCGGCCACATCTTTTATAAAGTACTTGGAGCTGTAGATGCTCCTGCACTTGTCCTCCTGCACAAGCCTGGAATTGGCGCCTCGGCTTACGAGATGCGCAAGATCATGGAGCCATTGGCACAGCGGTACCGGGTCTACGCTCCTGATCTCCTCGGCTTCGGCCTTTCAGATCGCCCGCGCACCAATTATTCCGCTGAAGTATATACTATGTTATGCCGCGACTTTCTCACAGACGAGGTGAAACAACCGGCAATAGTACTAGCAAGTGGATTAAGCTGCAACTATGCAGTGGCAGTGGCAGCCAGCTCGCCCGAGCTATGCAGGGGGTTAGTGCTGCTATCGCCTACGGCCTTATTCACAGGCGGCAAGGGAAACAAGCAAAGTTTGCTATCTGAACTGGCAGAACTCGCCCAGGTTCCCGCAGTTGGTTCGATGCTTTACCCGCTGATGAGCACACGCTCCGCACTGCGCTATGAATTAGAACGGACGAATGCTCATTATACAGTATCCGAGCTTGGCCACCTGTACGCGGCAACACACCAGCTGGGCGCTCAGTATGCGCCGATGGCACTCCTGGCGGGAAAATTGGCACAGAATGCATCACGGCAGTTTGAGACGCTGCAACAACCAACGTTGATTATCTGGGGGACGCATGCATTGAATGACAGCCGCTACATTGCGAGCCAGCAGCATTTACCGGCACAGGCGCAGGTGATACTCGTTCAGAATAGTGGGTTGTCTGTGCAGGAGGAACGACCCGAGGCAGTTGTAGCCAACGTGCAGGAATGGTGCAATGAGAAAAAGGCAGCGGTTGCCAGCATTCCGGAGGCAACAGCCAGCGAGGCGGAGGTTGCTACTACGACGGCACATGGAGAAGATGCCGATACCGATACTGTGACTGAAGGGGCAGCCACAGCAACTCTGGACAGCGCTCCAGCAATCGAGGCGTACTGTGTCAAGTGTAAAAAGAAAGTCACGATGCAGAATGCTCGAAAAGTGGTAATGAAGAATGGGCGTCCAGCCACACGGGGAATATGCCCGGTATGCGGTACAGGACTTTACCGTATTGGCCAGGTAGAGAAGGAATAGTATACATATACGGAAGGAACCGCCAGCAAGGGAAAAGAAATATAACTTGACGTTCGTTATCCCACAACGTATAATCTCACTCACGCATATGCTGCGTATTTGCTCAACGCCTGGACGCAGCATCGCCTCAACCGATCAGGGATAGACAGCAGGCCGACGTAACCGATTATCTACAAGAAGATCGCATACCTCTACAACAGGGAGGAGTTTTTCATGAGTATTGGTGGACAGAGTGATGCAAAGGCAGAGCAGAAAATATATCGTCTGACTCCTGAAGGCTTTGCCAAGAAGAAAGAGCGCCTGGATTACTTACGCACTGTGAAGCGTAAGGAGATCGCTGATTACATCCATGAAGCTAAAGAGGCTGGTGATATCAGCGAGAGCAGCGCATATGAAGATGCCAAACACGAGCAAGGCAAATTGGAAGGCGAGATTCTCGAACTGGAACAGTTGCTCACGTTCGCCGAAATCATGACACCGGATATGCACGGTGTTGAAAATGGACCTGCCACTGTGCGCATTGGCATGGAGGTGGAGGTTGAGAGCGACAGGGGTACGAAACGTATCTTCAAAATCGTCGAGACTTTTGAGGCCGATCCAAAGGCAGGGCTGATCTCCGACCAGTCGCCCGTGGGGAAAGCGATGATGGGCCATCAGGAAGGCGACGAGGTGACGGTGTCAACCCCTGGTGGGGTGACCAACTATACCATTCTTTCGATTCGCCCAATGTATTGATGTAAAAGGTTCAGGGGCGGCCGCAAAGGCCGCCCTATTTAGCTTTCCTTCGGCCTCAATAAACCTTGCTCCAATGCGACTGCCACTGCCGCTGCCCGTGAGTCTACTTCGAGTTTCAGGTAAATGTTGGTTAAATAGGTTTCTACTGTCCTTCTCGTCAATCCCAAATGTGCCGCGATCTCCTTGCTCCGTTCCCCGCGTGCAATGGCCGCGAGAATTTCGCGTTCTCGCTCGGTGAAACGCGGCATGTTCGCTGCTCGCGCCGTAGAAGGCAAGGAGGGTGCCGAAACAGGACGCGCTTTCAGAAGACGGGTGACCATTTCCGGCTGCAAGAGCGTTTCCCCGCGCGCCGCCGCGCGGATAGCATGCAGCAGCGTCTCCAGAGGGCAATCCTTGAGCAAATAGCCACATGCCCCTGCTTGCAGTCCGCGCAGCAGGAAAGCATCTTCGTTATAGGTGGTGAGTATGACCACGGCAACCTGGGGCGAGCTTGCACGCATGTGTTCAAGTGCTTCCAATCCATCCATTCCAGGCATCCGAATATCTAGCAAAACCACATCGGGTTGGATCTCCTCCACCAGCTGCACGGCGGCTGTGCCATCTGCGGCCTCCCCCACCAGTTCAATCTCTGCCCCAAACTCTTCCAGCGTCATGCGTAATCCCTTGCGTACCACCGGGTGATCATCAGCAATGATGACTCGAATGTCCTTTTTGGGAGTGCTCATGTGGCACATCCTCCCTTCTCTTCAGGTTGGGCAGGGAGAAAGAGAGGACCGTTCCCCCTCCTGGCATACTGCGCATCTCCACTGCTCCACCAAGCAGGCGCGCGCGTTCTCGCAGGCCAAGTAAGCCATAATGCCCGCTCTGGCCCTCGGCGGTCGCGAGATCAAAACCAACGCCATCATCGCCTACCTCTATCTCCAACCTGTCCTGGTCTTCTCTGGTTCGTATCCAGACGTGATGGGCCTGAGCATGGCGAGCGATATTGGTCAATCCCTCACGAACGACGCGCAGCACCTGTTCGCTTGTGGACTCAGGGAGACCCGAGAGCGCGGTGAGATCACTCTCGCACGTAATGCCTGTGGCTGCCTGGAAATGTTCGATCTCTTTCAGCAGAGCTTCAGGACATGCCACATCTGCTGTCATCGTTCTGAGATTTTCTATCGTCCAGCGTGCCCCGGTCAACGCGCTCCGTGCCGATTGCGCGGCATCCTGCACAATGGTGAGTGCGCGTTCGCTGTGCTGCAACTTCAAATGTGCCTCAACAATGTCAAGCTGCCGGATCAGCCCGACCATGTCCTGAGACAATGTATCGTGAAGATCGCGGGCGATCCGCTGCCGCTCCGTCAAGAGCGTCAAGGACTCAATCTGCCTGGTCGATGCAGTAAGGAGTCGTCAGGGAATAATATTGTCAACTGAGGCGGTTCGCGGCAGGATGGTGTAGTTCCATTCGCCGTGGAAGGAGTCCGGTTGGATGGAGAGCGTCGCCATCTCTTCCTCCGACACCTTGCGTCCAGCGGGGTAGCTCGTGGTGTCGAGTTGGCACTGCACCGTAAGTCCGGCCTCCGTGGTGGTCGCCGCGATCAGCCGCAGGATCACCGCGTAGTTCACCAGCGGCTTGCCGCGCCAGTTCTGGCTGATCCAGGCAAAGAGACGGTGCTCGATCTTGTTCCATTTGCTGGTGCCCGGCGGCAAGTGGCACACCGTGATGGCCAGTCCCGTCTCATCGGCCAACTGTTGCAGTTCCCACTTCCACAAGCGCACCCGCGAGCCGTTGCTGCCTCCGCCATCGGCGCTGATGAGCAGGCGTTTGGCCTGTGGATACTGTTCTCGTCCCACCTGGTTCCACCAGCGGCGGATACTCTCCACGGCAAATGCTGCGGTATCATGGTCGATGCCCACGTTGACCCAGCCCGCATTGCGTCCCAGGTCGTACACCCCATACGGCGTCGCTCGCCCCAGCCCCTTGATTGGGAAGTCGTAGACGCGCACCTGCTCGGCTGCTCCCTGGGGATGCCATTCCCGCCCCGGGTTCTTAAAATCGCCCACCAGTTCTTTCTTTTTCGCATCCACCGACACCGCTGGCTCGCCTGCTGCCAGGAACGCGGCGGCTTGCGCATTGAGATGCGCAAATTGCGCATCCCGGTCAGGGTGCGTTCCCCCTTCCTGCGTCTTGCGGTTCGCCTGCAAGCTGTAGCCCAGCCCATGCAACAACTCACTCACCAACTCATGTGACACCTGATGGCCCATGCCCTGCAGTTCCTTGGCCAACTTGTCCCCCTCCTTTGCGACGGACTCGTCCCTCCTCCGCTTGCGTTCCCCCCTGCAGTTCTTGGATCCCTGCACTGATCACTTGTCGCGACAGCCCGGTCGCTCGGAACACCGCCGAGATCCCTCCCCAACCGAGCGACAACGCTTCGTTGGCGGCGAACAGACGGCGCGTCCGCTCCGTGAGGTCTCCGGCTATTCGCAAGTAGCGCTGCTTGATTTCTTCTTCTTGTGTCATGCCTCACAGCTTATCATATCCTCCCTCAACTTGCAAGTGTTATTCCCTGACGACTCCTAAGCTGCTGATAAGCGGCTTCCAGTTGTCTGTGGGCCATGACTAAACGCTTGTGCGCATGAATATGTGTCAGGTAGAACGCCACAAGCGTCACCAGAAGAGGGCTATGAAGAGGGCCAGGGCAATAGCGTCACCGAACGCGACAACATCGCCTTGAATGGCCAGTTTGGCGACCAGCACCAGGCCTCCCTGGAGCAGGCAGGCCGGCCAGTAGAGTGGACGCTCGATCTTCGTCGAGAGCGCAGCCCAGCAGAGGAGGCAAGAGAGCGCCATACACACAGTAAAGATCAACAGGGCGGAAACATCCGGTCCTGCCTGGAACCGAAAAGATGAGGCGGAAAGCGCGGGAAGAAACGTTGTGTAACAGGCTTGAGCTCCATCCCAGAAACGATGACAAACGTTTCCCCAACTAGCGCCGAAATAGCCCAGTATACCCCACGTGTAAACCAGCCCTGACCAGAGGAGAAACAACCAGCGAGGAAGACGAACAATGTGCATCATAGTTTTGTCTCCTCTCTCCTTACAGTTTTGCGACTAACGAGGAAGCTTTCCCTTGCACAGTTTTTATAATGATTGTCTCCACATCTCTTTGCTTGTTTCTCAGTATACCATTGCGCATCGGCGCTGTACATTGTGGAGATTACGATCGTAATTTCCGTAGTTCCTTCAGCGCATCTTCCACGAAGACAAGGCCCACCCGCTGCGGTTACACTCGGAACAGCAGCAAAGAAAGTGCTTGCAGCAACGAATTTTCTTCACGGAGGAGAATCAATACATATGCAAATGAATCCACTGATCCACATCGAGCATGTCTCGCGGGTTATTGAGACCCATGGACGAAAAATAAGCATCTTAGATGATGTGACCTGTACCATTCCAGCGCAAAGTCTGTTTAGCATTATCGGACCGTCAGGCAGCGGCAAATCAACACTGCTCAATATGCTCACCGGCATTGATCGACCAACCAGCGGTCAGATTATCTTTGCCGGTGAAGCGCTGCGCGCGATGAGCGAGAACGCGCTGGCGAGCTGGCGGGGAAAGCATATCGGCATCGTCTTCCAGTTTTTCCAGTTACTGCCAACCCTGACGGCCCTGGAGAATGTGCTGCTTGCACTTGAACTGGGAGGCGGGGGCAGCCTGCCGAGACGTGCATGGCGCGAGCGTGCCCTCACCTGCCTGGACATGGCCTGTGTGAAACACCTTGCAGGACGCCTCCCAGGGGAACTTTCTGGCGGAGAGCAGCAGCGCGTGGCGATCGCGCGGGCTCTGGCGAATAATCCCCCAGTGATTGTCGCGGACGAGCCAACAGGCAATCTGGATTCGCGCACAGCGTACCAGGTGTTTGATACGCTGGCAGGTTTGCGGCACTATGGAAAGACGATCATCTATGTCACGCACGATCAAACGCTGGCGATGCAGGCATCGGCTGGCATCGAACTGCGCGATGGGCAAGTTGTCGACAAGAAGCAGGCAAGCATACTATCACGCGAAAGCTAAGAAAGGGAATGACGATGAAAAGCAACAGCATAGTGCTGCGCAAAGCGCTTGCCGATGTCACACAGCGCAAAGGGCGTACCGTTCTGGTTATCCTGAGTATTCTCATTGGCGTCCTGGGACTCACTGCGGTGAATATCGCGAACGATGAGATAGGCGGAGCGTTCATTTATAGCCACGATCAGAGCGCCAGTCCTGATATGGTCTTTTCAGGGCCTGTGATTGATCCCTCTGTTGTAGGCATAGTGCTGCACATGCCAAACGTTGCGAAGGTGCAGTTGCGGAGCGAATATCACTCGAACTGGCATACCACCAACGGCACGGGCAGTGCTTCGATTCAGATCAATGGCTACACGGATCTCCAGCATATTCAACTTGGCACCTTTCAACTCACGAGCGGACGGTTGCCAGGGACAGGAGAAATTGTGATGGACTCGCGCGATAGCGTGGTTCAGCCAGTCGCGATTGGGGATACCGTCACGATTGATACATCCAGCGGAACCGCGTCTCTGCGAGTCGTCGGCCCGGCACGCACGCTCGGCTGGGCGACGAGTGAGAGTGCCGCCCTGGCAACAGGATATATGCAAGCCGCTGCCCTTCAACAGATCGCCGGCCCACCGGTGAGCAGAACCAAAGCGCAAAGCGGCCCGGAGCTTGATACTGTGGTCATGGTCAAAGTGCGCGATACGCGCCAGGCGATGCAGACCCTGCAAGCGGTTGAGCAGGCTCTGACTCAGGCCCACGTCAAGGTCACCGATGCCAGTCTCCATGACACGACAAGCGGAGAACTTGCCATCAATGGCATGCTCATCGTAATTCGGGTGCTCGGGCTGATTGCGCTCCTATTAACGGGCATGCTGATCATCAACACAATCACTGTGCTGGTCACGGAACAGATGAGAATTATTGGTACGATGAAGGCGATTGGGGGAACCCGCTGGGTGATCATGCAGGGCTACCTGATTTCCGTTGGGGTGTACAGCCTGGTGGGAACCATCCTGGGGCTTGTCGCTGGTATTGGCGCGGGCAACCAGCTCGCGGCTGTGTTTGCCGGGATCATACAGATTGATCTCGGCCCCTTCCAGGTCTCACCCTGGATTCTCGTCGTGAGTATGCTGGTGGGCCTGTTGCTCCCGCCACTGGCCGCGCTGGCCCCATTGTGGCAGGGAACGCGCATCACTGTCCGGGAGGCCATGGCAGGCTACGGAGTAAGCGTTGGCTCCGGCAAACAGATGGCCTGGGGACAGCGGCTGGCGTGGGTTCCCCAGACCGCCTGGTTGGGCGTGCGTGGGATCTTCCGTAAACGCACGCGTGCGATCCTGACGGTGTTCGCTTTGACGCTCTCCTGCGCGGTGTTCATGTCCGTGCAGATCACGACCAGTTCTATTGGCTATACCCTGGATCAATGGGCAAACGCCTATAACAATGATCTGACAGCCCAATGGGGGTCGATTAAATATCGGCCCGGCATTTATGAGGACATGATACATCAGGTGCAGGCCCTGGCGAATGTGGATCCCTTACAGGCCTGGAGGCCCAGACACAATTCTACCAGTACCACCTGGTGGCCGGGCGCTGGCTGGCAGCTTCCGAGTCCAACACCATCGTCCTCAGTGATCTGGCGGCGCAAACGTTGCACCTCCGGGTTGGGGATACGTTAACGCTGACAGAAGACATGAGACAGGCAACCTGGAGGGTCGTCGGGATTGTCCATGACCTCCAAGCGTCTGGAGGGATCGGGGAAGCATTCACCACGCTTGAGAATATGAATGTACATTTGCTGCGGCTCCCGGCAGATTCGATGATGATGCTGATGGTACGGGCGCACAATCATGCAGAAAATGCGGTGAATCAGTTGGCGGGACAGGTCAACAGTACGCTGAGCAGCCTGGGTGTTCAGGCGCAAGTCACCACCCTGCAAGAAATGACCGCGCAGGCGCAAAGCGTTGATCTGATGATCTATGTGCTCTTCTACTCGATTGCCATTATCGTAGCTCTGGTCGGACTTTTGGGCCTGTTCAGTACCATTGCGACATCCGTGTTTGAACGACGCCTTGAAATTGGTATTCTGCGCGCACTTGGGGCGAAAGGCAGGCGTGTAGCCAGCGTCTTCTGGCTCGAAAGCACAGCACTCGCGCTGCTTGCCTGGGGCATGGGAACACTGCTCGGCCTTCCAGGCGCCTATGGGATCATTCGCCTGCTCAGCACCTTGATTGTCCCCTTCGATTTCTTCGCTCCTCCAGTGCTGATCCTGACGACGTTCGGCTTTGTCATAGTGGTAACGCTGCTTGCAAGTGCCGGCCCGGCCCTGCGCGCATCCCGCTTGCAACTACGAGAAGTGTTACATTACGAATGAGCAAAGAGGAGCAGGATGTTTTCTTTTCCTGCTCCTCTTTATTATCCTCTCACCTCTGTGTTGTTCTCTGTAGAACTAGACCACGAATTCGCCGTCTTTGCAGAACAATTGACCATCCACACGGACCTCGCTGCCGGAGCGCAGGTCGCATACCATGTCCCAGTGTAACGCCGACTGGTTCACGCCGCGGGTTTCAGGAATACTGGCGCCCAGGGCCAGGTGGACCGTTCCACCCATCTTTTCATCAAAGAGCGTATTTTTGGTGCAGCGATCGACGTTGTGGTTATTGCCGAAGGCAAACTCACCCAGGCGGCGGGCGCCCTCGTCCATGGCCAGCATCTTGTCAAGATAATCCTGGCCCTGCGCGGCGCTGGCCTCGACCACCACTCCGTTCTCGAAGCGCAGCCGCACGTCTTCGACGGAACGGCCACCAAAGGATGCCGGGAAACTGTAACGAATATAGCCGTTGGCCGAGTCCTCAACGGGTCCCGTAAAGAACTCCCCACCTGGGAAGTTGTAGTGACCATCATCGTTGATGAAGATGCGCCCATCGATGGAGAAGGTCAGATCGGTGTCCTGGCCGTGCAGGTGGATGGTATGCTTTCCCTCAAGCCACTTGACCAGGCGCTCTTGCTTCTGAGACAGATCCTGCCAGCGGGCCACCGGGTCCTCGTCATCAAGAAAACAGGCCCGGTAGGCGAAGGCCTCGAAGTCGCTCAGCGACATCTCCGCGTCCTGGGCATAGGCATTGGTGGGGAACATTGCAATAGACCAGCGCAGCGATTTGGCAGCGCTGCGCTCCAGGTAGGTATGCAGTAGATCACGCTGCGACTGCTGGGCCAGTGCCATGCGTGCCGGGTCGATACCGCTCAAGCTCTTTGTATTCTCATCGGACATAATCTGGAGCATGGTCTCATACTCTTCAATGATCATACGAAAAGAAGCGGGAATGTAGGTCAATTGCTCGTCGGAAGCTTCTTTGAAGACGATCTCTTGCACACCCGGTAGACCAACGAACGTTTCGGGATGAGCCCCGGCCCGCAGTGCCTCGCGCACTACTTCACGGATCAAGGGCGCCGCCACAGGGCCGGTCGTAATCGCGAGGCGATCACCTTTTTTCACGCCAAGGGAATAGCGCACCAGCACCTGTGCCATGTGCTGTAAACGAATATCAGTCATGAAAATACCTCCTCATTTGAATTTGTCGAGTATAGATGTAGCCGTAGGGGCGCCACCTACGGCTGCGCGGCTGTCTCGCCGGGCAGGCTGAACCAGCCGAAGACACCAGCGAGGGCGATTAACGCGCCGCCAATAGCGAAGATGATACTCACGGGAACAAACTGTCCGAAGTAGCCCGCCAGGGCAACCGAAAGCAGGCTGGTGGCGAACATGGACGTTTCTATCACCGATTGCACCCGCCCTATCATAGCATTGGGAGTCGCCCCAAGCAGCAGAGGCGTAAAACCCACATCGATGCCTCCCTGCGGAATAGACATGATGAAAGCCAGGATCAATGCCAATAGATACCAGCTCTGGAAGGCGTAGATGACCAGGCCGACGCCCAGCAGGAAAACACTACCTGTCAACATGTACCTGGGCTGCACCCGGCTGATGACAATGCCCGCGAGAATAGCTCCGATCAGTGTCCCTGCGCCGCCAACCGCCGCCAGTGGACCATATAAAGAGGCGCTCACGTGCAGGTTCCGGCTCACAAAGATGATGTCCAGCGCGTTTATTGCCCCGGCACCAAGCATTGCGATCAACGCGAGGACGACCACCATGAGCAGCACGCGCGTCTTTGCTACGAAGCGGAAGCCCACCAGCATCTCACGCAATACTGCGCCGACGGCGCTCTCAGGAACTGTGGTCGCTGCCGCTTCGGCAATGCGCGGCTGCAACAGTTCTTTAGAGGCGCGGATGGCCCGCAGGCACAACGCGGATATCACGAAGGAGACGGCATTGATCAGCACGGCTATGACCGGCCCGACAACGAAGTAGAGTGGCGAGGCGAGAGCAGGCCCGATGATGAAGGCGAGCGCAAACGTGGCCTGGCTGATCGAAGCAGCCTGACCCTGCTGCTTGGCGGGAACGATGACCTGCTGCATACCTGCCCTGGCGGGCATAAAGAAACGCGAAAAGGCCGAGAGCAAGAAGACGCTGCTATAGATGGCCGGCAGGCGCAGGGGCAGCGGCGCCAGGAGGGAGACGGCTTACATCGCATGCACAGGATAGCGTTCCTGGCCATGGACTGACACCAGGACAGGTAGATGATGCGATCGATAACTATTCGTATAAAGGGCAGCAAGCGGACGACGCAACGGTGTTCATACAAAAACTGCCAGGGAGAGGAAGAAGGTATAATGTAGTGATCGTGGGAGATCAAGGCATTGTAACGGCAATCGGCAATCTAGAACCACGGGAGCTTAATAGACTGGCCAGTAGATATGGTTGGCTCGGTTGGCCCTGGTTCTGAGATTTGAATCATATCCTGGTTGCCCTTTGATGAGCTTGTTGGCGAATTGCTATCTGAAGCGCAACAGAAGAGCCAACACGTACTGAAAAAAGGTGTAGAAAACCAATGCGCCACCAGCAGCTTCCTGGAGTTCTTCCGCACAGACGAAAGGAGCCAACATGGGAAATGACATCATCCTCAAGACCGAGGGCTATGAGATTTCCTTCGAGTTAAAGAAGAAACGAGAGCTGACCACCTCTCTTATCGCAACGGTTGGGTTTTCGTTAGCTCCAACGCTAGGGAAGGTTGAAGCGAAAGCGATGCCAATGCCAATCCTCTTACGTGATTTAGAAGAGCTGACCACGTACCTGGAACAGCATATAGCGAAGCTGCAACAAGATCATTGGAGCGAGTCCGACACGTTTGTGCCTCTGGATCTTCAATTTCAGCTGCAAGCTTTGGCAGGAGAGGTGAGCTCACCAGATGATGGAGAGTTCGGGTTACGGTTCATGGTCAATGTAGGGAGGCCGAACGATGAAAGTGGCTCTGTATACGTCGGAGGCGAAGCAGAAGTCACGCTGGAACAGATCCAGGATTTTATCTCATCAGTTCGCCGGGTGCTCATGGAAATGTCCTAGCGGGTCAGTTGCCAGCTGGTCTTGGCGAGACAAAAAAGCACGGCTTCTGCGTCAAGCGGGAAAATCTGAGGAGGCAGAACGTCTTGAACAACAGGCTCGTCATGCACAGCCGCCATGATGGAGTCAACAAGTAGGCAGAACACTCTCTTCATCTCTCGATTAGCTCAGTTTTGTCTTATTTTCTGCCCACAACTGTCTTGACATAGGGGAGCAGCAGAGTATCAAGACATATCGCGTGCGATAGCAAAGTTCGAGAAGCAAACAACGGTCAATGATGAATCTGGTGAAACCAGGAAAGGGTAACGTATGCAAGGAGGCTCACCACAATGCTGGCTTCAGCATCGCTTCGTGCTCGCTAGAGTCTTTCTCTTCATCCTTGTGAGCACAGCAGTGTTGGGTTCCTGTGCCTCTGTCTCTCACACAGTCTCTGTCCCTGCCACGACCGGTGTAACCGTCTACGTAGGTGCAGCCCCCACAGGGAGCGCAGGGGTCGTCTACGCCCTGCAGGGCGACAGCGGCGTCCCGCGCTGGCACGCTCAGACGGGCACCTCGTTTCTCAGCTTGACGCTGGAGAGCGGCGTCGTCTATACCGCCGGCTCCCGTTTCACCTCCTCTACAGGCACCGGCAGCCTCTCTGCCCTGCGGGCCAGCGATGGCAGCCTGCTGTGGCAGGTGAGCGTGGACAGCCCCGGTTTCAGCACACCGCTGATCGTCAATGGGGTGCTCTACGTGGCCAGTATCCTCGATGGCATGGTCTACGCACTCCGGGTCAGTGATGGCTCGCTGCTGTGGCGGGCGCACACCAGCAATGGTCATGCTGGTGTCTCTTCCCCGCTGGTCGTGGGTGGCATCCTCTATGTTGTGGGTGAGGCCGATGGGATGCTCTACGCCCTGCGTACCCGTGATGGTTTCCCGCTCTGGCATTTCCAGTCGGGGTATCCGAGCGTCTCCTCGCCCCAGGTCGTCAATGGGAGCCTGTACGTGGTGGGCTCAGACCCGACCGTGCCTGCTGGCAGCATCTACGTCTTGCGTGCGGGTGATGGCTCCCTGCTCTGGCGCCAGCGGATGAGCAGGGCGGCGCTTTCCTCCCCCCTAGTCGTCGATGATCTGGTCTATGTCACTGTCTCGGATGGCCGTGTGGAGGCGCTACGCAGCCGTGACGGGTCCGTGCTGTGGCGAACGAGGACCAGGAGTGCCGGTCTTTCCGACCCGTTCGTGGAGAACGGCGTCGTCTATTGTGCAGCAGTGCTTGCCGGGAGCGTATACGCGCTGAAGGCGAGCGATGGCGCCCTGCTCTGGCAGGCAACCACAGGCAGCCTGGGTCTCTCTTCCCCAGTGGTGGTCAATGGGGTCGTGTATGTCGTGGGGATAGACGACGGCAGGGTGTATGCGCTGCGAGCCAGCACAGGCGCGCTCCTCTGGCAGGCACAAACGGGCACGATCGGGGCTGTGGTATCCACCCCGCTGGTGAGCAATGGCCTGGCCTATGTCGTCTATTCGGGTGATGGGACCGTGTACGCGCTGCGAGCCAGCGATGGCACTGTAC
>WNEZ01001015.1_pt1 | contig 24482 bp, 33 predicted proteins | sample 5400521 | NCBI WGS metagenome assembly WNEZ01 (sample SAMN13153339, study PRJNA577476) | soil metagenome | isolation source: 120 cm saprolite under Douglas fir tree site 2 hole 1 replicate 1 | place: USA:California | collected 2015-04-18
TTGGAAGACAGTGAAGTTCGCGTCAGGGGGACGCTGACGCCAGCAGGCGTGACGCTTGCGCTACCCTGAACTACCGCAAGGCCGCTGCTTGCTTATCGTGGCCTTCGAGCTCGAGCACCATCCGTTTGATGTGCTTGTAGTTCTGGTGCGATTGAAGGAACTGCAGACTCTGTTGCGGATCGCCCCATTGGAGGACCTGGATGGTCTCCTCACGAGCGCCCCAAGAATTCATCTCACGTTGATTCGACATGTAGAGGTCGATGGTGTTGCGGCCGGAAAGCGCCCAACCGTAGTCCTCCACACGATACATTTGCCCAGTCGATAACAGGCGAAACGATGTTCCCATCGGCCAACGCGACCAATCAGCCGCCGCGCTGCCAATTTGTGGGGCTTTTGCGACCGCGATAGCGCGCTTCACGACGCGCGTCGTTTTGGTGACCCGCGTTGTCGTCTTTACGCGGGTCGTTGTCCTGGTTTCATCCATTGAAAATGGTTGAAGTATCGCGCCTGAGTTCGAGAGTTGGCGCACGTCGACATCGTCGCTTTCCGAAACCGGAATTGCGCGCAAAACATTTTCAGCCCGATGAATCGGCGGACCGGCTGCATGCAATTCTCCCCCGAGTGCGTTGTGGTTGCTGTATTCCCGATGGTCCGATTCCGTGTCCGTGTAGGCAGTCGTTCGCACAGGTCACAGTGGATCGCCGGCCAAGTTATTAACAGTTATTCACAGCCCATGCAAGACTATTTTTCAGGAGCTTTTAGCCACGGATTTACACGGATCAAACACAGATGGGAAAGAGCAGGTCGCTCTCGGCCCAGCGGCTCCATTCTGCGGCTATGATTTCGGAAACCACTTCTGTTCTCTTTTCTTACTCTGCGAAATCTGTGTAATCTGTGGGGCAATATGGTCGCCGAATTCGAAAAACAAGTTTCCCAAACACTCGATGAAATTAAATCGCAAGGTCTTTTCAAAACCGAGCGGATCATCACCAGTCCGCAGGCTGCGCACATTGCGATCACTGGCGGCAAACGCGTGCTCAACATGTGCGCAAACAATTACCTCGGTCTCGCCGATCATCCTGCACTCATCGCCGCCGCCAAAGAAGCGCTCGACACGCACGGGTTCGGCATGGCGAGCGTGCGTTTTATCTGCGGCACGCAAGACATTCACAAGGAGCTCGAAGCCGCACTCACGAAATTCCTTGGGACCGACGAGACGATCCTTTATCCATCCTGCTTCGACGCTAACGGTGGATTATTCGAAACGCTTCTGACCGACAAAGACGCTGTGATTAGTGACGAACTGAATCACGCCAGCATCATTGACGGCATCCGGCTCTGCAAAGCGCAACGCTTCCGCTACAAACATAACGATATGGCCGATCTCGAAGCGCAACTACGGGCGGCCGAGGACGGGCGCTTTCGATTGATCGCGACCGACGGTTGTTTCTCGATGGACGGAACGATCGCGAACTTGGGAGAGATCGTCGATCTCGCCGAAAAATACCATGCGCTCACGATGATCGACGATGCGCATGCGACCGGCTTCCTCGGCAAAACCGGACGCGGCACTCACGAATATCGCGGCGTCATGGGCAGGATCGACATCATCACCGGCACACTCGGCAAAGCGCTCGGCGGCGCGAGCGGCGGTTTTACCAGCGGACGCAAAGAAATTGTCGATCTTTTGCGGCAACGATCGCGCCCGTATTTGTTCTCCAACACAATCGCGCCGCCGGTAGTCGCAGCATCGCTCAAAGCGCTTGAATTGCTGAGCGCTTCGACCGAACTGCGTGACAAGCTCGAAGAGAATACAAAATATTTCCGAGCAGCACTTACGGAGCGCAGCCTAACGATCAAGTCCGGCGTCCACCCGATCGTGCCAATCATGATCGGCGATGCCGCCAAGTCGCAGAAGTTCGCCGCGCGCATGCTCGAGAAAGGTGTTTACGTTATTGGTTTTTTTTATCCAGTCGTGCCACACGGCACCGCGCGAGTCCGCACGCAGGTCTCTGCCGCCCATTCCCGCGAAGATTTGGAATTCGCCGTTAACGCATTCGCGGAAACGAACGAAGAGTTGAAAGAAAGTTAAAGGGTTAAAAATGTTACAACGTTAAAACGTCGGGAACCTCCTGTTGTAACAATTGTAAACTTTGTAACCTCTTAATTCTCTTCCCGTTTTAACATCGTCCCTTTTAACTTTTTTAACCCTTCTAGCCCATGCTTTACATGGTCATCGAACACTTCAAAGAAGATGCGGCGCCGGAAATCTATCGACGATTCCGCGAGAAAGGACGAATGATGCCCGAAGGACTGGAGTACGTTTCCAGTTGGATCGATTTAGATTTCAAAGTCTGCTATCAACTCATGGAAACTGAAGAGATCGCGCTATTCGACGGCTGGATTGAGAACTGGAGCGATCTCATGGAATTCGAAATCGTTCCTGTGCGCACCTCGGCCGAGGCGGTCGAAGTCATGAACACAAAATTATAGAACTACCGCTGGCGTTTTCTGCGCTCGGACGAACGCCGCCCACTCACAGGAGTCGTGCGCATGTGAATAAAGTGGCGCGCGGCAGCGCGTGGAGCAGATTGTGGTGTGCACAAGATTGCTGCCAGCGGTGTAGACTGGGGGGCCATCCGCGAGGATTTCCCGATCTTGCGAGAGCAGGCGCACGGCCATCCTCTGATTTATTTCGATAACGCTGCGACCTCGCAAAAGCCGCGTCCGGTGATCGACGCGCTGCGAAATTTTTACGAGCATGAGAACGCAAATGTGCACCGTGGACTGCACACGCTGAGCTCGCGCGCGACGGAAGCTTATGAAAAATCGCGGCAACGTGTTGCAGGATACATCGGCGCAGCGAGTGCAGATGAGATCATTTTCACGCGCGGAACGACTGAAAGCATCAATCTCGTTGCCCAAGCATGGGGCGGCAAATTTATTCGCGAAGGAGATGTGATCCTCCTCACCGTAATGGAGCATCATAGCAATCTCGTGCCCTGGCAGTTGTTAGTGGAAGGGACCGGTGCGCGGCTGCGCTTTGTCCCAGTTCGCGATGATGGGACTCTCGAGCACGAACAGATTTCCTCGCTGCTCACGCCCGAAGTGAAGCTGTTTGCCTTCACTCACATTTCAAACTCTCTCGGCACAATCAATCCCGTCGCCGAACTCTGCGAGAAAGCACATGCACTCGGTGCCCTGACGCTGGTGGATGCCGCACAGAGCGCGGGACATTTGCCCATCAACGTGCAGGAATTGGGATGCGACTTCCTAGCGTTCTCCGGACATAAGATGTGTGGCCCGACCGGTATCGGCGTTCTTTATGGGCGAGCTGAGATTATGGATTCAATGCCGCCATGGCACGGTGGCGGCGAGATGATCGTGAGCGTCAGCTTAGAGAAGAGCGCGTTTAAGAAAGCGCCTCATCGATTTGAAGCCGGCACACCTAATATCGCCGGTGCGATCGGGCTCGCGGCAGCGATTGATTATCTTGAGCAGATTGGACGCCCGGTGATTTTCGAGCACGACGCGCAGCTCGCTCGCTACGCAGCCGAGCGCCTCACGGAATTACCCGGAATGCATATTCTCGGACCAACTGAAGAGCGCGGTGCGCTTGTCGGGTTTGTGATGGATGCGGCGCATCCGCACGATCTGACCACGTTCGCGGACCAGTACGGCCTGGCCTTGCGTGGCGGACATCACTGCAACCAGCCGCTGATGCGACGGTTCGGCGTGTCGGGGACCACTCGCGCGAGCTTCTATTTCTACAATACGACACACGAAATCGATCGAATGATTGAAATTCTCCACGCCGCCGTGCGTTTCTTTTCGTGACTACCGAAATCGAAGAACTTTATCAGGAGGTAATTCTCGATCATTCGCGGCGGCCGCGGAATTTCGGAGAACTTGCCGATGCTGCGGTGCGGGTGCATGGCGACAATCCGGCGTGCGGCGATGAAATTCATCTCGGCGTAAAGTTCGACGCCGGCGGAGGCTTGGAAGATATCAAGTTCACAGGGCACGGCTGCGCGATCAGCCAGGCGTCAGCGTCACTGATGACGATCAAGTTGAAAGGGAAAAGCCGGACGGAAGTGATGGAAATGCTCAGTGCATTTCACGATCTTGTGACAGAGGAAACCAGCGAAGCTCCCAAAACACTGGGCGATCTTCGCGTGATGAGAGGCGTGCGGAAATTTCCGCAGCGGGTCAAGTGCGCAATGCTCGCCTGGCGCGCGGTCGAGCAGGCATTGGAGCAGGGTGCCGGCGAAGCGACTGTTTCGACCGAACCAGCGTAGTCGCGCGACGGCTGAAGGAACGTTAAAAAAGTTAAAAGTGTTACAAAGTAGAAAGAACTGGCAGCTTTGCCATTGTAACATTGTAACTCTTTTAACCTTCTAACTCTCTCCAGATTCGTGCAGCGCGATGCTGGCGCCGACCCACGTTCTGTCGATGTTGAAATCGACGCCCATCATTTTGCCCTGGCTCATCCGAACGAGGTTGTTCACGAGCGTTGGATCGCGATCGTTTTCCGGCCAGACTAACATCATCCGGATTTCGGCCTTCGATTTTTGGCCGTCGATTGTCGACACAAACGGCGCGTAATCGATTTTTTCTTGCAAAATCCATTCATGCGGATTTTTGAGCGCATTAATCTTTTCGTCTGTCGGTTCGATGTCCACACCGTGGCCCGCAAATGAGTAGAGCGGCTTCAACACGTAATTGTCGATCTTTCCATTGCGCGGGAATTCGTCCGCGAAAAAGGCGGGCGACGTGTGCTCTGTCTTTAAAAACGGCAGCGAATGTTTGCTGATCCGGAAATACCAGTTCGGATGGCCGACCCAGGTGACATCGAGATCATCTTGAAACCGAAACGGCAGATTCAGATCGGGCCTGCGAATCAGTTCATCGAAAATTACCCGATTATAAATTCGCTCGATCCGCACTTCGCGCCCATCGCGGTTGTAAAATAATTGGCGACCACGTTTCTCGATCTTCGTAAGGCAAACCGGGCGAATACCGAGTAACGTCTCCGTCGCAGCGAAATCGACGCGTGTCTTTTGTTCCTCCGGCTCGATCTCCAGCAACACTGCATTTTCTGGATCTGAGCTGGCGAGGATCGTCCGGCGCAAAAGCTCGAGATAAGCTTCGTCTTTGATTCCGCCGAAGGATGAGGTCCAGTTTCGCGGAATTGCTGGATATGCCTTGCGCATACAATGCAGCAGCAGCAATTGAAATCCGAACAAGCTTGGAAATGCTTGCAGCTCGATCAATCGCGGGACAAATCGTTCGCCTTCCGCGCAAATCGCGAAATCGACCACGAGAAAATTCGGACGCGCTGATTCATTCGGAACTTCCAGTCCGTTTGGGATTGCCGAGGCTGCATGCCGCGCGAATTCTGGGGTGCGCGTAAGATCGACAATCGCATGCGCGGCGCGCGTGACGGTGTTCGTAAACTCGCGCGTCAAAAAAATCGGCGTCTCCGAAATCCGAAAATCAGCCGGCCATTTCTCAGTTTCATTAACGCAGCGCAACAGTGCCGCGTATTTCTCCGAAGTAAAATCGGCGTTGAATTTTGAGCGCAGCTGCGGATCCACGGTACTGATCCGCTTCGGATTAAGCGCCGTTCGACTGCTCTATCACGCTGTTAATATGAAGGGGCCCAAGGATGGCCACAGTGCCTTTGTCGTCGGTAACAATCACTCGGTTGCCGCGCGGCGTGATGTAGGCGTGATCGACTGTGGGCACTGAATATTCGTGCCCATCCGATGTTCGAACCGAGAACGGAACAAACGGCACGCGCGCCAGTTGTTTGCGAATCTCATCGATCATCCAGCAATACTATACCAAAAACTTCCCGTGCTCCATCACTTGCTCGCCATCGAACCAAATGTCGAAATCGCGCCCCACGCAGTCGATATGCGTTTTGGAAACCCAGTTCGCGCCAGTGTGTTCGGCGTAGGGATGACCGAAAGCGATATGGACTCCGGGAATTTTTTCGTCCTGCAAAATGTGGCCGATGACGTGCGTGCAGGCTGTGTTGGTCCCGATGGCAAATTCGCCTACACGATTGCTGTTTTCATCCGTACTGGTGTAAGCGCAAAATTCATCGCGCAGGTCCTTATTCTCGGACCGCAGCGATCGGATTCGATTGTTTTCCACTTCGATCGTGAGCGGATTGGATTCCAGATCGCCGAAGCGTTCACACAAGTAATCGCCGACGACCCCGTCCACCACGAAGACGCCGTTCGTGTTTAGTGGCGCAGTGAAAATTTCGCCGCCGGGAAGATTACCCCATTTATCACGCGTGATGATACCGCTGGTCTTTAGCCACTTTAATTTCGGCGACAGATCTGCTTCAAATTCAGTGCCGTGGGGCGTCCGGCAGGTGATGCGGTCAGCCTGTCGCGCGCGCTCCACCAGGCGCTGGCTGAGCGCATCGATGGCGCAAAAGTCAGCGCGCATTCCCTCGAGCATGATTTCGCGGTTAATGTTAACCATGTGGCCATGCCGGATTTTGTGGTTGTTGACTACGCCGGTCATTTGTGTCCGGGCGGTAAGCTCGCCCGGTTGCGTTTGCGCGGCGAAAATCGACACCTGTGATAGTGCCAGATCATCGAGAATGATCTCCGGCATGTACTTGAGCGGACGCCGTGCATGATGCTCCAGCACGAACAAACTGTACTCTGAACCGACGCGCTCCACTTCCCTTTGCAATGCCGCTGCAATTTCGCGCGTCGCCGTGTCGGTGATGATTGTGATCCGCTCCCGCGGTTTCAGTCGAAGGCAGACATCAATGGCATTGCGCGCGCCGGGGACCAATTCCCGATCAATCGAATGAAGGTAAGCTCGGTCAGGCATGAGAAGTTTTCAGAATTACGCGGAAATGAGGGATCGGCAAATCTCCTCTCATGTCGAGACCGACGGCACCGGAGCAGGCTGCTCGAGGTTGGGAGGACATCTTACATCAACATCGCACGCGCAATAATCTCCCCGCACAGGCCAGGGCGTCGCAAATTCAATCGCTAACTCGTTTTGCTGTTGTCCTCGCGATCTTTGTGGCTTTGAGCGGGCCAGCCATGGCCGATCAGCAAGAGCGGCCGTTCTCATTCCAACTGCCGAAGAATGATTCCGCCGCAGCCGAATCACTGGCCAGCCAGGTTGCGGCACTTTCGCCGAGGGTGAATCGGGAGGAAGCGAGGCTGTTGGCAGAGTGCGCTTACGCCACCGCCAGCCAACTTAGAAAAGAGCACCGCATGTTCGGCACGCCAATTTTCAATAATTTCCTCATCTATCACGGCTTCCGGAAACGCGGCCACTGCTACCAATGGTCGGAGGACCTGCTCATCGCCCTCGATGCATTGAAACTCGCCAACCTCGAGTTGCACTGGGACGAAGCGCACGCCGGGAATTGGCAAGAGAACAATTGCATCGTTGTCACTGCGAAAGGACAGCCATTCAACCGTGGGATCACTCTGGACTGCTGGCGGCATCTTGGACATCTACGCTGTGGTCCGGTTCTCAGCGAGGTTGATCCGTACGTCGAAAACATTGCGTACGCGCGCTTCGTCCGCGCCAGATCAGCCCCGAACCCTTTCGAGGTTAATCATCCAGTTGCCTTCCTGACTATTTCACCGTGGGCGCCGCGGGTGGCTGCTCATTTGAGATGTCTACCACACAGCGCCATTGCCCATCGGAATCAATGCGCCAGACCGATATTCCTCTAAGATGCAGCGTCATCGGCGTGCCGTTTGGACCTGGAACGGTGAGTTCGTCAGTGCCACGCATGCAGGCCAGCTTGTCATCGGGCGAGAATACAGGCTTTTCCGACACCCAGTGAATTTTGAATCCCGGAGTGTTGAGACTCGCTGCGACATAAGCGCGAATCGCCGCCTTGCCCTCCAGCACGGACTGTCCCGGGAAAATGAGCACCGCATCGTCGCTCCAGTACGAAACGATCTTTTCCACATCTTTCCCAGCGGAAGCTAGATCGGCCCACTCGGCGTCCAGAACTAAAGTCCACTGTTGCAAAGCAGGAAGCGATCATCGCGTAACAGCAGAAGGACTTCCAAGCGACTGCGGGGCACCAGCAAAAGCAAATCGAAGCGCTTACTGCGGGGCTGCAGAAAGTCAGCGACCAACTTGAACTGAGCAAACCTGCGCCGCAAACGGTCGGTAACAATCAATAAAGCTGCGATGATGTAGCGGTGCTCGCCGCAACGAGCACCGGGCCGAATTATCAAGCGTTTGGCACAAACGCCTCTACAAACCAATCGCCCTGTGGCTGAGACAGCCCCTCTGCACTTGCGCGAGCTTGAGCGGTGCGCGCTGACCACCGATGGTGTCGCGCTTGAGGCCGGCATCCGATTTTGATCGAATCACTCCGTATCTCTGCGTTTGGCACGGTTATGATCCTGCCGTTAAAGCGGACCTTTACTCGACTTGCCTCGTGACTTCGGACGGCGCTTACCTTGTCGATCCAATTCCTTTGCGGAGCGAGGCGCTTGACGAACTGGTCGGATCCAGCCGTGTTGCGGGAATCGTTGTGACGAATTCCAATCACCATCGCGTTTTTGCTCAGTTTGCGCGCCAGTTCTCGCTTCCAATCTTCGCACATCGCGACACATTTCCGGATAAAATGCCCAGCCAATTCAGGAACGTCGCCGATGGTCACGAGATTTGTGGTGAGCTCCGCGCGATTGGCATTGAAGACGCAGTACCGGGCGAAATCGTTCTGCATTACGCGCCAGGCGGCGGAACGCTGATCGTTGGCGATGCGCTGGTTAATTTTGAACCGTACGGCTTCACATTTCTGCCTGGAAAATACTGCTCGAACGAAAAAGAGATGCGGCGGTCGTTGCGGAAACTTTTGGATTACAAAGCGGAGCGGATGCTTTTCGCGCACGGCACACCGATTTTGTTCGGCGCGGATGATCGGCTGCGGGGATTGCTGGATAGCGATCGCTGAATGTCATTCGCTATGGACGCGAAAGATCGACAAGGTGATCGCATCGGGCTCGGCGGACCGGTATCGAGATTTTTCCGATTGATTCGCTTTTCCCACACGATTTTCGCGCTCCCATTCGCGCTCGGCGCGCTCATCGTGGCTGCGGATGGCCTTCCATCGTCACGCTCATTTTTGTTGGTGCTGGTCTGCATGGTGTTCGCCCGCACGGCAGCGATGCTTTTTAATCGATTGGTTGATTGGTCGCTCGATCAGCGCAACCCGCGCACCGCCTCGCGTCATTTGCTCGTTTCAAAAACTACGGCTGTCGTTTTGGTCGTCTTGAGTTCCGCCGGATTTTTTTTGGCCGCCGCGGCGATCAATCGACTGACCTTCCTGCTCGCGCCGGTTGCTCTGGTAGTAATTTTTTTCTACTCGGTCACGAAGCGGTTCACCAGCGCGACGCATTTCTTTCTCGGGCTTGCGCTGGCGATCGCCCCGGTCGGCGCCTGGATCGCTCAGACGGGACGTGTCGATCTTGCGCCGCTTGTGCTTGGGGCAGGCGTAATTTGCTGGGTGGCGGGATTCGATCTGATTTACGCCACGCAGGATTACGATTTTGACCGACGCGAAGGCATTCGCTCGCTTGTCGTGAAACTTGGGATCGCGCGCAGTCTTCGCCTTGCGCAATTGTTGCACCTCGGAATGTTTGCTGCGCTCATCGCGTTCGGCATCGCCGCGCAACTCGGGTTATTTTACTACCTTGGGATGCCTCTCGTGGCGGCCGCGCTTTTTTACGAACATAAAACCGAGAAGCTTGATCTGGCCGGAATCAATCGCGCATTTTTTCGTAGCAACGCATTTGTGAGTGCGGTTTTTTTGGTCGCAGTTTGTGTGGACCGATTGGTTTGAATGATTACATCGCGTTTAACTGCGCGACACGTCTCTCATGCCGGCCGCCCTCGAAAGGCGTTTCAAGCCAGATCTGGACAATCTTCAGCGCTAAATCTTCGAGAATCAGGCGTTCACCAATGGAAAGGACATTGGCGTCGTTATGTTGCCGTGAAAGGCGGGCCGACTCTTCATTCCAGCAAAGTGCGCAACGCACACCGTGCACCTTGTTCGCCACCATGGCTTCGCCGTTGCCCGATCCGCCGAAGACAATCCCACGCTCGCACTCGCCGCGAGCTACTGCTTCCGCCGCCGGTCGAATGAAAAGGGGGTAATCAACCGGTTCCTCGCTGAACGTCCCGAAGTCTTTGACCTCATGTCCGAGCGTGCCGAGTAGCTCTTTCACTTTTTCCTTGTACTGAAAACCGGCGTGGTCTGTGCCGAGCGAAATTTTCATAAAACGATTTTTACCGCAGCAGCAAGAGATTCCTCGACTTCGCTCGGAATGACACAAACCTACCCACCTCGCACCCTTCAGTCTTGAAGGCGATTCTTGTCATGTCGAGCGGAGTCGAGACATCTCTCATTGTTAACCTATTTTGTTAGAGGACGTGGAGGAGCGCTGTCTAGAAGAAGACGTCGAATCTTAGTTAACCCCCGTGCAGTTTGGCCAGCTCACGCCAGATCTCCCGTTCACGCTCGGTTAGTTTCTTCGGCATGTTGATCTGAACATCGACATAGAGATTTCCGCGTGTCCCCGAGCTGCTCGGAAGTCCGCGGCCGCGCAATCGAAATCGCTGCCCGCCCTGGGTGCCGGCCGGAATTTTCAGGCGCACATTGCCTTCGAGGGTCGGGACGAGCAATTCGCTGCCGAGCACCGCGCGCCACGGTTCGATCTTGACCTCATGAATCAGATCGCTGCCCTCGACCGAGAAATCGGGATGCTTGGCCAACCGCACGCGCAAGAATAGATCGCCGCTTTTTCCTCCGCGGATGCCCGCCTCGCCTTGGCCGGCCAAACGGATTCGCTGCCCTTCGTGGACGCCGCGCGGAATCTTGACCTGATAGTTTTCCACCTTGTTCGAACCAGCGCGGCGCAGCGAAACCGTCCTGGTCGAACCGTGGAGAGCTTCTTCCAGCGTGACCATGATGTCGGCTTCCACGTCGGCCCCGCGTTCGGCTGTCGCCTGACGCCCGCCGAATCCACCGAAAGCAGATCGGCCGCGCCCGCCGCCGAAAAACGCTTCGAAGAAATCGCTGAATCCAGTTCCGCCAAATTCGAATTGGACCCCGCCGTCACCGCCCCACTGGTAAAATCCGCCTTCGGGTGGCTGTGCCCCCCATCCTGGAGGGGGCTGAAATCCGCCCGGTCTGTTCCAATCGGCCCCGAGTTGATCGTACTTCTTCCGCTTTTCCGAGTCGCTCAATACCTCGTAGGCTTCGTTGATCTCCTTAAATTTCTCTTCCGCGGCCTTTTTGTCCTTGGCGACATCGGGATGATGTTTCCTCGCCAGCTTGCGAAATGCGGTGCGAATTTCATCCTCGGTGGCCGTTTTCGGGACACCGAGCGTTTCGTAATAATCTCTAAACTGCACCGCCATCGGCTTTCAACCTTGTGCCTCCCCGCAATTCGCGCAACCTTCAGTCGATGGGTGAGCTCGGAAAATTCGTGGTCATTATCGGCATAATCGTGACATTGGTCGGTCTGGTGCTTTGGAGCGGATTTGCGCCAAAATGGCTGGGACGTTTGCCTGGTGATATCCGGATCGAACGCGATCATTCGGCATTTTATTTCCCCATCGTTACCTGCATCATCCTCAGCATCGTGCTCAGCTTGCTTCTGTCGATCTTCCGACGTTGACCATTTCAAATGGTCACCCAATCGCGCATTCAAACTCGGCTCGATGACCATGTCGCTCATCTCCTGCAATGCCGGCGCTGTCCGCGGATGCAATCCACGCCGGTTTCAGGGGGTCCGGTTCTTAGCGATGTGATGTTGATTGGCCAGGCACCCGGCCCGCGCGAGCCGGTTTTGCAACGACCTTTCGCCCACACCGCGGGTAAAACGATGTTTCGTTGGTTCGAGCGATTCTGTGGACTGAACGAAGCTGCTGTGAGATCGACAATTTATTTTGCGGCTGTCTGCAGATGTTTTCCGGGCAAGAATTCCACCGGCAGCGACCGAGTGCCGGCTCCGGACGAAATTCGCAATTGCTCCTCGTGGATGGACGACGAGATCAAAATCTTGCGACCGCGTCTTATGATTCCCGTCGGCAGATTGGCCATCGCACAGTTTCTGGATTGCACGAAGCTGGAAGAAATGATCGGTCACAAATTTTGTGTTGAACGCGCGCGACACTGCTTTGATTTGATCCCGTTGCCGCATCCTTCCGGTGCATCGCCTTGGCACAAAATCTCGCCCGGAAAAGAGCTGCTCGAAAAAGCCCTGCGCAAAGTCGCGCATCATCCGGCGATTCATGAACTCAAAATTAATCTGGAAGCTAGGAATTCAGGAATTCCCATTCACAAGTAATCGACTCTTTTCTTGGCTTCCTGGTTTCCAGATCATCTTCTTTCTGAATGTCTTCTACGCAAATACCAACTCGCGCTGACATCTCTGAATCCGACAAATGGGACCTGACGCATTTGTTCGTGGACGTGGGCAAGTGGCAGGAGGATTTTGCCTGGCTTCAGCGGACGTATGCGAAACTTGAGGAGTGGAAGGGTAGAGTGGGGGAATCGGCGCAAACGTTGGCCGACGTGCTTGAGTTCGAGAAGTCGCTCGAGCTGAAAATCGAGCGCGTTTATCACTTCGCCTCGTTGCAACTGGCGGAGGACAGCGCGAACAACGAGTATCTCACGCGGATCGGACAGGTCCAGAATCTGCTCACAAAAATCGGTGAAACGGCGGCGTTTGTTGTTCCGGAAATTCAGGCGATCGACGACGAACAGTTCGCGCAATTCATTGCCGATCCAGTTTTGGCCGATTGGCGAATCAAATTACACAAGGTTCGCCGGATGAAGCCGCATGTGCTTTCAGTGCCCGAGGAACGCCTTCTCGCGCTGGGCAGCGTCGCGCTTAGCGGTTACGACGACACCTTTTCGCAGTTGACAGATGTGGACATGAAGTTCGGCGTGTTGATCGATGAGACTGGGCGTGAGAAACCGCTGACCCAAAGTTCCTTGAGCTCGTTTCTCGTAAAGCGCGACCATGAACTGCGCAAGCGCGCTTTTCTGCAGTTCTACGCAGAATTTCAGGATCATCAGTACACCCTCGCCGCATCGCTGGCCTACTCGGTCAAGGCCGATGTTTTCCGCGCGCGCGCGCGGCATTATTCGTCGGCGCTACAGGCGGGGCTGTTCCCAGACGACGTACCGGTCACGGTTTACGATGGATTGATCAAATCAGTCCGCGCGAATTTGAAGCCACTTTTTCGCTACCTCGAATTGCGCCGGCGCGCGCTCGGGTTACGCGAGTTGCATCATTACGATACGTACGTGCCGCTCGTTCCAGAAATTGAAACGCGCACCAGTTTCGATCAGGCCGTCGAGATGGTTCTCGCCGCGCTCGCTCCGCTGGGGAAAGAGTACGTCGATGTTTTGGCTGAAGGTCTGCGGGGACGCTGGTGTGATCGTTATGAGACAAAAGGCAAACGCAGTGGCGCGTTTTCATCCGGAAGTTACGGCGCGCCGCCATATATCCTGATGAACTACAAGGACGATGTCTTCGCCGATGTTTACACTCTCGCGCACGAAGCTGGTCATTCCATGCACACCCGGTTTTCCCAGCAATCGCAGCGATTTCAGGATTATGAATACCCGATCTTTTTGGCCGAGGTTGCATCGACATTCAACGAAGAGCTGCTCACGCATCATCTGCTTGAGCAAACGAGCGATCCAAAGATGCGCGCTTACATCCTCAATCGACAGATTGACGATCTGCGCGGCACGCTTTTCCGGCAGACGATGTTTGCCGAATTCGAAAAGATCATTCACGCTATCGAGGAGAGTGGTGACGCGCTCACGCTCGACGTCTTCAAATCGGAGTATCACAAACTCCTCCAAACCTACTTTGCTGAAAATTTCGTGCTCGACCCTGAACTCGATTTGGAGTGCCTGCGTATTCCGCATTTCTACCATGCGTTTTACGTTTATAAATACGCGACCGGCATATCTGCGGCTGTCGCTCTGTCGGAGCAGGTCCTCTCCGGCAAAGCGGATAGCGTAAATGCATACTTGGATTTCCTGCGCTCCGGCGGCTCGAAATTCCCGCTGGAGACATTGCAAGCTGCGGGTGTGGATATGACGACACCCGCGCCGATCGAGAGCACGCTTCGGTTATTTGAACGGCGTCTCGACGATCTCGAATCGCTCTTAATGTAGGGCGCCTGTGCCAGAGGCCGTGGCGTTTCACAAAAACGCCCTGAAATTTGCGTCAGGCTAAAGACCGAAGGATCGCGGGCGGCGCGGGTATTCTGGACGCCGCAGCGCGGCGTCCCTACCATTCGGACGATGCATCTGGGTCCGAACGAACTTCGCCAACGATTGGAACCACTGTTCCGGGAAAATTTCGAGAAGTTTGGCGAGCTCGGCGCCGCCGTTTCGGTTTGGCAAGATGGGAAACCGATTGTCGATCTTTACGGTGGATTTCAGGACGCACGCTGCCAAAAACCGTGGAGCAAGGACACGCTCATCCTCATCTGGTCTGCGACAAAGGGAATTGGCAGCGCGTGTGTCCTGCACGCCCTGCAGGAACATAAGATCGACATTGACCGACGGGTCGCCGAGTTTTGGCCAGAATTTGCGCAGGCCGGCAAAGAACAAGTCACGCTTGCGCAGTTGCTTTCGCATCAGGCCGGCCTTTGCGCTCTGGATCGACGTGTCGACATGCTCGATTACGGCGCGGTCATTCGAGCCCTGGAAGCGCAAACGCCTTTGTGGACCCCTGGAACCGCGCATGGTTATCATGCCCGCACGTTTGGCTTTCTCCTCGACGAACTCGTGCGCCGCATCGCTGGAAAAACTCTACCGGATTATTGTCACGAAATTTTTGCTCGGCCGCTTAATCTCGATCTTTGGATCGGTTTGCCCGAAAAGGAGAATCCGCGCGTGGCGACGATTTACGCTGCGAAGAGCGGCAAACCGCCGGAACCAGAACAATTCTACCGCGATCTTGTCACGTCGGGCACTTTGGCGCGCAAAGCGTTTACTTCACCGCACGGATTGAATGCAGTCACTGCGATGAATACTCCTGCGATCCGTGCGAAGTCGATTGTTTCCTTCGGCGGAATTGGAAGCGCTGCGGCACTGGCAAAATTCTATTCCATTCTCGCCAATGGCGGAAAATCGGGTAATCGCACGTTTTTCTCGGAGCAAACGATCGCTTGGATGACAACGACATTAGCAGACGGCCTTGACCGCGTTTTTCAAATACCAACGGCATTTTCCGCTGGGTTCATGAAGGACGCACGGGACACATCGCGAAGAATTTTCGGTCCATCGTCGAATGCCTTTGGACATCCGGGTGCGGGCGGCAGTCAAGCCTTTGCCGATCCGGGCAACAGAGTCGCGTTCGCTTATGTGATGGATCAAATGGAGCAATCGCTGCTGCCTAACGAGAAATCCTTGCGGCTCGTGGACGCGATTTATGGGTAGGGACGATTGACCTCAATCGCCCGCGGAGATCGTCGGCTCGACAGAGTCTCGCCTCACCGGCTATTCACCGATGATCGTAATGGAAATCTTCCGCCGATGCGGTGCGCGCCGATGCTCGAACAGAAAAATACCCTGCCAGGTTCCCAGCTGCAATTTTCCGTCGACAATCGGCACTGTCTCGCTCGTTCGCGTCAAGACCATGCGAATGTGCGACGGCATGTCATCGCTTCCTTCCGAACCGTGCGTGAAGTAATCTGCATCTTCTGGCACCAAACGATTGAAGAATTCCTCCACGTCATGTCGCGCGGTGGGATCTGCATTCTCCATGATGATCACGCTGCAACTCGTGTGCCGAACAAAAACGGTGATCGTCCCATTGCGCAGACCGCTCTTATCGATCTTCGCTTGGATGTCGTCGGTGATTTCGTACATCCCCTTGCCGTTGGTACGCACTTCGAGTGCTTCTTGGTGAATACGCATGCGATTCAGAATAACACCGGCAGAAATAATAGTCGCGCGTTGATCTTTGCCGAAGCTGATGGCCTAATAGCTTACTTGTCGATGCAAGGCAATCTTGAGCGCGTGCTGTTTGATGAGCCGGCAATTAACCGGCGTCTGGATGAGCTCGCTGGGCAAATTTCAAATGACTATCGCCACCGGGAATTGACCGTGATCGCGGTCTTAAACGGGAGCCTGATATTCATGGCGGACTTGCTGCGTCGGATTCAACTGCCGTTGAAGCTGGATTGCCTGAGCGTGGTGAGTTATCACGGGAAAGCGCAAACGAGCGGCGAGGTGATTTTCAAGCAGGTCACGCTGCCCGATGTGGTCGATCGGCATATCTTGATTCTCGACGACATCCTGGATAGCGGTCACACGCTCGCAGCTATTCGGGAGAAATTGGAAACAGCCAAACCGCGAAGAATTCGAGTTTGCGTGCTGCTTAGTAAAAAAAAGCAACGCGCGCGGGATGTTGTTGCAGATTATGTCGGGTTTGAAATCGAGGACGAATTTGTTGTCGGTTACGGGCTCGATTTCATGGCACGTTATCGCAATCTTCCGTACATCGGCGTGCTGCGGAAAGAATTGATTGCGCAACCAGGCTGATTGCGATGAACGTGCACGTCCAGTTTTATGCGCAGTTGCGCGATCTAGCTGGAATCCGCGAGCAAGATGTCGATCTCGCGGAGGGATCGACCGTCGGCGACTTGCTCGGGAAGATTTATTGCCAGATGCCTGCACTTCGCGCGCATGACAAAAGCATTTTGATCGGCGCGGGAGTGGAATTTGTGGATCGCAATCACAAACTAAATCCGGGCGATGAGATTTCGATCATGCCACCGGTGCAGGGCGGATAAACTGGTCCGCCCAACACGCCAAATGACGCAAAATAACAGACGCGACTAGTCGGAGGACAGATTCAGGTCCTTCCGGTCGTGTCTATTCGTGTGCGTTCGTGGTTTTCAATCAGTCGCGGAAGTTTTTGAAATTGGTGGCAACGCCGAAGTCGCGGTTGCGCACGAATTGAATCACGGCTTGCAAGTCATCTTTCTTTTTTCCTGTGACGCGAATTTGCCGATCTTGCAACTGGCTTTGCACTTTGAAACCCTTCGACTTGATCGCCTGAATGATCTCCTTCGCTTTGGTCCCTTCTAGGCCCTGCCGAATTGTCAATTCCTGCCGGGCGTGACCGACGGATGAGATCGCAGGTTCCTCGTGCTCGATATTGCGGAGATCGACGCCGCGTTTCGAAAGTTTGCTAATTACAATTTCGCGCAGTCCTCGCAGGCGGGCGGCGTCTTCAGCGGTGAGCGTGATTTTCTCTTTGTCGGCGAGAATTTCAGCGGTTGTCTCCTTGAAATCGAAACGGGTGGCAAGTTCTTTGCGTGCCTGATTGATCGCATTATCGAGTTCCTGCTTGTCTACTTCCGAAACGATGTCGAAGGAGGGCATTTGCGAATTTAAATTGTAGATTCTGAATGCTTGGCGCAACCAGCGTCAGGGGGCTTCCTCGACAATTTTAATATTGCCTTCGGTAGCGTGCATTTGAATTCCCACCTCGCCTCCGCTGTTAACTGACATGTCAATTTTGGTAGCTGGTTCCGCAGGGCGCTGTTCCTCTGCGGCGAAGTCGCTGGCAATTTCTCCGTGGACTGTTTCCGCAATCAGATGAAAAGCGGCATCACTTGGAAGGAACGCCCGTACATTTCCATCTGCAATGTTTGCTTGCATGGAAAATTTGCCTGGCTCCCACCATTCGTAAGCCAAAGTGAGAGTGCCGCGGCCCACCGTGGCATCGACATTGCTGAAGCAATTGCGAAGAAACATCCGACCGCTGCCCAAGCCGGCGTCGACGTTTTGTCCGCGCACTTCTTCGACCGATACTTCGCCGTTGGCTAATTCCAATCGCGATATGCTGGCGGTTTGCGGAACGACAATGATGTAATCGACCGTGCCGGAGCGATCAAACAGACCCCATGTCGATTTTTTTGGAAAGTTCGTTTCGATCGTAACTGACCCTGGCTGCACAGAGACATTGATCGCGATCTGCTTCAGCCGGTTGGTCGAATAGGCTCTCTTAGTGGCCTGCAACGTCATCTCGTTCGAATCCGAACCGTAAACCTGAATCGAACCATCAAGATTCCTGATACTGGTGGTCGGTTCGATCTTATAAGATTGCTCTATTATCTCCTCAAGAGTGCGCTCATCCGCAGAGCCGCAGCCAATAAGAGATAGAGAGCACGCGACAAGAGTCAGGGGAAAGCTCTGCAGGCTAATAATTGCTGATCGCACGCAGAAATTCCATCAACGCATGTGCGTTGCTGATCAAGGGAAGAAATGCCGTGACGGCCAACACCGCAAAAAGTGCGGCTTCCCCGAAAAAATCTTGGCGCGCTTCGTTTTTGAAGTAGTCCCCGGTTATGTTCCAAAATGATCGTGCCGGATTGCGCACATGATGTGTGCGTGACTCTTCGAATGCGACAGAATGGTAGTTATAATCCGTGATCGGCGATCGGCGAGCTTTGTACACGGTGAACTCGAGCGAGTCGCGGCGGCTGGCATTATAGGTTGTCAATGGTGTTGGTTTCATAGTTTCCAGTAGTTTGTTGTTTCCTATGAGATGCGCGGCGCCTCCCAATTGGATTCAAAATTTGTTGCCGCATGAGAATTGTCCGCCCATAAGCAGTCAGGTAAGTGAGAGCTGGTAGGGCCCTGGGAGGCATCCCTCAGGGCGTTTCAACGCCGCTGAGGATTCCACCGAGATGGCCAGTGAGCGTGATCATCATCAGCGCGAGCAACGTCACAGCGAAATAAGCGATACCCGGTGAAAAGCCTTTCGCGCGGAGGCGCGAACGCATCCAGCTGAGAACAAAGATGAGGAAAGCGGAAGTCAGCGCGCAGATCATATGCAGCCGTAAGTTGCCCTTGAGGGCCGCGCCTTCGAGTTGCCATCGCCATGCTCCCAACCCGGTGGCGATCGCCAATGGAAGGGTCAGCGCAGCGCCGAGGAGATTGTAATAGGCGACAGATGCAAAAACCGGTTGCTTGCGCCAGACCGCCAGTAACTCGAAGACGGCGCTCGCTATAAGGAGCGCAATCGGAAAATGAATGATGACCGGATGCTGCGCGTGTCCCGCGAGGAGCGCGGCTTTCAGATCGAAGGGATTCGCAGAAGCCACGAGAAATAGTTTCATAACCTTCACGGACTGCCGCCACAAACGGGCATCAATCGCGCCTTACTACTTCTCGACCACGATCGTCCCAGTCATCTTCGGGTGAACTGAGCAAAAATAGGTGTAAGTGCCGGGAGTGCCCGTTGTTATTGTGAACTCTTGATCCGTGTCGAGCGCGGTCGATTTCTTAAACTGCTTCTGGACGCTCACGACGGTGTGCGGTTCTTCGTCCCGATTGATCCAGGTCACCTTCTCCCCAGACTTCACGCTCAAGGTCTGGGGATTGAAAGCGAAATCTTTGATCTCTATTCTATTTTGCTTGGTGGTGGTTCTGTCGGCGTTCTTCATCTCGTCACCGAGTGCGACGAGGGACAGATTGAGAAAACTGATGCCGCACAACAGGGCCACCATTTTATTTTTGTGAGTAAGTGTAATCATAGTTTGAGTAGATCTAGCTGAGGTTGGAATCGACGACGGCGAGGGCAGTTTTGCCTTGCTTATACTGAACGCTCGTTAGGCCAAGCATGCTCCGCAGTTTTTCAGCCGGCACGTTCAGTGGCCCAGGCGACGGCGCAGTTCCAGGAGCTGGCTGGGGGAAGGCGGTAGACATCGCGGTGTGGAAAGTCACGTTACCTTCGACTTTCTGGAGCACCTGATGGATGTGACCGTTTAGCACCGTCAGCGAACCGAAGCGTTTCAAATATCCTAGAGCGCGTTCGCTATCGCTTGTCCCCCAGCCCCATTGCGGATAAACCGCCCAGAGAGGGATATGCGCGAAGACAACAATCGGCGTGTCCGCGCCAAGACCTTTCACGTCCTGTTCGAGCCATTCAAGTTGCTCGTCGCCGAGTTGACCCAGGCCGCCGGCCTGAAGGTCCAGGACGTTTACCAGTGCAATAAAATGGACACCGTTCTTATTGAAACTGTACCAGCCCGAGCCTTTGCCTTCGACGCTCTTCAAATACCGTTCGCGGTAAAGCTTTCCGCCATCGTTAAGCACATCGTGCTCGCCGGGAACATAGAAAACATCCTTGGTTCGGCAGCTCTTCAATACTTCATCAAAGGTGTCGAACTCTTGGGGCTTCGACAGTTGCGTGAGGTCTCCCGTGTGGATAAGGAAAGCCGGCGGAGTCGGCATCGCGTTGATGCGATCGAGAGCAATTTTGAACGTCGCCGTAACATCTTTGTTTGCCTCTTTGCTGAAGCCGATGTGGCTATCGCTGATCTGGAGAAAGCTGAGATCCGTCGCCGCCGGCAACGAGTCTCCGGCCTTCGCGATTTGGGCAAGGGTTTTCGACGCTAACACGCCGCCGCTGATCGTCCAAAGCAGGCCGGTACCGGCCCAAGCCATGCAGTGGAGAAAGCCGCGGCGATCAATTCCGTCATGCTCGTGATCGTGGGAAATGTAATCGGACATAATATTGGTTTTTTGGTTTGGTTGCTTGGAATGTTGCCTTACACCTGTCTTTACTGGTTCGGCTGGATTTTATTCCCGAAATTTTCCTCGCATCAGAGCGGCCAGCGGTAATTTTCCGCAATTCCTCCTTTGCGGGTGCTACTTTCGACGCTTGTCTTTGCAAAAACGCCGCGCTAAGGCGTTGGCTTGGAGCGCGGCGTTTGAACTGGCGAATTACGGTCAATCACCGACTTATTCTCTCTGTGCCGCATCTGCAGCGCTGGCCAGAGAGGTAATTAGCTGGAAGAACTGAGGGGGTTGTCCCCTGAACAGCCCGTCGGCAATGAAGCTGTTAATAGCGCCGGTGGCGTCCAGTTGTCCTGGACCGGTCGGGCGAATGATTGCACAGGCCGGCAGATTTCGACTGATGAATTCGCAGGGCTCGGGCATGATCAGGTTGGCCTGCAACCTCTCCGGCTGACCTGTGGTGAGGTCAGTAAAGGTCACCGTTGAATGGTTGATCGGGTCGAAGTCGGTCAACGGAGTCGCATTGCCTGCCTTGTCCTGCCAGGTCTGAAAGTGCATGATCTCGGATCCGCCGATACTGATGAGGATTCGTAGAACTTCCAAGCTGGTTACCTTCTGAGCCAACGTCGCATAGAGGCTGGTGCCACCTTGCTCAATATAGCCAAAGTGAAATCCCGCCGTGAAGGCGATCGCCTTGACATGGTCGCTTGGGTTGTTCGGGTCGCCTAGTTCGGAATTGTTTCTCGGAATTGCGGTATGCAGCCCAATGTCCAGACTGGGGACTGCATTCGGGAAGCTTGCGCCGAAATCAGGGTTGGTCGTACTACGGTAGCGGGTCCACCAGCTGGTGTCTACAGTGAGCTGCTTAAGATTCGTAAGCCGTCCAGTTTGCGGGACGAACGAGACTTGGCTGGGCTGCAGCGTGGCGAACTGCCTCAGGTTAACCTGCCGCTCGCCTTTGGATCTTAAATAGGCATTTAGGAAAGCTGCGTGACTCATCTCATCATCGGTGTTATCGGAAATGTACTGCGGCTGGTCCCCATCCAGAATTTGAAGGGCAGCGGTGTAGCCTGAGGTTGGCGCATCGACTCCTCCAAGTTCGTTGTATTGTTGCCAAAGATCGGCCTCGATCAGTTCGGCAGCGGCGAGGAGCTGGAGGATCGCGACATCACCTGATGTGAGGGTTTGGCTGCCGTTAGCTGCTAATGCCTTGCCGGAGCGGCTTAGCAAAGCGGCACCGGGCATGAGAAGAGCTGCGCCCAGTCCAAGGCGCCGGAGAAAGGATCGCCTGGCGAGGCGGTTTGGCGCTGAGGGCGAGGTCGCTAATTGTGATGATTCTGCGGCCTCTTTGGCGCCGTTGTCGTCGGAGTGATGGATATTAGATTGCATAGAATGTGGGTTTTATTTTGGTTTGTTTTTGGTTTTGTTTAGGTGCTTGGCAGATTGCCTCACACGTGTCCTTACCAATCCGGTGCATTTTTATTCCAAAAATCTTTGAGAGTAAGACGTGAGGTTCTGGCGTTACCCCAACCGGATCACCAGTAAGATTTCTGCGCACCCATCGACTGACGCCAGAGTGAAATATGTGGTGATGTTCCGTTGGGCGGCTGTGACGCAACCTGAGCCTCGATTTTTGCCAGCAGCCGTTTCAATTCGTTGACGTCGCCCTTCCATTCACGTATCCAGATCACCACGTCGGCCCCCTGGTGCGACACAGATTCAGCACTCGTACGAGCCAACTCGCGTTGTTCACCGGTCACAACTACCTTCCGGCCGCCAAGTTCAAGGGTCATACTTCCGTTAGTCGAGGCGAGTCCTCATCGCGATGGAAAAAACTCTTGATTAAATCGTATCGTTTCCCAGTGCTCTGGACCTTGATTAAGAATCGCGTGACGCCGTCATCCATCCGGTGAACAACGAGATCGCATCCGTGCGGCTGCAGTTTCTCTTGCGCGATGCGCGCGACCTCTGCGTGAAGTGCTTCTTGCGTTATGGGTCCGCCTGAACGCAACTGGTCTAATTCCTTTAACGCGATGGCAGCCGCTTTGCGGATTTTCCGGACGCGATCGTCGTACTCTGCGTCAAACTCATTCCTCGCTTCGGAGTTCATGCAAGTTTTCGTAAGGTTGAAAAGTTACGAATAGCTTGAACTCGCCGCGTGATCACTGGTCTGGAACCGCCGTCTGTATATCTCCTTTTCTAAAAGGTCCAGATCGACAATCGTCCGCTGGCCTGCCTTGATGACAAAGTGAACGCGGACTTCTCCGTCTCTCGCCGACCGAGCAACGACCGTGTAAAACCCAGCCGGAAGCGCCACCTCCCAGGGAATTAAATCATCAGTGCGCGAAATATTATTTTCAACCCTCTTGAAGAGCCTCCCGTCAATGGAATAGATGGCGTAGGAACTGTGTGCGTAGTAAGCGCCATCGTTGAATTCATCACTCACCGAATAGACATTGAGATATCCTTGTGGTAACTCAGTTCGATAATCCAAATTCCCTGGTCTTACTGGGCCGGAAGACAACGGATCCTTACCTCCGGCTTGCGCGACCGTTGAACTGCCAAACGCGAAGGTTAGCGATACGAACAATGACGTGATTTTCAAAAAGAGCGAACAGAGTGTTGATTTCATAGAGTTGGGTTGTGGTTGATGGTTCATTTGACGATGATCTTTCCTGTCATCCGGGGGTGGATCGAACAGAAGTAAGAGTAGATTCCCGTTGTGGCGAAGGTGTGGGAGAAGCTCTGACCAGTCTTCAAGACGGTTGACTTTTTGAATTGATTGTCAGCGCTCATGATAAGATGTGGAACGCTGTCACGGAGTGGCGAGCCGGTTATTAAGAAACGCGATTGCGTGGTTTTTAACATCGGACCAGTATTCGAAAGCGTGACGCGTAAAACCGTCCGGGCCGTTCGGCTTGGTGATGAGAAGTTGCTGGTAATCAACCGCACCCGCCGATTGCAAGGCGTCGACCATGTCGGGCAATTGCTCAAACGGCATGGGATCGTTATTCGTGGCGACCAGGAATAACGGCGAGATAGAGTCGGTAACGAAAGTAACCGGCGACGCGGCAAGCAGTTTTGTGACGTCGGTGGTGTTGACGTAATTTTGCACGTCAGTCTTGAAGTTTCTGCGCAGAGCGTCGCCGAGAGATTGCGCGTCGCCGAAATCGTAGGCGCCCGATAAACAGACGGCGGCGTCCTTGCCATTGCAACGCGGGTCACGGCTCGCGGCCATTATCGCGTCACGAACGTCATCGGTCTGAAGCGGGTAGTAACCGGGCGTGACCTGCTGCGGCATCGGTTTCGCACGCGGCGCAAGATGATATTCAATGGCCAACGCTAAATAGCCGGCGGCAGCAAGATCCTGAGCAGCCTCGAGACTGCCGGGATAACCGGCACGGAATCCGCCCACGTGGATGACGAGCGCAGCTGGCCACGGGCCTGATCCGGTGGGCGTATAAACGAGCCAGTGAAGCGGGGTGCCATCGGGAGTAATTGCGTAGATTTCCTGATTGGTTGGCGTCGGTGTGGATGTGACAGTTGGGGATGGATCGAGGGAAGGCGATGGATCAACCTCGGTCTTTGTAGCTTTGGGAAGAGCTGACTCACTAGTTTCGCGGTCTTTGCCGTGCGTGGTACTCAGAAACGCCAGCGCAACGAACATGAATAACGCCAGAGTTCCAGTATTCAAGTGTCTCAGAAACGGAGAAATTACGGTCGCGCACCTGGTAGCGGGCTTCCGATAGTGGGCAGGAGAAGTTGACATAATGTGGGTCTTTCTATGTTTGGTTTTCACTAGAATTGCTTTCAGTTATCCATACCGTTTTGTTGCGATGCATATTCCCGTCGCGTGAAGGATGGGGTTACTGCAGAAAGCAGAGCTTTCAATGAA
>WNEZ01000880.1_pt1 | contig 24478 bp, 27 predicted proteins | sample 5400521 | NCBI WGS metagenome assembly WNEZ01 (sample SAMN13153339, study PRJNA577476) | soil metagenome | isolation source: 120 cm saprolite under Douglas fir tree site 2 hole 1 replicate 1 | place: USA:California | collected 2015-04-18
CACACCGGAAGACGCCATCCGAGATTCTCACGCCGAGTAGGAATCCCCGTCGCGTGGCGACAGCACCGCGGTCGACTCCGCAGCCCGTGGAGGAGGCACCGGTCACGACTTCCAACGGCAACACCGTGACCGAGGGCACCACTGGATCGGAGCGCGGCATTGGCACGATCGCAAGCGGATCCGAGATCTCGCTTTATTCCGGCCAGCGCGTTTGCACCAATACCTACGCGGTTGGCGACCGCTTCACCGCGAGCGTAGCGGAATCGGTACAGGGCTCGAACGGAGTCTCGATTCCGGCGGGCGCTACGGCTGTAATCGAGCTGACCTCGCTCAAGCGGAGTGAGAACGCGAACGACAACGTCGAGATGGAGTTCGTCGTTCGCTCGATCGCGTTCAATGGCAAGACCTACCCGGTCAATTCGTCCGTGACGTCAGCGCAGGTCGACAAAGTTCGCAACGGTGACGCGAGCAATGACGGGAAGAAAGTCGCCACCGGTGCGGTGGTCGGCGCGATTGTCGGGCAGATCTTCGGACATCATACGAAGTCGACGGTGATAGGTGCCGCGACTGGTGCAGCGGCAGGGGCAGTGGTCGCCGGCGTGACTGGGAAGTACGACGGTTGCGTTCCAAATGGCGGACGCATCTCGCTCAAGCTCAATCAAGCGCTGGTCGTGCAGCAGTCGGTTTGATTACGGCGGGCTGACATGATTAAAAAAAGGCGCGCTCATCCGAGCGCGCCTTTTTTGCATCGTCAATCGTTATAAACTTTAATCGACGTAGGCCTTGGCGATACGGCGCCCGTAGTAGATCCCGATGCCAGTGCCGACCATGCTGACCATGACCGCGGTTGTCAGTCCCACGGTCGCTCCGAGAGCCCAACCGGCGTAGCCGCCGATGGTGGAGCCGACGAAAGCAAAGAGTTTTCCCATACCCAATAGACGAGCGCGGAGTGCGATTGGCACTCCGTTTTTCTACGCCGCGGCGTCCTCGGAGTACAGCCTGGCTCCAACCCACGCTGAAACCCAAAAGTTCACCAGTCCGATGAACGCAAAAGTCCACCAAAGTCCTGCCGACATCATTCCCATGTGCATGAATCCCGACATGAAGATCCCGGCGAGGAGCCAGAACAAGACCGCGGCATAGGTCGCCGTCTTCATCCCGGGGCCAAAACGCGGGCGAATCGCCGCATAGGTCCATACCAGCAGAATCCCGAGCACGAAGTCCATCACGATGTAGCCAGCTATTGAGGAGCCCGACATCATCTGATCGGACAGGCCCGGCTTGAACGCGTCTGATTCCGCCTTCATGCGCGCGCCGAGGATGTACGTATTCGATACGAAATCGATGACGTTCATCACGACACCGGCTGCGAGGCCCCCGATCAGTACCTTCTGCGTGTTAATCGCCATGCTATCCTCGGTCTAGGAATGTGGATGCGAGTGCGACCATATCCGAGTGAGTGTCTATATCAATGGCAGCCACGTCAAGAGGAACACATGTACCACTTTCGCCTGTATATATTGAAAACAGACAGGGGTGCCGCGCGGGATCCAGGCTGCCAGGCTCGGCAGCGACGCGTGGCTGAGAAAGTCCCTCAGAACCTGATCCGGTTAGTACCGGCGTAGGGAGTCGAACGATGGAAGCACGTACGCAGATGCATTATGCGCGTCGGGACGAGATCACCGATGTGATGCGCTTCGTCGCCCAGCGCGAGGAGCTGGCGCCCGAGCTGGTGCGCGATGAGATCGCAATCGGGCGGCTCATAATCCCCGCCAACATCCACCACCTCGCGGGCGCGCTCGAGCCGATGGCAATCGGCAAGGTTGCGCGGGTGAAGATCAACGCCAACATCGGCAACTCGCAGGTATCGTCCGACGTGAACGGCGAGATCGAAAAGCTCCAGATCGCGGTCAAGTACGGCGCCGACACTGTGATGGATCTCTCGACCGGCGGGAACATCGACGGAATCCGTCGCGCTATCATCGCTGCTTCGCCGGTCCCGATCGGCACCGTACCGATCTATCAGGCGGTACAGGGCGGACCCGACGGCAAATGGGACAAGCAGCTCGAGGAGCTCACCGCCAGCGATCTGCTCGACATGATCGAGCACCAGGCGAAGCAGGGCGTCGACTACATGACGCTCCACGCCGGTATTCTGATCGAACACCTCCCGCTCGTGCACGGGCGCATCACCGGCATCGTGAGCCGCGGGGGCTCGCTCCACGCGGTGTGGATGATGGCGCACCGCAAGCAGAATCCGCTCTATGAGCGATTCGACGACGTCCTCGACATCCTTCGTTACTACGACGTCACTGTCTCGCTTGGCGACAGCCTGCGGCCCGGATGCATCGCTGACGCCAGCGATCGCGCGCAGTTCGCGGAGCTAGACACACTTGGCGAGCTCACCCGGCGCGCGTGGGAGCGCGACGTACAGGTGATGGTCGAAGGACCCGGACACATCCCCATGGATCAGATCGAGATGAACGTCCGCCGGATGAAGGAAGTCTGCAACGAGGCGCCGTTCTACACGCTCGGTCCGCTCGTCACCGACATCTCGCCCGGCTACGACCACATCTCGAGCGCGATCGGCGCCGCGATGATCGGTTGGTTCGGATCCGACATGCTCTGCTACGTCACGCCGAAAGAGCATCTGGGACTGCCCAACGCCGAAGACGTGCGTCAGGGGGTAATCGCCTACAAGATCGCTGCCCATTCAGCCGACGTCGCACGCGGCAGGAAGGGTTCTCGCGATCGTGACGACGCGCTATCACGCGCGCGTTATGCGTTCGACTGGAAGGAGCAATTCCGCCTGAGTCTGGATCCGGAGCGCGCGCAGGAGTATCACGACGAAACGCTTCCGGCAGAATACTTCAAGAGCGCCGAATTCTGCGGGATGTGCGGGCCGAAGTTCTGTTCGATGCACCATTCGAGAACCATCGAGGAAGGCATCGCGCAGATGGCTCGTGAGCTGGAAGAGCGAGAAGCCGCGGAGCGGGGATTGTCGGACAACGTGATTAAGGCGCAAGAGCAACCGTTAGCTGGTGTTTCGGCGAGCTGAGCTCGAGCGATTCTGTGAGCGGTGCGCGAGCGTGGCACGCGTCGCACGCGTGTGCGCGACGCTCTTCTGCGCGGTGGTAGGCGCCACGACTTGCGTCAACATTCGCGCTCCGAGCGATGCGGGTCCAAGGAAGGTGCCCCCTGTCGTCGTTGGAGGCCCTGGCGGAGATGCGCCGGTGAGACTCGACATGCGACCGATGCTGGCATCCGATTCGGCTTATTTCCGCACGCATCCGCTGATGGTTCCGGTCGAAGGGGTCTCGCCATCGGAGCTGAGGGATACGTACCACGAGGCGCGAAGCGGCGGCCGGATCCATATGGCAACCGATATTCTCGCGATGCGTGGGACTCCGGTGTTGGCTGCCGCACCGGGCAGGATCATCAAGCTGGCAAATAATGGCGCGGGTGGAATCACGATTTATATCGCCGATGCGAGCGGGCGCTACGTGCAGTACTATGCGCACCTCATGGGCTACGCGCCGAACACGAAGGAAGGACTCGAGGTCCAGGAGGGCGATGTGATCGGGTTCGTCGGAACGACGGGCAATGCGCCGCCGAACACCCCGCACCTGCACTTTCAGGTAATGCGGAGCGATGCCAACTACTGGAATGGGACGCCTATCGATGTGCGCAGCTTCATCACGAAGCCAGGCAGGATGAGGAATTGAAGGGCAAGGAGCGTGCGGAGCTTCGCTCCGAAGCGCACCATCTCAGTCCTACGGTGCACGTCGGACAGCACGGACTCACGCCATCTCTCGTCGGCGCTCTCGACGACGCACTTCGCACCCGCGAGCTGGTGAAAGTGAAGCTGAGGAACAAGGACGACGTGAAGCCGAAGGAGATGGCGAACTCGCTGGCAACGGCAACCAATTCGGCGGTGGTGCAGGTGATCGGGCGGACGGCAACGCTCTTTCGTGAGAACCCCGATCTCGATAAGAAGCGGGGCGACATTCCACCGTGGCGCCGGTAGTTTAGCGTTGAATCATCAAGGGAGCCGCTGACATGGGCGCAGCAGTTGCCGCAATATTGATAAGACGGGAGACGGAGGTCGTTGACGATTTCCGCGCTGCCGGCGCGACCTCGCGCGAGACAGCCCAGTCGTATACGGCTATCGGGCTCGGAGAATCACTGGGTCTCAAGCGGCTGCGCGATCGCGCCGTTATTCGCGAGGCAGCGCCGGGAACCTACTACCTGGACGAAGAAGTATGGACAGCGGTCCGGAGGAGCCGGCGGCGGATCGCGACCGTCTTTCTCTTGATTCTCGCCCTCTTCCTGCTCGGCGTCGTGGTGGGGACCATCAAGTGAGGAGACATGCGGTTGCTATTCAATCGGCTGGGTCTATTTTTCGGCAAGGAATCATTTTCGGCGCAGCTCATCATGCTGGCGCCGCTGCGGCACTATCGGGAACGACATGCCTTACGTCATAACTGAAGCCTGCAAGAACACGAAGGACCGCGCCTGTGTCGACGTGTGTCCGGTCGACTGCATCTATGAAGGACCCGATCAGCTCTACATCCATCCCGACGAGTGCATCGATTGCGGCGCGTGCGAGCCCGAGTGCCCTGTCACCGCGATTTTTCCAGAAGAGGACGTGCCTGCGAATCTCAAGGAGTTCGTCCAGATCAACCGCGAAGTGTTCAAGAGTCCCAACCCTCCGGGACGGCCCAACCGGTAGCCATCTCCACTCGAGCGACTGGCGGAATCCAGTGTTCGGCCCTCAATATCTGATCCCATGACACCTCCCATCGTTCCCGGCAAGAACGGAATGTCCACCGTGCTGCTCTCGCATCCCTCCGGCAGCTCGGCGGATGTGTACCTCAATGGCGCGCACGTGACTTCGTGGATTCCCGCGGGCGGCAGGGAAGTGCTATTCATGGGGAAGACGGCGACGTTCGCGCCGGGAGATCCGATTCGCGGGGGTATTCCCGTCGTGTGGCCGCAGTTCGCGAACATCGGCCCGCTGCCGCAGCATGGCTTCGCGAGGAAAACGGAGTGGCAGCTCGCGGAGAACGCCGACTCGTCGGATGATCCATCGTTGGTCAAGCTCGTGCTGACCGACGATCACCGCACGCGCGAGCTATGGCCGTATCATTTCCGCACTGAGCTCACGGTCACGCTCGACGACAAGTCGCTCCAGGTGAAGCTCGACGCCTTCAACACCGGCGACGAGTTGTTCAGTTTCACCACCGCTCTCCATACGTACCTCGCGGTGGCCGACATCCGTGAAACGGCGATACGCGGCTTCACCGGCAAGTGGTACCTCGACAAGACCCAGGGTGGAAACGAGACGAAGGACGAGGCGAAGAAGCTCGTGATCTCGGACGAAACCGATCGCGTCTACCTCAAGGCCCCGAAGAAGGTGGAGGTGGAGGACCGCGGGAATGAGCGCCGGATCGAGATCCGCTCGGCGGGATTCAAGGATGCCGTCGTCTGGAATCCATGGGCCGAAAAGGTGACTGGATTCATCGGGCTCGATACGGAAGACTACATGAGGATGGTGTGCGTGGAGGCGGCGCAGATCGGATCACCGGTGGAGCTCAAGCCCGACGCATCGTGGAGTGGCTCTCAAACTCTGGCGATCGTGTAAGTGCCGATTTTTCGCCCGTCCGCGTTCAGCTGGCAGTGCGACAAGTGCAAGGCGTTCTTCAGAGTTGGGAAAGGAGGCGTGTGCACGACGTGCAAAAGAGCGCTATGCGATGAGCATTTGTACGGGTCGTTCGTCGAGAAAATGAAGGCGCGGTTCTCGGGTAAAAGACCGGTTTGCGTCGAGTGCCGCTCTAAAGGCTAAACCTTCTCGCAGTTGCAGTAGAACTAGAGGGTTTTAATAATGCCTTTCGCCCAGACCCCGCCCGACCCTTCAACAATCTGACTTTTGACCCAGAACGCCAGCAGCAGCACGGCGTACTGTAGAAAGGTGCTGATCTCGCTTCGAAACGCCTCGCCCCAGTGATACTCTCCGTCGGGCTGCGGACCTTTCGGGGGACGGGGAATCCAGCGCGGCGTTTTGTTCTTGTACTCGAGGTACTCGCGGCCAAAGATCGATTCCAGCACGCCTTCCTCGTAGCGAACGATAAGCTCGTACTCGACCGCAAAGAGCAGCACCGCGATGGGCAGGAACCAGAGCACGCCAGAGATGGTGACAAACCCCAGCCAGATCAGAAAATTGCCGATGTAAAGCGGGTTCCTCGCCCACGCGAAGATTCCGTACGTGACCAACCGCTGTACGTTGCGCGACCGACGGCGCGTCACCGTCCCCGCTGCCGCGACACCCGCCAGTCGAATCGCTTCGCCGATCACGATGAGCGCGATTCCAACTTCCCAGCGAAACGGAGAAGTGGATCCCGGCATCACCAGGGGAATTCCGAGAAAGAGAAGCGGCAGCCAGCCGCGGTGGCGGAACAGCACGGCGCCGATCTGGGCGGGAATCGATTGCTCTGTCGCGCTTACTCCGTCGGGCACTCGCCCCGGATTGCTCAACGGACTCTTCCCTCGTCCCACGTGCCTGCGCCAATAGACAACCGCCACGGATTACTCAACGGGGTTTTTCCTCTTCCCATGGGGCGAAGAGCGTCCGCCACTGATCGGGAACCGGGATCGGTTTTCCCTCATGCGACACGGTGACATACACGATCGACGCATCGCAGACCACCGCATCGCGCTGATTCGTTACCTCCTGTCGCACTATGAAGCTGGTGTTTCCGACGGACGTGAGTCCCGTCCTGATGCTGAGATCATCGCCTGGAAATGTCTGCGCCTGATAAGACGCCTCCACCTTTCTAACTACTGCCCACAGGCTCGATTTCATGTACTCGTCGTACGACATGTGACGCTCGAGCGCCGACCATCGCGCCTGCTCCAGCAGCGTCAGCATGTGGGCGTGATTGACGTGCCCCACCGAGTCGCAGTCGCTTGGATAGATGTGAACTTTCAGGTTTTCAGTCATGGGATCGCAGAATGAGTGGACCGCGCCGAAAGTTAACGCCAGAGGAGCGAGTCACCATTAAGGCACTAGATTTGGGTGATGCCTCCTGCCAATACGGACGGCGCCCTCTACCTGGACAAGAGATCCGAGGTAGACCGCTTCCTCTCTGAAATATCCGATGTGAAGGAGCTCGCCCTCGATACCGAAGGGGCGAGCTTCCATCGCTTTCTCGATCGCATCTATCTGCTCCAGATCTCGACGCGGAAGCACAGCGCGATCATCGATCCGCTGCCGATCGGATCGCCCGCCAAACTGGGCCAGCTGCTCCAGAGTAAGACGGTGGAAGTCGTCTTCCACGACGCCGACTACGACCTGCGACTGCTGCACCAGGACTACGCCTGGCACGTCACCAACATCTTCGACACGCGCGTCGCGTCCCAGTTGCTGGGGATCAAGTCATTCGGGCTAGCAGCGCTGCTCGATCAGTACTTCGACGTGAAGCTGGACAAGAAGCACCAGCGCGCGGACTGGTCGATGCGTCCGCTCACGGCGGACATGCTGGAGTACGCCGCACAGGACACCCGATATCTGCTGCAACTCAAGGATCAGATGAAGGGGGAGCTCGAGCGTCGCGGCCGCCTGCACTGGGCGGAGGAGGAGTTCGCCCGCCTCGAGGGAACGCGCTGGGAAGTAGAGGAGAGCATGGAAGGCTTTCTCCGTCTCAAGGGCGCGCGCGATCTCTCCCGTCGGGAGCTCGCCGTTCTGCGTGAGATCGCCAACTGGCGTGACACTGTTGCGGCGCAGCTCGATCGCGCGACGTTCCGGGTAATGGGTAACGAAGTCCTGTTCGAGATAGCGCGCCGCGCGCCGAAGAACGCGGCGGAACTGGGCGCGATCAAGGGAATGCCGAAGGGAATGATCGAGCGTGCGGGGGCCGACATCATCTCGGCGATTCGACGCGGGATGGAAGCACCCGAGGCGGAACTGCCAAAATTTCCGAAGGGTCAGCGCTGGAACAAGGATCGCGACTTCGACGACAAGGTTGCCCGTCTCAAATTGGTGCGTGACGCCGCGGCGACGAGGCTGGATCTGGATCCCGGCGTGTTGTGCTCGCGGGAGAGACTGGAAAACGTGGCGCGGAGCGGCGCGAAGACGATCGAGGATCTTGCTTCCGTTCCCGATCTACGGCGTTGGCAGATAGAGGAGATGGGGGAAGGCTTTGTACGAGCCCTCGCCGGGCGCGGGTAGGAATTACTCCTCAACGCGCCTTGAACAGGAAGGTTTGAGTTTGCCAAGTTGCGACCGGACAGTCGCCCACCCTTCCGGGCACATAATGCATCGTCGCCATTCTGTCGAAAACGGCGCGGACAAAGTCGACGTAGTGACCTGAGCGCAGGTCAACTGACTGCGGAGCCACGGTTCCGTCCGGCAGGATCGTAAAAGTCATTACAACGCTGTCCGAAACTCCCGACCGTTCCGCAACTCTCGGGTATTTTGGTCCGCGCGCGTTTTTCGGCCACGCCGCTTCGCTGAATTGCGAGCCATAGTGAGGAATCTTTATCCGAAAGAGGTGTCGGTAGCGAGGAACTGTGTCCGAGTGCTGCTCGACGTGAATGGAGATGTCCAGAGGAATCGAATCCGGCTGCGTAAAAAAAGGGACTGATTTTTCGTCGCTGAGCTTCTGGAGTGCGGTATGGACGCTATCGGACAACGTTGGTGTCAGCGCAAAATCAACAGTCACTATTCGCGATAGCGTACCACCGGGATGGGCCGTCGCATACGCCTGACTTCCGAACATTAACGCGCCGCCGACGCATTTGTGGCTCGCTGAATCGCAGGGGGACCAGCCGAGCACCACGCTCAATGGCAGATTTTCCGGGACCTTGAGGCGAGATCGAAATTCCTGAACGAACAATCCCTCAAAATCTGGCGGAAGCTTGGCCTTTCGATCCTGGGCCGTCACGCTCATCGTCACGATCGCAATCAGGGAATCGCTGGCATGCAGGGTGTCGAGGCAACCCACGGTATCACGGCCGGGATTCCGCTGAAGCACTGCGGAGGAATGCCCGGCAAATTGTGTCGCACCGGCCGCAATTATTGGCGCGATGAGAATACTCAGTCCTGCGAGCCTCGGCGATTTCATTCGGGCACCTTGAACAAGAATCGCTGTCTCATCCGCGTGGCCACGGCGCAGTCCCCCAGATGGGCAGGGTGGTAGCGCGTCCGACCGAGCGCATCGAGCACCGACGCGACGAAATCCCGATAGTTGGCGCTCACGAGCTCGATCGATTCGGCGGCAATTGCGCCATCGGCGTCCACTGTGAAGGCCAGCATCACGCTGTCCTCGACGCCTGCCAGGCGCGCGGTGAACGGATACTTCGCATCCACGCCCACCGCGGGCATGGAAGCGTAGCTGAACGGCCACTCGTACTTCGGCACCTTCGCCTGAAACACGTGCCGAACCTTCGGAACCGTGTCCGGTTCCGCCTCCTGCACGATCTGGAGCATGACGGGAATCGGATCGACATCCCCAATGGGTGGCACCAGCTCAGCGCGCGACATCGACTGCAGCGCGGATTTCACGCTGTCGGCGAGACGAGGAGTCAGCGCGACATCGACCATCGTTATGTCCGACAGCTTGCCATCGTTGTGCACCGTGGCGTACGCCACCGCCCCAACGCTAAGTATGCCTCCAACGCATCGTGAGCCCAATGAATCGCACGGCTGTGATCCCATTACGACGCTCAACGGCAATTTTGACGGAATCCTGAAGCGCGAGCGGAACTCCTCGACGAACAAGTCTTCGAAGTCGCGCGGCAACGCGACCTTGGGATCCTGAGACGCAACGCTCATCTTGACGATCAACGAGACCGAATCAGCTGCATGGAGGGTATCGAGGCAGCCGATACTGTCCGCGGCCGACCGTTTGGCAGAAGCAATCTTCTTATTTGGCTGGGGATTCGTCGCGCAGGCGGCGACGAACACGAGCGGCGCGAGAGCTACGGCTCTGAAATTAAAACGCACCGGCTCAATTTTATCGGGTGCCTCGCCCTGTCACTAGAAGCCGAGGTACGCCCTCACTCGCGGCTCCATCTTCTCGGGTGTCCAGAAGGGCATCCACACGAGATTCACTTCCACTTTCTCGACGCCCGGCAGCGTTTTGATTTCCTTCTCGGCGTTGGTCATCAGCTCCGGACCTGACGGACACGCGGGAGATGTGAGGGTCATGTCGACCTTGACCGTGGTGCCATCGACCGCGATGCCGTAAACCAGTCCCAGGTCAATGATGTTGAGCTGCAGATCCGGATCCTTTACTCGGCGCAGGGCGAGCTTCACCTGGTCCTCGGACACCACCCCGCTCGTGGCAGGCGCTTCAGTGGGAGTTGGGGTAGTTGTTGATTCGTCGGTCATACAAATTCTGCGTTGGCTACCGAATAATCACTAGCTCGTACCTGCTGAAACAAGAGAGGGCGCCTTTTGGGCGCCCTCTTCCTATCCACAGCATCGAAACTAATGGCTCTTCTTTTTGGCGTTCTTGCCCGAGGAACTCTTCTTCGCGGAACCGGCGCGGCTTCTCGAGGTCGCGCTGGCAATCGAGTGGTGCCGGGATGAGCCATGGCGCCGTCTCGACGCGCGTCGTGGCGGCGGATTCCAGCCGGCTTCGCGGTCGGCGCGGAAAGCTCTCGATCCGGAAGCGAGCTTCGGTCCGTCCAGGACGGAGAGTACCGCCGCATCCGATAGATCGGCGCGGACATCGGAAATGACTTTCGCGGGTCTGAGGGCACGCGCCGCGTGCACTCGGTTCGTGAGAAGGATCACGAACATCTCGCGCTCGGGATCGATCCACATCGAGGTACCGGTGAAGCCAGTGTGGCCGTAGGCGGTCGGTCCCAGGTACCGGCCGGATCCGTAGTCTCCCTCAGCCGTATCCCAGCCAAGAGCCCGGTGACCGAACGACCGGGAGGTGAAGAGCTCGACGGTCGGCTTGCTGATGATCTGGACGCCGTTATACTCGCCGCCATTCAGCATCATTTGCGCGAAAACCGAGAGGTCAGCCGCAGTACTGAAGAGACCAGCGTGTCCCGCCACACCGCCCAAGGCGTAGGCGTTTTCGTCGTGGACCTCACCTCTCAACGGATAACCGCGCGGCGGAGTAACCTCAGTGGGAGCGATGCGATAGCGCAGCGAGTCGGCGGGACGATACATCGTCTCGTTCATCCCGAGGGGCTCGAAGACGCGTCTTGTCAGGTACTTGTCGAGCGGCTCGCCAGCGACGACTTCGACCAGGAGTCCCAGAACATCGGCGCCCAGATCGGAGTAGATGTACTGGGCGCCGGGACGGCCCTCGAGAGGGGTGCTCAGAACCAGGGCGCGTGCTTCGAGAGGCGTCTGGGCGATCCGCCAGATATCTCTGCCCGCCGGGAGCCCGGAAGTGTGCGTGAGAAGCTGACGGATGGTGACCTTGTCCTTGTCGCCGCCGCCGAATGTCGGGATGTAGTTAACGACCGGGTCATCGAGCCCGATTTTCTTTTCGTCGTAGAGAATCATGATCGCCGTAGTAGTACCGACGACCTTGCTGAGGGACGCCACGTCGTAGATTGTGCGCTCGGCATCGACTGGCGTGCTGTTCTCGCTCCAGGAGAGCCTGCCGAATCCCTTCTCGAACACCGCCGCGCCCTTTCTGCCGACGATGACAGAGGCACCAGGGTAGCCGCCAGCCTTGATTCCGCGCTCAACGACGCGCTCGATCTGGTTGAGACGACTGCTGGACATGCCGACCTCGGTCGGTGACTTGACGGGCAGGCCATCGCCCGCTCGTGTCATCGTCAGGGCGGTGAGAATGACTCTAAGCAACGCTAACTCCTTTAACTACTGTAATTTATACTGTCCGCGAAGACCGAAAGTTCCGACCCGGGTTGGACCTGCTGCTCCGCGGAATGGCGAGGCGTACCGTTGCAAACGATTGCGCAGAGGGAAAGTCACCGGATTTTCGGGAAACTATAGGTAGATGTGGAGTGACTAATCAAGAGTCCGAGATGCCATTCGATCAGCTCGACCTCAAGCGCGCAATAGATGGCGACGAGAGGGCGATGCAGCGGCTTTGGTCGCAGCATTCGCCGCACATCGACGCGGTCGTTCGCAGGCTTTGTGACGATGCTGAGCTGGCCGCCGACATCTCGCAGGAGGTCTGGATGCAGATATTCAGGGCACTTCCCAGCTACCGGGGCGACTCACAGTTCGGAACATGGGCCCACCGGATCGCGGTGAACCGCACGCTGAATGCACTACGCAAAATCAGGCGCATCGCGAAGCTGGAGGTGGACATCGAGGACGATTCCGCGATGACCGAAACGGATACCGACAGGACATTCGTGGCGGAGTCTATCGAACAAGCTATGAACAAGCTGTCGCCAGGGGCCAGAGCGGTGTTCGTGCTTCACGACATCGAAGGGTACACGCACGGCGAGATCGGAGAGGAGCTCGGAATCACGTCGGGCGGATCGAAATCGCAATTGTTCAAGGCGCGCGCCAAGCTGCGGAAGCTGCTCGCGCACCTAGTGGATGAATCACCAATCGTCGCGGTAAAGGGGAAGGCACATGTCGCACCTGTCTGAAGAGCAACTAGACCGGATCATCGCCGAGGAACGCTTGCGCGATCTGGCGCCGCTCAACGAGTGGCGAACGATCGCCGCGCGGGCGCGAGAGGAAGGTTTGATTCGCGAATCACAGTCGTCGCGATGGTGGGCGTCGAGCCAACCGTGGCTGCGGTCAGCCGCGGCGGTGCTGCTCCTCGTCGGCGGAATCGCGATTGGCCGGGCGACAATAGCGTTGCCGAGCGCGGTTCAGGCGACGGCGGGCAAGGTGACTCCGACACCCAATGCGAGCTTCGCGTCCGTGGATGATGCGTCAGCCGCGCTCAATCGCGCAGTCGACGAGTATCAGCGCGCGTCAGAGTTTCTCGCCGTCAACAATGCGTCGACCGGAAGCAGGGACAGCCTGGCGATGTACTCGAAGCGAGCAGCGGCGCTCGACAAGATCGAGGACGCAACTGTGAGCGCGCTGCAGACGGCGCCGCACGATCCGGTGATCAACCAATACTACCTGGCGACGATGGGTGCGCGCGTGGCCACGCAGCAGCAGCTCGTCGCGCGTCCGGTGGGATTGAGGGGGTTCTAAGGTGACTGTCAGCTGGAAGATGCCTACGTCGGGAAATGCGTCGCGGTTCACGCTGGGGCTCATTGGGTTTCTCGTCCTGCCTCTCGGAGTCCAGGCGCAGCGAACGCCGCCTGCGATCGTGCAGCCTCCGACGGGCTGGTTCGGAGTGAGGATCTCCGACCAGGCCATGATCGACGAGCGTGGCAACGCGTTCTTTGACTCATATCCCGTAGTCACCGGTGTTGATTCCAGCTCGCCCGCCGCGAAGGCAGGAGTCCGACCCGGCGACGTGCTGCTGTCGTTCAACTCGCACGACATGCGGGGTGGCTCCGTCGAGCTAAGCAAGTGGCTCAAGGTGGGCGCGCCCTTCGTGCTGAGAATCCGGCGCAACGATGCGACGCGCGTCGTGAGGGGCACGCTCGGCAGGCGACCGGAAAACTGGGAGCAGAACATGGTCGTCGAGCTCACGGTACCGCAGATCCTCCAGGAACGAAGCGGAGCGATTGCCCGTCCGCAGATGCAACGGACGGGAATGATCCGTACTCGAATGCCGGTGCCGGAACCACTTCCCGCGCTTTTACCTCCGGCGTTGGGATATGGAGGTGGGATCTATCCCTTCGCGGGCGCCGAGTTCACGGCACTGAACGAAGATCTCTGTGACGCGCTCGGCGTGAAACCCGAAGGTGTGTTCGTGACGAACGTGATCGAAGGCTCGGCGGCGAGGGCGGCCGGACTACGCGGCGGAGACGTCGTCGTCAAGGCGGACAGTATCAAGATCGAGAGTCCGATCGATCTTGTGCGCGCGATCAGGAATGCGGATGAAACCGATCGCTCGGTCGACCTGCAGATCATCAGGAAACACAAGGCGCAGCACTTAACACTTCGCTGGTAGCAGTTCGGCGTATGGCAGGTCGCGGGGCGCTGGCTACAGCGCCGGGAGCTTCCTTGCTTCGGGGAGCAGCGATGCATGAATTGCGATGGCGGCAACGGCCCCACTCGCCGCGGCGACGATCGCCAGCTGCGGACCCGGCGCAATGTCGCCCGCCGCGTAGACGTTCTTCACAGACGTGTGATTTCGGTCGTCGATAACGAGGCGGCCCATGTCATCCCGCTTGCATCCGAGCTGAGCGCCGAGATCGTCGGCGGGGTACTGGCCGATCGCGAAGTAAAGGCGCTCGCAGTCGAGAGACATAGCTCCTTCCAGTTCGATTCCCGAGATTTCGCGGTCCTTCGAGACAACAGACTGGATCGGTGCTTCCAGAACGGGGATGTTCAGCGCCTTGAGCTTGTCGAGCAGAATCTGGCTCACGTCCGGCTTCTCGCCGTTCGTGCAGATGACGATCTGCCGGGTCCACGTCGCGAGCGCGAGTGCCATCCCCACAGCCTTCCGCCCGGTGCCGACGACGACGGTCTTCTTATCACGCGTCTCGTAACCGTCACAGTCGGGGCACACGTGAACTGTCTCGCCGTAGCAGCGCTCGAGACCGGGAATGTCGGGCCAGAAATCCTTGATGCCGATGGCGAGCAGAACTCTATAGGCTTCGATCGTCGTTCCGTCACGAAGGCAGACAGCGAACAGCTCACCCGTTTCATTGATTGCAGTATCGACGACACCGCTCACGAACTCGACGCCGTATTTGACGCACTCCGCGTGACCTAGCTCGCGCAGCTCGGGCGAGCGGATACCCTGGTGACCGAGATAGCCATTGATGCCGCGCGTCTCCCAGTTGCGCGGATCGCCGGAGTCGACGACGACGACCTTGTGGAGATAGCGGGCGAGCCAGAGCGCGGCGCAGAGTCCCGCGGGACCGCCGCCGATTACTGCAACATCGTAGCGTTGTGCAGGCATGCCGGCCGCGGGTGCAAGTTCGATTCCCGCCACTCGGGATTAGATTTCACATGATGAAGATCGCCGTTCTCGACCCCGCCAGCGGTATCGCCGGAGACATGTTCCTCGGCGCCCTCGTCGACGTGGGGTTGGACAAAGCATGGCTCGAGCGGCTGCCAGCAACGCTGGGATTGTCGGGCGTCGATGTGCGCATCGCTGATGTACAACGCTCGCACGTTCACTGCGTCAAAGTGGACTTCGACATTCCGCCGCAGCCTCACGGGAGAGCTGTCTCGGAAATTCATCGCCTCATCGACGTCGTGAAGATTCCGGACAAGGTCGCGCGCTCGGCCCATGCGGCGTTCGAGGCGATTGCGGCCATTGAAAGCGAGATCCACCGCGTCGCACCGGACGAGCTGCACCTTCACGAAGTCGGAGCGGTCGACGCGATTCTCGACATCATCGGGTCGATCTGGGGTGTCGAGATGCTCGGGATTGAACGCATCTATAACACGAAGGTCTCGCTGGGGGACGGCACGGTGAAAACTGCGCACGGAGTTCTCCCGGTGCCTGCACCAGCGACGATCCGTTTGCTCGAGGGATTCAACGTCCGCCACGGACCGCCGGGATCGGGAGAGCTTACGACGCCAACGGGCGCCGCGCTGCTCCGCGTTCTGTCGAAGGGCGCGCCTCCTCAGGAATACAGTCCCCGGCAAAGCGGCTACGGAGCCGGCACGCGCGATATCCAGGGCCAGCTCAACGCGCTCCGCATCATCGTAGGCGAAGCCACGGTCGATCACCATGATCATCACGATCACCACCATCGCGAGCACGTTCACACGGAACATCTCCACGTGCTGAGCGCGGACATCGATGACATGTCGCCGGAGGAGCTCGCGGGCGCCGCCGATGTGCTGCGCGCCGAAGGTGCTCTCGACGTGGTGCTACTGCACACGACCATGAAAAAAGGAAGGCTTGGAACTCGCGTCGAGGCGCTCGTACAGACGTCGGATCTCGCCCGGCTCGAGGAGAAGATCTTCACTCAATTCACGACGCTCGGAGTGAAGACGTTCGACGTAGTGCGAAACGCGCTCGAGCGTGAGTCGCGTCTCGTTCGATTCGATGGGCGTGACATCCGGGTCAAGGTTGCCACGCTTCCCGACGGCACCCGAAGAGCGAAGCCGGAGTTCGACGACCTGCGGCGCGTCGCTGAAGAGACGTCACGGCCACTGGCCGAGATTCGATCGGAAGTAATGCGCGCGCTCAATGAAGCCGATCTCGCATCATCCACGGCGCGAGGAAAATAACTTGGACCTCGAGGTGAAGCTCATCGCCGCGGTTCGCGCGGCCGCTGGAGACCGCGTCGCCTATGTCTGCTACTCGGGCGGCGTCGACTCGACCCTTGTGCTCGCCGCGTCGGTGCGAGCGGGAATCGATACGGTTGCACTGCTTGGCGTGAGCCCCTCACTCGCTGCTGCAGAACGCGCCGATGCTCATCGGATCGCCAACGAGATCGGGGCGAGCGTCGAGGAAGTCGAGACCAATGAGATGGAGCTCGCTGGATATCGCGCCAACGCCGGCGATCGCTGCTATTACTGCAAAAGCGCGCTGTACGACACAGTTCAGGCGCTCGCGGCGACGCGAAACTCGGAAGAGGTGATCTTCGTCGGTACGCACGTCGATGACCTGGGCGAGCACCGGCCCGGTCTCCAGGCGGCGATGGAGCGGGGCGTCGTTGCGCCGCTCGTCGACGCGGGATTCAACAAGTCGGAAGTACGCGCTCTTGCGCGGCGATGGAATCTGTCGAACGCCGAGAAGCCGGCCGCGCCGTGTCTGGCGAGCAGAGTGCCGGTCGGAATCGAAGTGACCCCGGAACGACTCGCGCAGATCGAAGCAGTCGAAGAATTCCTGCGCCTGCACGACATCTGGCCCGCCCGTGCGCGCTGGCACGAAGGAGTAGTCCGCCTGGAGATTCCGGCGGAGATGTTCGAGCGTGTCGTGACGGACCCGCTTCGCCAGGAGCTGCGACGCGCATGCAGGAAGGCCGGCTTCAAGTTCGTCGCACTCGACCTGGGCGGACTCCAGAGCGGAAGTGTATCGCTCCCCCTGGTGGCGTCGTGACGCACGTCCGGTGGGACGTCGATCGCGAATCGCGCACCGGAGTTCCAGAAGTGGTTTATGGTCCCGGAAAGACGCCCGCGCATCTTCGTCAGATCTTCGAGAACACGTCGGAGCTTCGCATGGCGTCGAGGCTGAGCGAAGAGCAGATGGAGGTCCTAAGTGATCTGGCGACCATCTACCGGGAAGCACGCATGGCTGTCCGCAATCCTCGCGCGAGGAGGGACATGCCGCTGGTGCCGGTTATTACGGCTGGAACCGCCGACATTCCCGTTGCTCTGGAGGCGGCGACTACACTCGACGCCATGGGCGTTCCGACAGCGACGCACTTCGATGTCGGCGTCGCGGGGATACATCGCCTTCAATCCATTTTGCCGGAGCTTGCTGCGGCTCGCGTGTGCATTGTCGTCGCGGGAATGGATGGAGCGCTACCCGCAGTCATCGCTGGTTTGCTCCGCGCGCCAGTGATCGGAGTGCCGACTTCTGTTGGAACTGGCGTTGCTCAGGGGGGAATGGTCGCGCTCAACACCATGCTGGCGAGTTGCAGCCCCGGAGTGGCGGTAGTGAACATCGACAACGGATTCGGCGCGGCGTGTCTGGCGCTCAAGATCCTTGGTTCCAACCAGCCCGACTAAGCTCGAACAGCAAATCTTCGCGCACGCGCAAGCGACTGGAATAGACAGTGCTGCATGATTGGCAACCTCTGCCGGAGTGTACTTCATGGCCATCGCATACGGCGACCCGCTACTGCTCAATCTTGGTCTATTGCTGATTCGGCTGGTATTCGGCCTGGTGATGGTCGCTCACGGAGCACAAAAGCTCTTCGGATGGTTCGGCGGCTATGGATTGACAGGAACCGGGGGGTTTTTCGAAACGCTCGGTTTTCGCCCCGGGCGCCGGTTCGCGTTTATCGCCGCGCTCGGTGAGTTCGTCGGCGGCTTGTTGTTCACACTCGGGTTTCTCGGACCCATCGGACCGGCGCTCATTCTCGCGGACATGCTCGTCGCATCGATAAGTGTCCACTGGCGCAACGGACTGTTCGCGACGACCAACGGAGTCGAGGTGCCGCTCCTTTACGCGACCGCCGCAGTGGGAGTAGCGCTTATCGGGTTTGGGAACTACTCGCTCGATGCCGCTCTGGGACTCACCCAAATCTGCACAAGCTCAAAGTGCTACACATGGACGCCGGGACTCATTGGACTGGCGCTGGCGGTCGGAGTGATCGGAGGCATCGCCAATCTTCTGCTGAGAAAGAAGCCGACAACACCGGACGTCTGACTTTCTCGGTCACGCCGATGTCATGCGGTCAATCGCACTGCTCGGCATGAAGGTCGCATTTGTAGTCAGCCGTGAGATCGAAATCGGCGGGATCAAACGCGAGTGATAAAGGAGTGATGGTGGCGCGATGACCGAAGCGGGCCAATCGAGCTCCGCAGCCCCCGCGGTGCTCGGTGACCGTCAGATATTGATCGCGTTCAGCGGCCTAGTCCTGGCGATGCTGCTCGCCGCGCTCGACTCCACGATCGTCTCGACCGCCCTGCCGACCATCGTGAGCGAGATGGGCGGGCTCGAGCACCTTGCCTGGGTGGTGACCGGCTATCTGCTGGCGCAAACCATCGTCACTCCTGTGTACGGAAAGCTGGGCGATCTGTACGGGCGGAAGATCGTGCTGCAATCGGCTATCGTGCTCTTCCTCATCGGCTCGGTCCTCTGCGGGCTGAGCCAGAACATGACGCAGCTGATTCTCTTTCGCGCGATCCAGGGATTAGGCGGGGGCGGGCTCGTCGTCACAACCCAGGCGGTCGTGGGCGACATCGTCCCGCCTCGCGACCGCGGACGGTATCAGGGAATCTTTGGTGCCGTCTTCGGCCTCTCCAGCATCGCCGGTCCTCTGCTCGGCGGCTATTTCACAACGCCCCTGTCGTGGCGTTGGATGTTCTATATCAATCTTCCGGTCGGCATCGCCGCGCTGGTGGTGCTGGCCGTGACGCTGCCCTCGGCCTCACCACGGGTGGCTCGCGCGATTGATTACGCAGGCGCCGGGCTACTCGCCGTGGTGCTGAGCAGCATTACGCTTCTGTCCGATCTGGGCGGAACGACGTATCCGTGGTCATCGCCGATGTCGATCGGACTGATTGCTGTTTCGGTGCTGTCACTCGTGCTTTTCGTGGTCATCGAGCGCAAAGCGGCCGAGCCCGTGCTGCCCTTGCACCTTTTCCGGCAGCGGACGTTTGTAGTGACCTCCGTAGTGGGACTGATCGTCGGATTCGCACTGTTCGGATCAGTTACCTACTTCCCACTCTATCTGCAGGTCGTCAAGGGCGTGAGTCCGACCGGATCGGGAATGCAGATGGTGCCGATGATGGGCGGCATGCTGGTGACATCGATAATGTCGGGCCAGCTTATCAGCCGGACGGGCCGCTACAAGATATTTCCGCTCCTCGGCACCGCCGTCATGACGGTGGGACTCTTTCTGCTGTCGCGCCTCACGCCTGAAAGCACGAACGTCACTGCGTCGCTGTTGATGCTCATCCTTGGTGTCGGGCTCGGAATGGTGATGCAGGTTCTCGTGATCGCGGTGCAAAACGACGTCGACTACCACGATCTCGGAGTTGCAACTTCCGGTGCGACGCTGTTCCGGTTGATCGGCGGGTCCCTCGGCACCGCGATCCTCGGAGCAATATTCGCGGGGCGACTGACTGCCAATCTCCTTCGCCTGCTGCCTCCGGGTACTGCCGCGACTGGAGGGGTGCGCAACATGAGCGTGCAAGCACTGTTGCAGCTCCCATCTTCCACTCGCGCCCTGTACGCAGACGCGTTCACGGCGTCGCTCGACAGGGTGTTCCTCGTCGCCACCGTTGTGTGCGGGATTGGGTTTGTCCTCGCCTGGTTCCTGCCTGAGCGCCCGCTTCGCGCAACCGTCGCGGCGTCGGCACGCGATGCGGGAAACGAAGCTGGCGAGGCATTTGCCCGCCCATCGGACGAGGACGCCGTCGCCGCACATCTGTACGCTGCTCTCTCGTCGCTCGCCGATCGTGATGTGCAACGCGCGCACATCGCGATGATCGTCGCGCGCGCTGGGGAGACGCTCAGTCCGGTCGCGGCTTGGCTCCTCGTACAGGTCGAGCGCGAGCCCAAGGTTTCACCATTCGAGCTCGCGCGCAGCCGCGGAATTCCGCCCGAGCGTGCGCAGGCTGCTCTCGAAGAGCTGCGAAGGCGCGGACTAGTCACCATACCGCGCGTGGATTCGACAACGCATTCCGAGCTCACCCCCTCCGGATGCAAGGTGCTCGAGCGCCTTGTTTCGGCGCGACGTCTCCACTTGGCGGAGCTGGCCGAAGAATGGGATCCAACCCATGAGAACGACGTCGCGGCCTATCTGCGGAACGCTGTGCGGGATCTCGTGCCTGATGTCAGACCCTTGGGCTGAACTCAATAGCGCCCGCTGCTATGTGAAGCGCCGCTTCTTGTGGGCTACGCCGCAGCGTTTACGTCATCGGCGAAAAGCCTGACAGCGATTCCGGAAGCTCATGTCGGGAGACGCAAGCCGGTTCCCGCTAATGGGCGAATCGATCGACGACATCGTGAATCCCATGGCTCTCCAAGGGATCGAGGTATACACCCACGCAATCGATGTCCCGCCCGAGTTTCAGGGGCCGTTTGCCAATTGCGGCGTCATCGCATTGTGGACCAGAACGTAGAGCATTGAAAAAGCGCCGACCCTTTTCAGGGCGTCGGCGCTTTTCCGTTCGATCCGTGGCTGCCTTTGCTCCTCGAGCGCTATCTCTTGGCCAGATCTCGCACCGTCCCCGCGAGAGCCTGCACGCGCGCGGGATCCGATGCCGTGCCGGCGTCTCGATCCAGCCGGGTTGCCAGCTGCGTCAGCGCCGTTCGCTCACTCGCGCCTTTTAGCTTCTCGGCGCGAGCGAGATCGCGCGCAACGGCGGAAGATCGATCGGATGAAATTCCCTTGTCCCTGACGAGTTGATCGAGGTACGCGCGCGCTACCACGTAGCTCGCCGGCCACACCAGCTTCGGCTGATTCTGCGGATTGAACACATCGAAGCGCACAAGCTTTGCCGCGTCGATCTCGTTCTGAGACAGTCGGTCGCTCGGCTTGAGATCGAGCACATCGAGGCCGCGATCGATTTCCGAGGCGTAGATGTGGCCGTTGTACCAGTACGTTCCCCAGTCGCCACCAAGCAGCAGCTTGGTCGAATCCATCGGTCCTCGGTCGAAGAACGCGATCTCCTTCGGGTGCGCCGGATCCGTGAAATCGAACACGGAGACGCCACCCTGGTACCAGGCCTGGGTCATGATGTCACGCCCCGGAATCGGAATGAGCGAGCCGTTGTGAGCCACGCAATTTTCCTGATCGGTCTGTGCAACCGGCAGCTTGTAATGGCCGGCCGGAGTCATCTTGTCGCCGGCCCGGTAGAAGATCGCGTCCGCGCCCCAGGTGATTTTGTCGGTTGGGCGGCACCGCGGCGCCATACCGCCGCCCCATTCGTCGCTGAACAGCACCTTCGTCCCGTCATTGTTGAACGTCGCTGAATGCCAGTATGCGAAATTCGGATCGATTACGGCGGCGATTCGTTTCGGATGCACCGGGTCATGTATGTCGAGCAGGATGCCGTTTCCCGAGCAAGCGCCAGCCGCGAGTCCGATAGCCGAGTAGACCGTGATGTCGTGGCACATGTTCGTCTGCGTGGTCGTCTGCGTTCCAGGTCCATGCCCACCCCCCAGCCACAAGCCTGCGATAGCGCCTGTAGAGTCCGCGAAAATCCGCGGAGAGTTGACTACCCGAGCGTTTTGCGGAGCCGCGACCGGTACCTTGATGATATCGATCCGGAACAGTGATGTAGTTGTATCTGACAGCGATGCGCCGCGGGCGCACCCGGCCAGCTCGGAACCCGATCGAACCACGCTGGTACCGGAGACGTAGATGTAGACGTTGTCCGGATCATTCGGATCGATCACCAGCGTGTGCGTGTGCGATCCACGGCAGGTCTGTACGGCGGCCACCTGCTTCGGATGATCGAGGTCGCTGATGTCGAAGATGCGGACGCCGCGAAAACGCTCGGCGCTTACGGTGTCGGTCACACCCTGGGTGCCGCAGTCCAGTCGTCCACGAGTTTCTTCTACCGAGAAGAACAACAGATTCTTGTAAATGGAGGGATCGCCCTGACCGCCGGGGCACACGAATGATGTGCGGAGAGTCGGGCTTTTCGGATTGGAAATGTCCCAGACCTGGAAGCCGTTGAATCCGCCCTGGAACGCCAGGTTCCCTTTGAACGCGAGGTCGCCGTTGAGGAAAGCGAAATCGCCAAGATTCTGGGCGTTCCCGAAGTTCTGCGGCCGCGCGCCGTGACCAACCAACTCTAGATTGCGGGCAACTTCGGCGGCATCCTGGTAGCCGGCGCGGAGTCCGATGCGCGGGTCATCGTGGCTGATGGCGACGCTATCGCCCTGCGCTCCGGCGGTCGCCGCGAGAAGCGACCCGGCAAGTACGAGTAGATGCCGAACACGAAGGATGCTCCGTCGAGCAGACGAAGTCGGGAACGTATATCTCGGTGTCATTTACGTTTTTTCCGGGTGTGGGTATGGTGGTTCAGACTGGATTTGCTCAACGGTGCGTCTTTGCGCCAGTGGGACCTAGCGTATCGAGAAGAGCGTTCATGCGCGCAATCTCGGCGCGCTGATCGGAATCCACCTCGGAGGCGAAGCGAAAAACCTCCGCCTCCTGTGCGGAACCGGTGGTGCCGAGGAGGCTGGCGACCATCGCCAGCGCTCCCTCGTGATGGCGGATCATATCCTTTAGAAAGAGCCTGTCGAACTCGTCGCCATTCGCTTTTGCCAGCTCCGTGAGCTGTTCGGCGGTGAGCATCCCCGGCATGAGCGTGTCTGATATCGCCATGCCTGACATGTTCATGGAGTGATCTGCAGCGGCCTGGTGATCGTGTGATACGTCGCTGCTCGGAACCTGCTGATGACGGTCCTTCAGCCATTGCCGCATCATCGCGATTTCGTCTTTCTGTGAAACCTCGATTCTCTGGCCGAGGGATCGAATGTCCTGGCGGGACGTGCGGGCTGGTATGAGCGCCGTCATCGCCAGCGCCTGCGCGTGGTGCCCGATCATCCCCTGCATGAAACGCACATCCGCTGCCGTATAGCGTGGCGCGTTCTGCGCTGATGCTGTCGCGGCCGCGATGAGCGCGAGAGCAAGAACGATTGGAATATCTCTGAACGATTTATTCATCAGCTCTGTTGATTGGAACGTATTCCGCCGCCGGTTTGTTGCAAGCTCACGATGGTGTTGTAATCCGGGCGTCAGCTAGCGGGCGTTTTGCTCCGTATTCGTTCGAGCGCCCATGCCGCGTGCTCGGCCACGAGCGGCTCTGGATCATCGAGTGCCGCGACGAGAATGGCCACGTCGTCGGCCGTACCGATATTACCGAGAACTGTTGCTGCGTTGCGTGCAAGTCCGCGCCGCTTCGCGCGCTTCATCGGGGACTCCTTGAAATCTCTGCGGAAGGAGTCGTCATCCATCGATAGAATTCTCCTTGCAACCGCTCGCGTGTCGCCGTCCAGAACATCGCGCGGGCGGAACGCCTCTTCGCGAACGTCCTGGGAAAATCGGACGTTCCATGGACAAACATCCTGGCAGACGTCGCAGCCGTAGATGAGTCCACCGATCTTCTCGCGCTGTTCTGGCGGAATCGCGCCCTTCGCCTCGATGGTGAGATAAGAGATGCACCTGGTGGCGTTGAGCACGCCCGGCCCCGCGAAGGCATCGGTCGGGCAGGCGTCCAGACACCGAGTGCAGCTGCCACATCGATCCGCGTCGAATGGAGCGTCTGACACGAGATCGAGATCGACGAGGAGCACGCCGATGAAAAAGAACGACCCTATACGCGGATTGATGAGATTCGTGTTTTTCCCGAACCATCCGAGCCCCGCGCGACGCGCGAGATCGCGCTCGAGAATGGGGCCCGTGTCGACATAAGCCTTTCCACCGATCGGTCGGTAAAGCTCCGACTCGAGCCAGCGATGCAAACCCTCGAGCCTGGCCGTCATGATTTCGTGGTAGTCGTCCCCTCGGGCGTAACGGGCAACGGGTCCGCTCGGCTCGCGTCCGCCGTAGCTCAAACCGACCACAATAGCGCTGGTGGCGCCGGCAACGGGCAGCCTCGAGTCGCGGCGCTTCGCCGCCCCTCGCGGGAGATAGTCCATCTCGCCCGCGTAGCCTTTTTCGATCCATGAGTCGAACGCGTCCGCCGTTTCCATGGCACCGAGCGAAGTGATACCGACGAGGTCGAAGCCGAGGCCGTACGCCTGCGCCTTGAGCAAGTGTTCGAGGGACAAAGCCTCAGTGATTTGGGCAATCACTCGTTTAC
>WNEZ01000993.1_pt1 | contig 24478 bp, 21 predicted proteins | sample 5400521 | NCBI WGS metagenome assembly WNEZ01 (sample SAMN13153339, study PRJNA577476) | soil metagenome | isolation source: 120 cm saprolite under Douglas fir tree site 2 hole 1 replicate 1 | place: USA:California | collected 2015-04-18
GGAGTTTCGACCCCCCAACATCCTTCCGGCACTACAAACATCATCTGGCGCGGAGGCGAACCCGCAAACTTCGAACTAAAACTGGAGATGAAACTCGAAGGATCCGGCGCCAACGGCGGCCTGCAATATCGCAGCTATCTCGTTGAGCCGAACCTTGGTCCGCCGCCCGCGGATTCTACTCCCGAGGAACAACAACAGTGGAAGGAACACCAGGATCTCGATAGCAAGCACGCCAAGTGGAACCTTGGCGGCTACCAGGCGGACTTCGACTACAACAACAAATATACCGGCCAACTCTACGAGCAGAGTTCACCGCGTGGAATCATCGCCTGGCGCGGCCAGGTGGTTGCCACCGAACCGGGTAAGAAACCGACTCTGCTGGCCACGCTCGGCACCTCGGATGAACTCAAGTCCGTGATCAAACCCGGCGAATGGAATCAGGTGGAGGTCATCGCGGACGGCAACACTCTGATCAACATCATCAACGGGCGCATTCTGTCTGTACTGGTTGATACGGATCCCGAATTCAGCCGGGCCAAAGGGTTGATCGCCGTTGAAATCGAGGGCCCCGGCAATGTCAAAATCTTGCACCGCAACATCTGGTTGAAGAAGCTTCCCTAGCTGCGGCCGATTTTCTAGGAATCGTGATCTTGACCAACGCCATCTTTAAGGGTCGTCGGGCCGCCCATCTCGAAAACGACTTCTTACGTGTGACGGTCCTAGAGGAGGGCGGTCACATCGCCGAGGTCTTCGATAAGCGCGCCGGCGTCAGTCCCCTGTGGATCCCGCCATGGACATCGCTCGAGCCCTCCGACTTCTCACCCGGCCAACACAGCAACTTCGGAACAGGCGCCGATGCCAGGCTCCTGGCGGGCATCATGGGCCACAATTTGTGCCTCGATCTGTTTGGAGTGCCGTCACCCGAAGAAGCTGCCGCAGGCTTCACGGTTCACGGTGAAGCCTCGGTGGATCGCTACGACATCACGGAATCTTCCGGCCAACTGCTTCAGCGCCTGACGCTTCCCTTGGCTCAACTCAGGTTCGAGCGGTCCATTCAGCTGCACGGGCAGTACGTCAGGATTCGCGAAGTCGTGGAGAATCTCAGTGCGATGGACCGTCCTCTCGCCTGGACACAGCACGTCACGCTGAGCCCGCCCTTTCTTGATCCCTCGACAACGCAGTTCCGCGCCTCCATGACCCGTTCGGTCGTCTCGGAAACGGATACCGGCTTCCACGCTTACCTGATTCTGGGGAAAGAGTTTTCATGGCCAATCGCTCCTCGACAGGATGGTGGGGAGGCGGACCTGCGTCAGATGCACAAGACCGCTCCTGCCAGCGGCTATACCGCCCATCTCGCTGACCCACAGCGCGACCATGCGTACTTCGTCGCTTTCACGCCACAATTCCGGCTGGCCTTCGGCTACGTCTGGAAGCGCGCGGATTTCCCCTGGCTGGGTATCTGGGAAGAAAACTGCAGCCGCCAGGCTTCTCCATGGAACGGCAAGACCGTAACCCGCGGGATGGAGTTCGGTGTGTCGCCCTTTCCTGAAACCAGGCAAGAGATGGTGGATCGCAACCGGCTACTGGATGCCGCTGCTTACAAATGGATTGCATCCCGCGGACGGCTGGACGCTGAGTACTGGATCAGCAGTCAGGTTACGGATGTGATTCCGGAATCGCTCACCTGGCCTAAGGTTTCGTGACTCCGGCTCCGAAGACAAGCTGATCTTTCTTGGCATCAATTTTCTTCGCATCCACGTTGGGAACCGCCTTCATGTCTTCGAGAGACTTGAATCCCTTGACCTTATCGCGGTAAGTGACGATCGCCTTCGCATCGTCCAGGCTGATTCCCAGAACGTCCGAAAGTTGCTTGTCTGTAGCCATGTTTACGAAAACTTTCTTCACGGCAGACGGAGGGAAATTTGCCGTGAGATAGTCGGCAATATCGGTGAAATCTTCATCCGAGCCCTCGGCTCCCTGCCGCGCCATCTTGGTAATGGTGTTCTCCCAACCCCTCCGGTCCTGTCCTGAGGCCAGAATGATGTTCGGAGAATGGCACTTAACGCATAGCCGAAGCACGGCCTCTCGCCCCTCACCGGGAGGAAATTCGGGGTATGTGTCAGCAGCAGCGCTCGAGTCCGCAGTTTGAGCCGCTGAAACGGGCGTCTGCGTGGACATTGCGATCGCAAGCACACCCACGCAAACGGAGAGAAGAATCGACGAGTACAGACCGCGAAAGATGACCGTTCTATTTGGCCCAGGCTTCACGTGTTTCTCCTGAATCAGTATGACGTAATCTGCGTCGAACCCACTCCGACTAAACCGCCACTCGCGTCAACTTGGTAATCCTGCCGACGTGATTCCAATCAGACACGTAAATATTCGCCTCGTGGTCTATATAGCACCCATGCGCTGCACTGAAAACGCTTGTGGAGATATTGTCGGGACTGAGCTGGTAATTCGCCCACTGGCTCTGCTGCGGGTTGTCGCCGAGAAACGCTACCGGCACATTGTTCTTGTCGAGGATCGTAACCCTGCCCTGCAACTCCGAGACGACGGCGTAGTCCCCATGAAAACTAACCTGGCACGGACGCCGCAAATGCTGCGTGACGTGGCCAACGAACTTGCCGTCAAAGTCAAAGTGGCTGAGCCGAAGGTTTTCCCGATCGCAGACTAGCAGCAGCGGCTGATCGTAGCGCTGGTCCACAGCTAATCCGTGACTGCAATCGCACTTCCCGTCCTCGGAGCCCTTCCCGGAGAAGCTGGATTGGTAGTTTCCGTGTTTATCGAACCGGAAGATGCGGGAGTCACCGTAGCCGTTCGCGATATAGATCGAACCGTCAGGTCCGGGCACAACGGCTGTCACTCTCCACTCATTTGCCTGTTTGAATCCCGCCTCGCCAGGCGCGGTGATTTTCTGCACTACCGTGCCGTCCGTCTTCATCTTCAGGACCAGCCAATTCTCCGCCGGAGTTCCCTTCTGCACGGTGGCATAAAAGAATTCCTCGCCACCTTCGGCGCTCCAGTGCAGCGAGTGGACCTCGGGATATTCCGTGGCAATGGTCTTTACCAGACGTCCGCCAGGTTCGTACACGAGAACGCCAGTTTCACTCTGGGTGCTTACGTATACATTGCCGGCCTTGTCGCTGGAGATCGCGCCGTGGGTTCCGCCGAACTGCTTGCCTGCCGGAAGCTTTCCCCACTGCGGGACAACGTCATAGGTCCAGGCGCCGTTCCCCGTCCGATACCGGGACCCGCAAGCGCTGTCGTCGGGGCTCTCGGCTCGAACAGGAGAAGCGCCGCCCGCAAACGCGACAAGCGCAGAGACCGCGGCCGCACTGCCGAAGGCGCGCCGATTCAATTTGTTGAGCTTTGAGGTCTTGCGATCTGGTTCCATAGTGTCTTCTCCTAAAACAAACCGCCGGCACGCTGGTTACGCTGAACTTGCAACCGAACGCGAGTTCAGCCGAATCATCCGGTGGCTAATTCAGCTTCTTGATCCAGATATTGCGCACCGAAACCTTGGTAGGCATACCCTCGATTTCGATTCCTACCAGCCCAGGTTTGTTGTTGGACGAATCCGGATCGTCATCCACGTAGACCGCCATCAACTGCCCGTTGATTACGTGGATGAATGTGCCGCCCCTCGCCATGATCAGGTACTGGTTCCAGTCGTTGACCTTAACGTAGCCCCCGAGCGCGTCGCGATTCCCGATGTTGCCTAACAACTTTGGATGGCTTCCCGGCGCCGATTCAACCACCTGTCCCCGCCAGGCGAGGATGCCAAGAGGGGTATTCTCCGAGTAGAACTGCCCGGTCCACTCCGATTGCCTGGGCGTCACCGGGAACCAGAAATCGGCCTGCGGGCCGGTCATCATCCACTTCAACGCCGGGATCGTCTGGCCCGGCGGCGGCTGTCTGCGCCACGGTAAACCAACCTGGCTTCGATATTGGATGCCACTTCCGCCACCGTTTTCCACCCTGATTTCAAACTTCAAATCGAAATCCTTGGCCTCGAACCCGTGGAAGGAGATATAGCTGTTCGCGACCGGCTTTTCCTTGGTAGATTCGCCGACGATCGCTCCGTCTTCCACGTGCCAGGTATTCGGATCGCCGTCCCAGCTCTTGAGGCTGACGCCATCGAAGATCTGCACATAACCCTGATGGTCATCAAAGTCGAGTGGCTCAGGCTCATAAAAACCATAATCCCGCTTGATTCGCTTGTCGGGCTGCGAACTTGCGGAGCCTCCAGACTGCGCGCCAGAGTCAGCGGTTTGCCTGGAAACGGGTTCGGCCGCCGCCGCTCTCCCCGTGGGCCCCATAACTGCCACGGCGATGACAGCAGAGATCCCGCTCGTCCGGAGCCAACTTCGCTGGAGCATAGTCATGCTGACGCCCTTTCCCTACCTGTTATATCCTTACCCTCTTTCATAAACTTCAGGCCGTCACCCGAAAGGGTTGCTGCTCAAATGAGACGTCTCAATTGCGGATTCAATCTATGAGTTTAAGATGACGCTGTCAAATTCTTCTGTTTCGTTTTCCGCCCCGGCATTCGCCGAATTCAGGCACACGCTAGAGTTGATCCAGTGGTGACGCAAAGAGAACTCGCGAAGCTCGCCGGGGTCTCCGCCGGAACGGTTTCCAATGTGATCAGCGGTTCGACACGGGTCAGTGAAGATGCGCGCCGCAAAGTATTGGACGCAATCCACGTTCTGAAATATCAGCCCAACCTCATTGCCCGAAGCCTGCGAACCAATCGTACCCACACTCTTGGCATTGTGGTTCCCGACCTCACCATCCCCTTCTTCCCCAAGATCGTGCGCGGAGCCGAGTATGCCGCCCGGGAACGCGGATATTTCCTGATCGTGCTGGACTCGCAGCGGAGTCACGATACCGAGATAGCCATGATGGCCCTGCTCCGGCAGCGTGTGGACGGCATCCTGCTGGTCACAACCGGGGGGTACAAGTGGTCAGCTGAGAATGCTGCGGCGATCGCCTCGGGTCCGCCGGTTGTCTGCGTGGACCGTCTTCCGGAAGGCTTGCACACAGATTCCGTGTGCGTGGACGACAGCGGTGCGGCGAAACTCGGAGTCAACCATCTGCTCTCGCTCGGGCATCGCCGCATCGCAATCATTACGGGCCCTCTGACGCTGAGAAATGAGCAGGAGCGCCTGCGCGGCTACCGTCGCGCACTGAAAGACGCGGGACTGCCCGTACACCCGTCGCTCATCTGGTCCGCGAGCTTTGAGATGGAGGACATCCATGCCGTCTGCCAGAGTGGGCTGCTCCGTCAGAAGTACAAGCCGACAGCCCTGTTCGCCACTAACGGAGTTACGGCTCTGTGCGCGCTGAAGAGCTTGTACTCGCTGGGCTTCACGACTCCGGACAGCATCGCCTTCGCTACATTTGACGAACTGAATGCGGAGGATTTCTTTCAACCGCGCATCACCTCGGTCGTGCAGCCGACCTATGAGATCGGTCATCGAGCCGTGGAGGTGCTCTTTGATCGGATCGTGCATCGTGGCGCGACCAGTGTATCGAAGGTGCGGCTGCCAGCGACGCTCGTCGTCCGGGATTCGTCGCGCACGCCTAAGCGGGCATCCATTGTGAAGTGAGGACACGGCCAACACGGCGCCAGTGAAGCAACGATTAATGACTATCGCAAGACGAAACCAGATGAGCCTCATGCGAACCCACCATCCGGTCGCTATACTTCATGTTGCCGCAGTTGAAATCGTGTGTCGCATCTTGGAGCGTTGACCGAAGAAGATGAATGTTGCTAGACACGAAGTGATGTCCGGCTCGGACCTTCTCCTCAAGGCTGAGGGGATACAAAAGTCGTACGGCGGTGTGCTGGCGCTGTATGACGGCTGCATGAAACTGCGTGCGGGCACCGTTCACGCCCTGTGCGGTGGTAACGGTGCTGGCAAATCGACATTCCTGAACATCCTGATGGGGCTGGAGGCGCCCGATAGCGGGCGTATCTGGCTCAACGGGAGCGAAACCCGATTCGCCTCTCCAGCATCCGCCTTAGCGGCCGGCATTGCGATCATCACGCAGGAGCTTAGCCCCGTTCCCGACATGACAGTTGCCGAGAACATCTTCCTTGGGCGTGAATCCCGGCGTGCCGGATGGTTCGTCAACCAGACGGTGATGCGGCGCAAGGCCGCAGAGCTTCTGGAGCGCCTCAATTTCGCTGTCGATCCGCGGGCCAAAATGCGCAGGCTGTCGCTGGGGCAGATCCAGTTAGTCGAGATCGCCAAGGCAATTGACCAGCGCAGCTCGGTTCTCATCATGGATGAGCCCACATCTGCGATCGGAGAGAAGGAAACCGCGGTCTTGTTTGACGCGATCCGGCAGTTAAAATCCGCAGGGGTCGGCATCATTTACGTTTCACACAGATTGTCAGAACTGTTCTCAATTGCTGACGAATACACAGTATTTCGCGATGGCGGTTTTGTCCGGGCTGGCTTGATTAAGGACATCGATCGCGACGAGTTGATACGCCTGATTGTAGGGGGAAGCCTTATTGACCAGCAATGCGCGGCCACTGAGTTTGAACAGGCGACGCTGCTCGAAGTGCAAGGGTACAGCCGTGCCGGCGAGTTTGAGGACATCAATCTTTCTTTAAAGTCTGGAGAAATTGTCGGATTGTACGGACTCATGGGCGCGGGACGGAGCGAATTTGCGAGTTCGCTATATGGAATCTCCCGTCGGAACCGAGGCCGATTGGTGATGGACGGCGCAGAAGTTGAAATCAATTCGCCAGGCGACGCATTGCGGTCTCGCATCGCGATGATCACCGAAGACCGCAAAGCCTCGGGGCTATTCCTGAGTCAAAGCGTACGTAAGAATATCTCGTTGACGTCTTTGTCGAGTCTTTCCCGCTGGAGTTTCATCAATGAGCGGAAAGAGAAAGCTGTCGCCGAGCGAATGATCGAACGCTTCCACATCAAAGTCCGGACCCGGGATCAACCAGTTCGGCAGCTAAGCGGGGGCAATCAGCAGAAGGTGCTGTTTGCCCGTTCATTGACGACCTCGCCCCGGATCCTGATCTGTGATGAGCCAACCCGTGGCATCGATGAGGGTGCAAAGCGTGAGATTCATGCTTTTCTGGCGGAGTTTGCCGCTCAGGGGAATGCCGTGCTCATGATCTCCTCGGAGATCCAGGAGATTCTCGCGAGTTGTAATCGTGTCGTCGTCTTTCGCCACGGCCGGCAAGTTGCAGAATCACCGGTTGCGAGGATCACGCCGGAGCACCTGCTGCATTGGGCCTCGTAGCGTAGGTTGATTGAGCGAGACTACAATTCTTACCCGCAATGATGAGCACTTCTACCAAGCAAATGGGTCGGGCCGGCACGAGATCAAGGACTCTCGGATCGCTCGGACAGATATTCGCACGCTATGGAATCGTGATAGCCCTGGGGCTCATCGTGCTCGCGCTGAGCGTTTTGAGCGACAACTTTCTCACTAGCGGCAATCTGACGAACGTCCTCCGCCAGGTTTCGATCAACGGCATACTCGCTGTCGGGATGACGTTCGTGATTTTGACCGGCGGAATCGATCTTTCCATCGGTTCCGTCCTGGCGCTCACTGGCATGGTCGGCGCCAGCCTGGTCGTGGGGAGCAAGCCACACTCTCCTATCCTCGCCATCCTGGCTGCCTTGGCGGTAGGCGTGGTCGCCGGGGCTTGCAGTGGCATTTTCATTGCGTGGGTTCGATTGCCTGCGTTCGTGGTTACGCTCGGCATGCTGAGCGCGGTGCGTGGGCTCACGCTTATATACAGCCAGGGAATGCCCATTTCTAATTTGAGTTCCGGTTTTAAGTTTCTTGGCCAGGGAACATTCCTTGGAATACCGGTGTCGGTAGTGCTCTTTGGAGCGACTGCCTTGGCCGCGTGGGTCGTGCTCGCATACACGGTCTATGGCCGGCGTGTTTATGCGGTTGGCGGCAATATGCGCAGCGCGCATACTTGCGGCATCAACGTGCGGGGAATTATTTTCTCGGTTTACGTATTGATGGGCCTCCTAAGCGCGCTGGCTGGGGTAACCCTCACCGCACGCACAACCGCTGCCCTTCCGCAGGCAGGTGTCGCGTACGAGTTGGATGCGATTGCAGCCGTGGTGATCGGCGGCACCAGTCTCACCGGCGGTATCGGTGGCATCCCGCTCACCGTGGTAGGCGTTCTCATCATTGGTTTGCTTAACAACGGACTCGACCTTCTCGGTATCTCTTCCTACTACCAGCAGGTAATCAAAGGATTGATGATCGTCGCGGCCGTTCTTATTGACAAAGCGAGGCATGCCGATGCGGCTTGAGGAGTTGGCCACTACAAGATCACCTAAACCGGCGGTGACCAGTTCCTTGCTGACGCGGCGGCAGATACTGAAAGCCGGGCTGGCAGTCACAGGGCTCAGCTTCGTGACCGGATGCCGCAATAAGAGCGGCAAGTCCGTTCATCGCATCGCAGTCCCGCTTCAGGGCATGACTTCTGAATTCATGCAGTTGTGGGTTCGAGGCGCGCAAGCGCACCCGGCGATCAAGAACGGCCTCGCAACCTTTACCGTCTTTGATGGCCGCATGGATGCGCTGACCCAGGCGAATCAGTTCGACACCATCATCACCCAGCGCTATGACGCGATCATATTTATCCCCGTGGACGTTCAAGCCGGCGTCGGCCCGGCCATGCAAGCCAAGGCCGCCGGCATTCCAATGATCGGCTCGAACACGTTGTTGGCAGACCGTTCCCTCTATGTTTCATATATCGGATCAGAATCCGTGATCAGCGGCGAATATGTGGCCCACGGTGTGATTGACAGGCTGGGTGGCAAAGGGAATGTCGTTGTCCTGGAGGGGTTGATCGGCCAATCGGCGCAGGTCGAGCGGCGCCAGGGGATCAACAAGGTGCTGGCCCAGTCGCCAAACATAAAAGTTCTGGAAACAAAATCCGCCAACTGGTCACGGGCTGAAGCACAGTCGCTGATGGAGAACTGGCTGACATCGCATGGCAACACAATCAACGGGGTAATTTCCCACAACGATGAGATGGCTTTGGGCGCGATCGAGGCAATGAAAGCACGTGGAATCGACTTCGCAACTCATCCCGTAGGCGGCATTGATGGGCTCACCGATGCCCTGGAGGCGGTCAAACGCGGCGAGATGTCCACCACTCTTCAGGATGCCAATGCCCAGGCACAGGGTTCGATAGACCTGGCATTGAAAGTTCTGATTGGGCCCTCCTATAAGCCAATGTCCGATATATGGAATCAATATCCCGGACAGCTATCGTGGGATGACGGGAAGAAGACCGAGTATCTCGTCCCTTGGACGCCCGTGACTGGTAGTAACGTCGATCGCTTACTGGCGATTCGGCGAGCAGGATAGGTGCTGACAACCACTGGGAACATGCATAACGACGGTCTCAGCACCTGCACCTACGATGCCGACTTTAAGGGAAGGCCGGAAGGCTTGCCTTTGGGCTGGGCAGCGGCCTGGTGCGCCGTGACACCCTGACCGAGACAAGCGCTGGCCGTTGCGTCAAACAGGCCCGCGAGAAATAACCGGCGTGAAGTTGCCATGCAAGTACAGCCCGCTACTCCATGTAGAAAACTTCCTTCATCATAGCGAACCGCTCGCCGGGTTGAAGACCAGGCACGGGCTCAAAATACTTGGCCATCTCCGCCTGCCAGCGCAGGTTTACCGGATCGTCAGCCAGCGCATCCCAGGCTGCGTCAAAATCCTTGACTCGCATGACCAGAACCAGGTCCTGTTCGCGGCGAAAGATCGAATAGTCCGAAATGCCCACCTCTTTCAGCTTCGCCAGCAATTCCGGCCACACGTGAGCGTGATCTCTTTCGTATCCTTCAATGGCGTCGGGCTTGATTCGCAAACGAAAAGCAACGCGTGGCATACCAGGATCTCCATAGCTAACTGATTCGTAGCGCCGGCTGTCTGGCGGGCGTCCCGCCCGCCCATCGGGCCGCCGGGACGGCGGCGCTACAAAAGCAAGGTCACAAACCCGATTACGGAAGCGTGATCACCGCCACTGAGAGTCCGTTCAGCGTAAGCGTGTCGCTGGTTAACTTGGCCGACGCCGGAGCATCAAACCCCGTAGTCTGGTCCACGTATTCCTGCTGGCCGCCGGTCGCGCCGGACATCAGGATATCGAACGGACGGTCCCGTTTGTTGACCAGCAAAATACGCCGCTTGCCGTCCGGCTTCACCACCGCCAGAGAATAAAGATAAGAATCTACCGATCGGTTGAAAGGCTCCGTTTCCACAATCTTGTCGCCCGGACCAAAGTTCTCTCGCAGCAGGCTCAGCACCCGGATGCGCGAGTTGGGCTTGCCCGTATTCCAGTCCACCATGGAAACCGAGGGAAATTGCGTCGGATAGCCCACCAGTTGCGACTCGCCCGCGACATCGATTCCCATGCGGGTCAGCTCGCCGAAGATGTAGGCATACATGGCGCAGGTCAGATTCCAGTAGGAATTCGGGATCGGCTGGGTCACATGGCCCGGCTGGTCCTGCATGACGTCATCCGCGGAAATAGCTCCGATCTCGTCAATGGTCGTCTTCGTCTCCGGAGAGAGTCTTTTTCGAATCGTCTCCACATAAAGCACCGTGCTAAGGAAGCCGTCCGCGTACGCGAAGAAAGTGTAGGGCTGCACTGCCGGGTCCTGATCGCCCGTTGGCACCGCATAAAAATGATAGGAAATGAAATCCAGCGGAATGCCGGGCTTGTGATTCCTGGGATTGAGAAAGTATTCGAACTGCTCCGGATGCGACGAGGGTTGAGCCAGCGCCAGACCTACGAACTTGGTTTGAGGCGCTACTCGCCGGATCGACTCGACCACCGAGTCATAAATTTTCGTGTAGGTTTCCGGGGTCATCTTATGCTCAAACTCAATTTCGTTCAGGACCTCCCAGTAGGGAATGGAGTAGTGATATCCGGACTCATGGCGCTTCCCGAATTCATCGGTAAATCCACCCTGCGTGTACCAGGAAAAAAGACGGCCGTAGTAGTCGCCAATTTCCTTCATGCTGGGATCGCGGGGCTCGGTGCCTTGCGTGTAATCCCATACCGGCTGATCGGGATCGGCAGGATAAGTGACCGGCTTGTCGCTCTTGAACATCCACGCTGGAATCGTGCTGAAGTTGAGAATGACGGAATGACCTTTGGTAGCCTCGAGAAAATCGATGGTCATGGGATCGATCAGCGAAAAATCCCACGAGGTCTTGCCATCCGCTGGGGGTTCAAGTTCGGCAATGCCAAGCCTGGGATAGGGCAGCCAGGGGACATAGCGAACGTAGTCGGCCTGAATATCGCGCAGCGACTTGAAAGCGTTGTCGTGGATGGTGGTCCCGCGGCGCAGTGGAGGATTCACGACTACCTGCAGAGTTGCGGTGGTCTTCGAAACGCCGGTTACCTTATCCCAATGGGCGATGAACTTTGCCGGCTGCGCGTCATTGTTGTTTTGCGCAAAAGAAGTTAAGACTGCCAGGGTGCAGAAAAGCAGTGCCAGCAATAACGGTTGCCGGTTGCGTCGACTCATGCAGATCCTCCGTCTTGGGAGCAGCAGCATTGTGCTGATATCTCTGTGAGAATTCAATAGGAAAATAAACTTACTATTGACAACGGCGGTCGCAGGATACTACAGTCCAGGCGTTTGAAGCGAGTAGGATTTGTGCCGAGACCCGTTCGCCACCCTCGCAACTCATCCTCGCAACCATGGACCAGCCCACCGCAAACGCCGGACTGAAGATTGGGCTGTTCGGCATCGGCCTGGACGCATATTGGCCACAGTTTCCCGGCCTCGAAGATCGCCTAAAGGGATACACCGAGCGTGTGGCCCAGCAACTGGGAAGAGCCGGCGCCCAGGTGGTTAACCTGGGGCTGATCGATACTCCCGAAAAAGCCCTCGCCGCCGGGCACGAGTTTCGCCGCGCCGACGTCGATCTCATCTTTCTCCACGTCACCACCTACGCGCTTTCTTCGACTGTGCTTCCGGTGGTCCGCCGGGCCAAGGTGCCCGTGATCATCCTGAATCTCTCGCCATCAGCCGCAATTGATTACGACTGGTTCAATGGTCTGGGTGACCGCACCAAAATGACCGGAGAATGGCTGGCCTACTGCCAGTCGTGTCCGGTGCCGGAGATCGCAAACGTCTTCAATCGTTGCCGCATTCCGTTTTTTCAGGTTACGGGCATGCTGGAGAACGACCCAATTGCCTGGAACGAAATTTGGGAATGGGTCGAGGCTGCACGCGTCGCCCATATCATGGAGCACAATCGCCTGGGCGTGATGGGTCATTACTATGGGGGGATGCTCGACATCTACTCCGACCTCACCCAGCAGTGCGCTTATTTTGGCGGGCACATCGAAATCGTGGAGGTTGACGAGCTGGCCGTTCTGCGACGACAGGTGTGCGATGACGAAGTCAGAAGTCGGGTGGCAGACTTCCGGCAGAATTTCGATGTCCAGTCCGACTGCCCCGCCGAGGAACTGGATCGCGCCGCTCGCACCTCGGTGGCGCTGGATCGCCTGGTTGAGGCTCACAAGCTTGGTTCTCTCGCGTACTACTACCAGGGGACGGGCAGCGCCGAAAATGAAGATGCCATTAGTTCGATCATCCTAGGCACCAGCCTGCTGACGGCGCGCGGTATCCCCGTCGCTGGTGAATATGAAATCAAAAATGCCCAGGCCATGAAGGTCCTGGACAGCTTCGGCGCGGGCGGATCTTTCACCGAATATTACGCCGCTGATTTCGACGATGACATCCTGCTGATGGGCCACGACGGTCCGGGCCACATTGTCATTGCCCAAGGCAAGACCAAGGTTCGTCCACTCAAGATTTATCACGGTAAAGTGGGCCGGGGATTGTCGGTGGAAATGTCGGTCAAGCATGGTCCGGTTACGTTGCTGTCGGTAATACAGACGGTGGATGGAAAATTGAAACTGCTGATGGCGGAAGGCGAGTCCGTCGCCGGCCCGATTCTCGAGATCGGGAACACCAACAGCCGCTACCGGTTTCCGATCGGCGCGAGAGATTTCATGAACGAATGGAACGTGCACGGCCCCGCGCATCACTGCGCGGTGGGCGTTGGGCACATCACGAGTAAGCTGAAAAAGCTTGGAGCATTGACTGGTATTGAATGTATCCGCGTATGCTGAATTCCCGCTTTACTTTGCGTTCTTTGCGACCTTTGCGGTAAAAAGCTTTGAACCGCAAAGTACGCAAAGGACGCAAAGAAAAACTGGAATCCTGAGGGTGAGATGAATCCAAATCCGGCAATCGGAGTTCTTTATCACTGGCTGGGCGGCCTGGCATCCGGCAGCTTCTACGTTCCGTACCGGGGTGTGAAGCGATGGGCGTGGGAAACATTCTGGCTCGCCGGCGGCTTTTTCAGCTGGATCATCGCTCCCTGGTTTTTCGGTCTGCTCATGACCAAGGATTTGGTGGCGGTTCTGCATGAGACTCCAGGTATCGTTCTCTTCTGGACATTTTTCTTCGGACTTCTATGGGGAATCGGCGGTCTCACTTTTGGGTTGACCATGCGCTATTTGGGCTTGTCGCTCGGAATGGCTGTGGTGCTGGGCCTCTGCGCCGCATTCGGAACTCTGATCCCACCCATCTTTCGCGGCGAATTCATGACCCAGGTGGTCGGCACGACCTCCGGGCGAGTCATCCTGTTTGGAATTTTCGTTTGTTTACTCGGCATCGCCGCGGCAGGCCTGGCGGGAATCTACAAAGAGCGGGCGATGTCGCCGGAACAACAAAGAATCACCATCAAGGAATTCGATTTGAAAAAAGGTGTGGGCGTGGCCATGCTCTCCGGCGTAATGAGCGCCTGCTTTGCATATGGATTGGCGGCGGGAGATCCCATCAAAGCGCTCACCATAAAGCACGGTACTCCCAACTTGTGGCAGGGATTGCCGGTGCTGGTGGTCGTGTTGATCGGAGGTTTCACCACTAACTTCATTTGGTGTCTGTTGCTGAACATCCGCAATAAGACCGGCTACCAGTACTTCACTTCTACATCACGCGAGTCTTCCGTTCACCTCCAAGACGAGACCATCATCGAAACCGCTCTCGATGCCCCCAGCCGGGAAGTGGTTGAGCATATGACGACCGCCAGAACCGAACTCAGGGGAACCTCTGTGGCGGTAGCCGACATACCCACGCCAAAAAAAGAAGACAGCGCGCGAGTTCCGATGCTGGCGAATTACTTATTGTGCGCGCTGGCCGGCACTACCTGGTACTTCCAGTTCTTCTTCTACACCATGGGCGAGACCCAGATGGGTAAGTACAAGTTCTCCAGTTGGACGTTGCACATGGCCAGCATCATTATCTTCAGCAGCCTGTGGGGCATCGGCTTGAAGGAATGGAAGGGCGCGGGGCCACAGGCGGGCCGGTTATTGGCTTTGGCTCTTCTTCTGTTGGTGGGATCGACCGTGATTGTCGGCTACGGAAATTATCTGGGATTGGCGCCGTAAGGTTGTGTGGTCGGGGGCGACTCGCCCGCGGCTTTGTGCAAAAAAGCAAGACGCGGGCGAGTCGCCCGCGACCACATGTTCATTTCGCAAAAACCGACTACTTCGGGTACCAATCCAGCAGCCGGACTTCGATTCCTGTCCCTTCCAAACCCTTCTGAAATACCGCGAGATCGGAGCCGCGGTAATGATAGGGAATAACGATCTTGGGATGGAACGCCTTCACCGCTTCGGCAGCCTCCTCGGGAGGCATGGTGTAGGGCAGATTCATGCAGACGAACGCCACGTCGATATTCTTGAGCGCCCGCATTTCCGGAACGCCTTCGGTGTCACCCGAGAAATAAAACCACTTGCCGCCGTAGGTGAGAACGTAGCCGTTGCCCCGCCCCTTGTCATGAAATAACTTCCCCGGGGCTGGTCCGCGCTTCAGGTTATATGCGGGAATGGCCTCGATGGTCCAGTCCTGCCAAGTCTTGCTTTCCCCATTCGCAATGGGCTTGGCCTGGGTAACGGTCTTGACCACCGCGGGTGGCGCCAGAATTTCCGTTCCTGCCTTGCTGACTTCCGCGATCGAGTCAGGATCCATGTGGTCGCCGTGAATGTCGGTAATCAGAATAAGGTCCGCCTTGGGGTGTCCGCCGAATTTTGCAGGTTTGGCCGGATCCAGATAGATGACCTTTCCTCCCGCCTCGATCAGGGTGCTGGCATGATTCAGCGGAGTGATCGTGACCGGGCCCGCCGAGGTTTGAAAGACTTGTGCGGCGGTCGCAGAATGGGCCAGTGGCACAGCAAGAAGAGAACAGAGGGCAATCAGAATTATTTTCATTTGTGCCTCGGACGAGCTTTACTGATTATCTCCGAGCAGGCGGTTTTGCTCAATGCGTTCTGCCTTGGAGCAAGATCAGCTAAGTGCTTATCCGCTTCACGCCAGATCCTTCACGGCCTGAAGGCCATTCAGGATGACGCATTGTAAAGACGATGCATCGGGTGATGCGCGTGGCTTCATTCCTTAGCCGGCCAACACGTCGTAGGGTCGCATCATTTCGTTGTCTTCGTGCTCGAGAAGGTGGCAGTGCCACACGTAGCGTCCAGGATAGCCCTCGAACCGGGCGATGATGCGGGTGATCATGTTGGGTTGGGCCTGAACCGTGTCTTTCCATCCCGCCTCGCTGGGATCCGGAGGCACCGGCGGACCGATGTACTTCACCTTGCCTTCGGTGTAATACACGTATGGCTCGAAGGTGCGGCGGTCCAGAATCTGAAAGCGAACCAGGTGCAGATGGATGGGATGGGAGTCGTCCGTAAAGTTCATCAGGTTCCAGATTTCCACTGAATTGAGCGCCGGGTTTTCCGTTACCGGCATGTTCCAGTGGGCATTGTTCAGAAGCATGGTCATGGGATTCCCGGTCTTGTCGTCAGCCTCCCCGAGTGTCAGCATCCGGGTTTTGGTCGCGGAAGACTCCGGAATCTTGTTCACCGGACGCAAGGCGGACGGCAGCGAACTTTCGTCCTGAACCGCTTTTCGGGACACGCGGAATTGCATCACTGTCAGAGAATCGCTGGTAATCACGATCTGTTCTCCGCCGTGTCCGGCGAAATCAACAATCAGGTCCACTCGCTCGCCGGGCGCAACTTGCATCTTTTTCAAAGTTAACGGCGCCGGCAGCAGCCCCTGGTCGGTTCCGATCTGATGGAATTCCTGTCCGTTTGAAAGTGCCAGGTGAAAGAATCGCCCGTTGGCTGCGTTCAGTATGCGGAAACGATACTTCCGCGGTTCCACCTCCAGATACGGCGAGAGTTTTCCGTTTACCAGAATCGCCGGGCCGAAGAATTCCGGAAGCCATGGCGTCCGTGGGTTGCCGGAAACCGGGTAGTAGAGCTGGCCGTCACGATCGAAAGAGCGATCATAAAGCACCAGAGGAACCTCATAGTTTCCTTTTGGCAGGTTCAGTGCGTCCTCAAAATTGTCGCGAACAATGTAGAGACCGATGAGGCCGGCAAAGACATTCAGCCGCGTGATTCCCAGGGCGTGATCGTGATACCAGAGCGTGGCTGCGTCTTGTTGATTGGGATAGTAATAGGTCACGGATTTACCGGGCACGTACCAATCGTCGGGATAACCGTCGCTCTTGGCGGGCGCCCTCCCCCCGTGAAGATGGGTGACGACGCGTACGTCGGGTTTGTCCGACTCGGCGCCGTGAACGCTGCGGTCGATGGGCAGGAAATGATTCCTGGGGAGTTCATTCGCCCACTCCACCAGCACTGGCTGTTCGCTGCGTGCTTCGATGGTCGGCCCCGGGGAGCTTTGATCGAAACCCCAAAAGCGCGTCGGCTTCACGTCTCGATGAATCTTGTTTTCGACCTGTCGCATCGCGAGACGATAGTACGGTATCTGTCGCGCCGGATTGTCAGGGCTCGGGCGAGTACCGTTCGCTACAGCGCGAGGCGGAATCGGCAGCGGATCGACAAACGGCGCTAGGGCCTTCAAGTCCAGCAGTGGTGGAGCAATGATTTCAGTTTTGGATGGAACGGACTGTCCCGCCGCCAAACCGGCGACTAACATCCCGGATTGTTGCAGAAACACTCGACGGGTACGCGGAACGATTCGATCTCTCATTCAGGGTTTCAATAGTAGCGGTTTTCTCAAACGATGAAAGGCACGCGGAGCAAAAATCCGCGTGCCCTTCTTATTCCGACACTTCAGCGCGGGCTACTGTCAGTGTGACGTCGGTTGACCGGAACTAGGATCCAGGAACAGCTGACTGTCGGAGCGATAGTGTTTGAAGTCGAACATCTGGGAGATGGAATTGGCCAGCACATCGAACGACCCCTGGCCGATGCGCTGTCCCTTGAGCCAGTTGTCCTCGATAAACCGGATGATCGAGGTCTGGTCGGTCACGGTGCTGTCCACGAAGTTTGCCTTCGCCCAGGGCGAAATCACGAGCAACGGCAGCCGCGGGCCGTAACCGCAACGGCCTTGTGCGTGGGGCGCGTCGGAACTGATCCCGGGCAAAGCGGTGCTGCCATTGCCGCAGGCTTCGGGACCGGTAAGAGTGTCGGCCGGGCTGTTGGACTGGTTGACGATCGGGCACATCTGGTGGTCGTACCAGCCATCCGAGTCGTCGTAGGCGATCACGACGGCGGTGCTGCTCCAGTCATCGGACTTTTGCAGGGCGTTGATTACGGTCACGACAAACGCCTGTTCATCCAGCGGATCCGAATAACCCGCATGGCCGTCCTGGTAGGCTTGAGCCTTCAGGAAGCTCACGGCCGGGAGATTGTCGTGCTTTAGCGCGGTGAAGAAATCGTTGATGTCGTAGTTGTGATTGGCGGCACCGTCGTGGCCAATTTCCAAAATATTGTGCGGGCGGGCGTGCGTCGGATTGGCCGTGGAAGTGTGATACTGAAAGAAAGCATGATGGGGAATGTAGTCGACAACCAGTCCCGTAAGCGCTGAGACTGAACTGCGTCCGCATCCGGTAGTTCCATTTTGATTTGTGGCAGTAATGTCGAAGCCGCCCATGAACGATCCCCAGCTCACACCGGCGTCGTGCAAGAGGTCGCCGATGTTTTTGCCGCCGAGCGTGACCTGGCCGCGAGTCGGATTGGAACATACATCGCCGATCGGATCGGGATCGCCGATCACGGTCAAGCCTCCATTTCCGTCGTCGGTTTCGTTGCCGGTGCCGTTCAGAGTGGCGATAACCCCACTCGTCTGGCCGGAAACCAGGTTCAGGAGGCCGGGCGTCGACGGGCCGAACGTGGTGTTGTACGAATTGTCGCTCATGGCAAAGTTCTGGGCATAGTTCCAGTAGGCGGTGACAGTGTTGCCGTCGTAGTAGCCCATGGTCAGGCCCTTGGTAGTGACCGCCAACGGAGGAGCATTCGGCGGAGGACCGGCGTGGCCGACCGATTTCGGGAACAAATCCATCAGACCGAAGTCAACCGCGCTCTGCTCTGGACCGTAGGCGTGGTTCTGGTCCTGGGTGGCGGCCTGGCTGCGATCCAGGCGGAAAGGATTGCTGGCGTCGGTCCCATTGGCGGGATTCAGGAAGTTCGGGTTGCTGTTGAGCAACCCGCCTTTCAAACCGTTCACCGTTGGCGTGCCCGGTTGGGCGAAGAATTTCGGTTCCCCGGGCGGGTTCAACGCATTCGGATAGGTCCCAAAATAATGGTCGAAGGAGATGTTCTCCTGAAAAATGATCACCAGGTGTTTTATCGGTGTAGCTGTATTTTCGAAAGAGGAATTTGCGTAGGCTGGCGTCGTTCCCAGAATGGTCAGATAAACCATGGCCAAGGCCATCAGTTTCCTGGGGGCTTCCCATGTTTTGAGTGTTTGGAACATCTTTGTGCTCCTCCGCAGTTTTGGCCAGCCGAAGCGCTAAACGCAAGAGTGCGCCGGCCCGCGGAAGCAAGGTTAGGTTCCGTATATTTCAGAGGCGTGACAAAATTGTAAAATCTACGTGAAAAGCGACGATGTGAACCTACTTTTCCACATCTCTCTGTGGCATGGCCTGGATTGCCGGCGCAATCCGCGTGAGGCGCGTGACTTCAAGAGGAGTCGGTAACAAAACCGTGGCGAGTGTCAGGGTGGGTGGGTTTACTTCGGAGCGAGTTTTTGGGCCGCATCTCGAAGGGCTACATAGTCCTCCTCTCGAAACAATCCGTGTCCGCGCCACTTGACTTCACCGTTGGCATCGAGCAGGAGAAGATAGGCGTCATCCGGATTCGAAAATGCAACGAAACGCTTCAACTCCGCCTCACCCTGGAACAAGGTTACGAAACGATCCTGCTCCGCAGGCGGCGTACCCCGGCGGATTCCGCCGGTGATCATGCCTCGAAGCAACCGGGGAGCGTCTTCGAGTTCCGCGACCGAATAGATGACATACCCCTGATCGGCGCCAAAATCTTTCCTGAATCGCTGTGCCCACGCTCCCGTTGCCTGGCCACTTTTCTTGGTGAACCCGATGACCAGGAGAGCAATCTTTCCACGAGCGTCATCGGGTAAGACAATCGGTTTACCGGAAAGACTCTGGCCCTCCAGACGCAGCAAGGTTTCACGCTGTGCCCCCGCCGCCATGGCCGCCAGGAAGAAAAGGACCGCGCCGCAAAACCGGGCAGTGGTTCCGAGTGTCGTAATCTGGTAACGATAAGTCAAAGCAAGATCTCCCGTAGGCCCTCCGATTCTGCTAGCCTTAACGTATCGTAATCTTCTCCGCAAGAATCCATGTTGCCGTGAAGCGAAAGCCCCGTGAAGCGAAAACCTAGAGATAAAGAGAAGCCGGAGTCCAGCAAACAGGCGATTGCCACTGCTCTGCGCGCTTGCAGGATCGCGAAAGACGCAGCCTTCAACGCGAAAGATTACATCCTGACCGGGTCGCAAATCGCTTTCCTCGCGGTGAAGCAGTGCGAGAAGGAACTGGATCAGATCGAGCGGCAGGTCGATGATGCCACGCCCGCCGCCGTCACCCAGGTAACCGAAGCCGAAGCCCGCGAACTGTTGGCGTGTCTGAAGTTCACCATTGATCTGGAACGCGTTGGCGACTTGATATGGTCAGTCGTGCATCGGATTCACTCGCTGCCCTTACCGCTGAACTCGAAGGAATCCGGGTTTCTTATTGAGATGGCGCAGGTTTTGCAGGAAATGCTGGTCAGGGTTCACGACGGATTTGTGAACCGTGATCTTGCTCTGGCGGAGTCAGTCATGAAGATGGATTACGATATGGATCAAGTTTGTCATTCCGTTTTTCGGCAGTACTTAGAAAAGGGAGCGGGCCGCAGAAGCTACGAAGTTACCAGCCTGCTGTTTATGGCCCAGGCATTTGAGCGAGCGGGAGACCACACCAAGAATCTCGCGGAAGAGCTCTTCCACCTGGTCCAGGGGCACAGCGTGCGGCACACGAAGAAGTCGCGCTAAATCGACCTTTGCCTTTCCCGTGGTGGGAAGCCAAGATATGGCGGGAAGTCTAAATTCAGGGGCACCGCAGGTCTTACCCCCATAGCCGCATGGTTTTGCTAAGATCATAGGCTGAGGGGGGTACATGCCAAACTTGAAGGGACTCCAGTCAGTAGTCTCGCAGCTAAGAGGGGAACGAACGAGCTTACTCAACCAACTAAGACACGTTGATGCGGCTCTTTCAGTTCTCGGTAAGTTGGATGGTGGAAGTTCCTACACCAAACCACGGCGGAGGAAGCTCTCCATCGCGGCCCGAAAGAAAATCGCTGCAGCCCAAAGGGCACGTTGGGCTAAGGTGAGGCTGTTGAAGAAAGCGGCCTAAAAGGCCGATCCGAACTAAAAGCAAGCAAGCCCGCCCGACGATTGGTCAAGCGGGCTTTTTAGTTCCTGACTTGTCACGCCTGACTCATCGTGGCCTACTCAAGCACCCGCTTTTGGGGTTTCAGCGAAAGTACCGGGCGAGGCGGCTACTTGGACCATGTTATTGCGCACCGCGTAAAGGACCAATCCACTGACCGAGTGCAGATTTAGTTTGCGCATAATGTTGCTGCGATGAGTTTCGGCGGTTTTCACACTCAGGTCCAGATGGCTGGCGACCTCCTTTGTACTCTTGCCCTCGGCCAGAAGCTGAACGATTTCGCGTTCGCGAGGCGTGAGACTAGGCAACGCCACCTCCCCGTCGGAGGCCGTCCGGGTTCGCCCCAGAAACCCGCCCAGCACCATCTCAGCCACTCGGGAAGTAAAGAAAGTCTTGTTGGATTGCAACGCCTCCACGGCTGAGACCAGGTCTCGGGCGGCGTCGGACTTGAGCACGAATCCCCGGGCTCCGGCGTCCAGTACGGCTCGCACCACCTCATCGGTGTCGGTGATCGTCAAAATCAGAACTCTGGCCTGCGGATTGTGACGCAGGATCTGGCGCGCCGCTTCCAATCCGTTCAGGTTGGGCATGCCGACATCCAGGATGATGACCTCCGGGCGTAATTCCCTGGCCTTGTCGACCGCCTCACGCCCATCCTGGGCTTCACCGCAAACCTCCCAGCCCAGGTGGGATTTTAGAAGGGAAACCAATCCGCGGCGAACTATCTCATGATCGTCTGCCACCAAAATACGCAGGGGGTTCATTGGTCAGCTCCTCCAGAGTTGTAGTTGTAATTGCGAAAACAACGTGGTGCGAAATGCCAACAGAGTGCAGCCACAAAGTAATCGACACAGGCACGGCAGCAGGATGGGAAAGCCCTGAAACCATCTTTCCTTGAGCTAAGTTCAATTGGTTCTTTGTCAGCCTTAGTACTTTTCGGCCACTACAAAATCGTTCATCTGGCAAGCTCAGTCAATACAGCAAATACCTTACGGCCAGAAGGTGCGAACCCTGAAGCGTGTTTTCTACAGCAAATCCTGTAGAGCGTCTACAGCTTTGACAGTATTGTGCCGCGGCTCCTCAATGAGCTACACGTAAGTTAATCAACCGACGCGAAGCTAGGCAGGTTGTCGCTGCGCACGCACGATGCCTGCCTTATTTTTTGCCGATCATTTTTGCCGGTCTTCTTTTGCATCCCTCTTTGTCAATGCTGTTTTGTCGCTCCTGCTCTGTATAGCCAAAAAGGCGAGAGGCAGGCACCGGGTTTTCCAATGAAAACTCAGTGCCTGCCCGGGTGGGGGATCGAAAAAGTGGAAAATGAAGCATGCGTCAAGATTAAGTCAAGGGTTCCGACTTCGCCATCCTGTCCAACTTGTAGTTTGCGTAGAAAAATTGCTGTAGGCGGCGCAGAGCAACTTCCGAAGTATGCCCAATATTTTTTGAGCTCCGAATCTGAGAACCCGTCGGAGTTACACTCGTATCTCGGTGCCCTCAGAAAATCACGATACCGGGTCAATCGACAGGAAGACGAAGCCTGGCCAGAAACGAAGCATCCTGGCACGGCACTCGTTGGGTATCGCGTCGGTTGCCATTCTGGCCCTTTGGACTGTCCTCTATGCGGTCTCCAATCCGAAGACTCACTGGGGTTCTTTTTTTGGAAATGCCATTGCAGACTGGTCGGGAGTAGTGGTGACGGTCATTGCCACCAAGTATCTGTACGAGCGCGGCTCGGCGGAGAGCAGGAAGCCGCCGCCACGCTTGCACGGCTCCGCCTGGGAAATCATCAGCGATCACTCTCTGACACTGTTTCTATTGATTACGGGTTTGGGCTGGGTCGCCGTCTACAGGCACGCTGACCCAGAATCAAAATGGGGACAAGTGGCCGGCAACCTTCTCTCCGAATGGACCCAGATCCTGGCTTTGGTAATCATGACCAAACGCCTGATGGAGACCCATTCGAAAGAGAGCCGAAAATGACCGCCCACGCTGATGTCCCCGGTACGGCCAGAGCATTTCCGGCCCGTCAGAAGCGGCCGGTCAGCGCGAGTATTACTACGATCAGCAGGACCAGACCCAGCCCACCGCTCGGGTAGTATCCCCAGCTTCCGCTGTAGGGCCATGTCGGAAGGGCGCCCAGCAACAACAAAACCAGAATGATGATCAGGATTGTTCCCATCGATGTTCTCCTTGGAAGATGTTCTTGACTTCGCACGCCCAAGCTACGACCGTGGGCATGCGGGAACAATCGGGCCAAGCCTGTAGCCAGTCGAAGATTGCCGCTGTAGGAAATGGGAAAAGATAAGGGAAAAAGATCAGGGAAAAGATTTGCGCATAAATCGTCGCGCGTTGGTGTGGCCAGGAGCTGCCTCAGCGAATTGGCAGCGTGCCCGGCGAAGGCTTGCTCGCGGCAGGCTTTGTGACCTCTGGGGAGGCCACGGGTGTTGTCGAGTCTTCATCCAGTTCCTTGACGATGTATTGCACGATCAGGGTGATGCGCCGGTTGGAGGGATCGAGCGGAGTCTTCACTTTGATCGGCAAACCCACGGACCTGGGAGACCTGGTTTTGTCCCACGCCCTTTTGTTGCATTAACCGCCGGGCAGCGTTAGCGCGATCGGTCGAAAGCTCCCAGTTGCCATAGTCGCGGATCCCGGCATAAGGTTTGGAGTCGGTGTGCCCTTCGATGGAAACCTTGTTGGGCAACTTTCCCAGCTCGCCGGCCAGCATGGTCAGTAGCGCCGTGCCTTTTTCGTTCGGCCTGGGACTGCCGCTGTCGAAAAACGTTCCGGATTCCGTTTCCAGGAGTTCGATGCGCAGCCCCTCGGAAGTGACCGTGATTTCGATCTGGTTCTTGAATTTTTCGAAGTCGCTCATCTGGCGGATCGACTTCTGCAATTCCTCTTTCAGCTTCTGCATGTTGTCTTTGGTCAAAGAGAAGTTCTCTCCCGAACCGGTAAGGCTGGTGCCTACTTTTTTTGAGGTGCCCGACGGATCTTTAAAATAACCGCCTACGGCCACCTGAATCTGCTTGCTGGAATTGAGCAACCAAAGCACGATGAAGAGCGCCATCATGGCGGTGACGAAATCCGCGTAGGCAACCTTCCACGCGCCGCCGTGATGTCCGCCGTGGGCGGCTTTCTTCCTGATAATAATGATGGGGCGAGTGCTATTCTCCACGGGATATTCCGTTCTTCGCCTTTTGTGTTACGCGGATGCCGCTTCGGCGTTTGCCGCCGGCTCGCCACCTCCGCGGCAAGCTTTTTCGACTTCCTGAACGGAAGGCCGGACATGTCCAGGAATGGCGCGGCGTGCGACCTCCACCGCCATGATGGGAGCGCTTCCCTTCAAAAACGAAAAGATAAATACGCGCAGCACTTGAAGGTAGGCGTTCTCATCGTCGGCGGCTTTGGACATGTTTGCGGCCAGCGGCGCCACCAACCCATAGCAGAGCAGAATACCGAGGAATGTGCCCACCAGCGCGGCTGCGACCTTATGTCCGATTTCCTCCGGGGGGCCCCCCAGCGCTCCCATGGTGATGACCACCCCGAGCACGGCGGCAACAATTCCCAGGCCGGGCAGGGAATCCGCCATGGTGCTGAGAGCCGCGATGGGCTGGGTTGCCTGGTGGTGGTGTACTTCCATGTCAAGTTCCAGGACCTGATCGAGGTCAAA
>WNEZ01002074.1_pt1 | contig 24477 bp, 20 predicted proteins | sample 5400521 | NCBI WGS metagenome assembly WNEZ01 (sample SAMN13153339, study PRJNA577476) | soil metagenome | isolation source: 120 cm saprolite under Douglas fir tree site 2 hole 1 replicate 1 | place: USA:California | collected 2015-04-18
CCATCGTTTCGGCTCCTACCAAGCTCTGTATCGCAGCCGTAAACGTTTCGGCGCGTTTCTCCCATGTTGCCTCTGTTTGGTCAAGCTGGTTGTGTACCTGGGCCAGTCGCAGATTACCCGCGCCACCCAGGTGGCTGCGCGCTGCCAATCGCTTGATGAGCTGCTCCTGGCTCTCTACCGGCAGCTGGGCGTGACGATCTAACTGCGCGGTGACCTCGGCTCCAACGATGCGGTAGGCATCGCGGAACGGGAGTTTGGCAACGCTAGCAAGTTCATAGGCACGGTCGGCGGCAAAGAGTTCAAACGTGCAGGCGGTGGTCAGGCGCTCGGTATTGACACCAAGCGCACTGACGACCAGGGTACAAATCTCCAGGCTCTCCTGCACCACGTCGAGTGCCTCCATGAAGGGTCGTTTTGTCTCCTGGTAGTCCATGTTGTAACCCGATGGCAAGCCGCTCACAATCCCTAGAATCTGTTGTTGTAGAGCCAGCACCGTCTGTGTGCGTGCTCGTACCAACTCCATGACTCCCAGGTTGCGCTTCTGCGGCATGATGCTGCTGCCGGTGCAGAGTTCTTGTGGTACCTGGAAGAACCCATATTCGACCGTCGAAAAGAGCAAGATGTCCTGGGCCAATTTGCTCAGATCGAGCATGATCTGCGCAAGTGCCTGAACGATAGCCGCCTCGATTTTACCGCGACTATTCTGCACGTAAATGACGTTGTTCTGCACGCGAGAGAAGCCGAGCAGGTCGGCGCAATACTGCCGGTCGATGGCAATAGGGACGCCGTAGCCTGCGGCAGAGCCGAGCGGCGACTGGTCGTTGAGGTTATACGCAGCCGAGAGCAGTTGCTCATCGTCAAGCAACGCCTCGGCGAAGCTCGCAGCCCACAGGCCCACCGAGGACAGCATCGCACGCTGCATATGCGTATAGCCTGGCATAGGTGTGTCGATATGCGCACCGGCCAATGCGAGCAACGCCGCGCAGAGATCGCACAGTTCGGAGGCTACGGTATGTAACTGCTCTTTGCCATACAGGCGCAGGTCTACCAGTACCTGGTCATTGCGCGAGCGGGCCATGTGTATCTTCTTGCCTGCTGCGCCTGCCACTGTGACCAGGTAATTCTCAACGCCTGTATGCACGTCCTCATCGGCCAGCCTGACGGTGAACTCGTGGGCCGCTTCCAACTGTAAGATGTTGCATAGGGCATCTTTCAATACCCTATGCTCCTCCTCTGTGAGAACACCGATTTTCGCCAGCATGGCGACGTGAGCCAGTGATCCCCATACGTCATGGCGAATCAGGCGAGCATCGAGGACGCTGTTCTGCGCCGCCTCGAAGTGCTCCACCTGCTCGTTCAAACGATAGCCCTTTTGCCACAATTTAGTCATCATTATGCCCCATCATTTTGTTGCGGCGTGCAATCAATTCATATGGGATGCCACGGATATGCGCGGCTGGAGCACATTCCTTCTGATTGAAGCTGGCACTCTTGATCGAGCGGATATCCGGGAAGAAGAGGCCGCTGGACGACGAGCGCGTGCGAATATCGATATTGCCCTTATAGAGTTCGACGGTGTACTCACCGTTCACCACCTTCTGCGTACTGGCAATGAAGGCATCGATGGCGTCTTTAAGCGGGTGAAACCATTCGCCGTGATAGACAAGCCTGGACCAGTGCGCGTCAAGCTGGCGCTTCAACTGGATTTCCTCTTTGGTCAGACAGAACTGCTCCAGGTCGCGGTGTAATTTCAGCAAAATGGTGGCAGCAGGAGCCTCGTAGATCTCACGGGATTTCATGCCCATGATGCCATCTTCAAAGATGTCGATTTTGCCGATACCGTTGGCCCCACCGATGATATTCAGTTGCTCGATAATCTGATCGAGTGGCAGTGCTGTGCCATTCAATGCGACGGGCAAGCCGTTCTGCCAGCTCAAAGTAATAATTGTGGGCTTATCGGGAGCCTTGGCGGGTGGTGTCAGCCACATCCAGATCGAGTCGGGTAGTTCCGTCGCCAGGTCAATGCCACCACTGGCGATAGAGCGACACCACATGGTCTTATCATCGCCACCGGCAATCACCTCTTCGACCGGCACGCTGTAATGTTCCATCAGCAACTGTTCCTCACCGCGTGTGAGATCGAAGTCGCGCACAGGAACAAAGATGGCGGTTCCAGGTGCGAAGAGGCTGAAAACGTTGTGCATGCGATACTGATCGTTGCCCTTGCCGGTTGAGCCTTCCATTAAGGCGTCACAGCCAAGCTCCAGGGCCTTTTGCGCCACGCGAGCTGCGATAAGCTGGCGAGTCATCGAGGTGGAGACGGGATAGCCGTTATAATCGGAATTTGCCTGGATGGCCTTACTGAGCCACTGTTCGGTGAACTCCTGCCTGGCATCGATGACGAGCGGTGAGATGCCCAGCTTCTTTGCTCTCTCGCTGCTCTCGCCTATCTCGGCCTCACCCTGGCCGACATCGACGGTAATAGCAGTGAGCTTGCGTGCGTGGTATTTCAGTTGAGAGAGTTTGACGCAGAGCGTCGAATCGAGTCCGCCCGAGTAGGCCAGGGCGATGTGCTTGCCCTGTGACACGTCAACGGTGTCGATTTTGTGCAGCGCCTGTTCGATTGCGCTACTGTGTCCAGTAGCCATGGTCTGAGTGTTGGTCGCCATTGTGTGATACTCCTTCAATTTCCCCAACCTCCAAAGGGTCGGGCTGGTGAATTGGGAAGGAGGAGGGCCGTTGCGATCGTTCGCAAAGAAAAAACCCTCGCCCCTTCCTTAACAACATTGAAGGGACGAGAGCTATGTGTTGGCTCCCGTGGTGCCACCCTGATTGCCACTATCTGCTGCATTGCATCTTCCTCACACCGGCGTGAAGAAGCGATGGTGACCACTTTTTCCTGGTTATTGTGCTGCGTGGGAACCACCCACCTGTTCCTACTTGCCTGCTGGGTGTGGTGTGAGTCTACATCGTTAGATGTGAGGTCCCATAACAGGCTTTCTTCGGCCAGCCGCTCACGAATGCGTTCTGAGGAGGCGCATCCATTCCGAACTTCCACTCTGCTTCGGATCGCTGTTGGTCGCCTGTCTCATACTCTGTTCGTTCAACGCGGGTCAGTCTGTATCAACTTGTCTGTTGTAAGAATAGCATGCGGATGCAAGGAATGTCAATGCAAGCAAAAAGACCATTCTATAAACTAAGTACAGCGTATCACAAGTGCTTTCCGAGTTTGACAAAGTCAACGAGAGAGGATAGACTGGGAGTGGGAGGTGAAAGCACATGCGTGGTCCCAAACCCGCTTATCCAATTACATTGACTGCTGAAGAAGCCAAGCGCTTTCAGCAGCTCATCCGAGCCCACACGACACCGCAGACGCTGGCCGTGCGTATGCGGATCATTCTGACGGCGAATGCCCATCCCGAGCAGAGCAATCAGCAGATTGCTTCGAGCGTGGGCACCACTGATCGCACCGTCCGCACCTGGCGCGGACGCTGGGTCAAGACTCGTTCTCTGGCTGACGCACCTCGCAGTGGGGCGCCGAGGCGTTTTTCCCCCTCAGGTGCGTGCGCAGGTCACGGCCATTGCCTGTAGCTTGCCCAGGCAATGCCAGGTGCCGCTCTCGCGCTGGAGTCGAGCCGAGGTGGCCCGCCGCATTGCTCAAGATCCCAGCCTTCCACGCATCTCGGCAAGCACCGTGGGGCGCTGGCTCAAAGCCGAACGCCTCCGTCCCTGGCGCTATCATGCCTGGCAGCACATCCATGATCCGATCACCTTTTTGCAGCGGGCTCGGCCCGTCTTAGAGGCCTATGGTCAGGCGCGAGCCCTCTTACGAGCAGGCAACTGGCTGGTCAGCCTGGATGAGAAAACCTCGATCCAAGCGCGCGAGGGAGAACAGCCGCCTCGCCCAGCACGGCCCGGCAAGCCCATGCTTTCCGAATCTCGCTACCATCGGCGTGGAGCACGTCATCTGTTTGCCGCCCTTTCCGTGGCTGATGGCAAGGTCTACGGGACCTGTCGGCAGCGTAAATGCTTTGTCGATTTCCAAGCGTTTGTGCACCAGGAGATCATTCCCGAAGCGCTGCGCCGGCAGGTCCACACGGTGACCTTCATCCTGGACAATGGAACCACCCATGCCCCCAAACAGCTCGAAGGCTGGCTGCGGGAGCAGGAACAGGGATGTTCCGGGCAACTGCACTTCCAGGCGCTCTGGTTGCCTACCAACGCGTCGTGGCTGGATCAGATTGAAATCTGGTTCAGTCTGCTGCAACGCAAACATCTGCAGCCCAATCACTTTCCCAGCACGCAGGCCCTGGAAACATCTCTTATGGAGTTCATCAGCTATTACAACCAAACGGCCAAACCGATCAACTGGACCTATACGGCTGAGAAGCTTGAACAGAAACTCGGAAAGCTTTTATGATAGCCTGTACTAAGAATTGGGGCAAAATCACACCCTTGACAATAAATTCTAACTATGTTATATTTTCTAACAATAGTAAATTATTTCATTCACGTTAGAAATAACAACAGACCACACTCTCTGCATGGAAGAGCTGCGAGTTTGAGCAGAGAAAGGGATTACCAGCGAAAGGAGTATGGGTGTGGGGAGCAAGCAACGGCGCGAACGCGAACGCCAGGAGTTGAGGCAGGCCATCTTAAGGGCAGCGCGAGACATTGCGGCCCGAGAGGGGTGGCAGGAGGTGACCATCCGCAAGATTGCAGAGGCGATTGAGTATACTCCCCCGATTATCTACGAGTACTTTGCCAGTAAGGAGGCACTCCTCCTTGAATTACTGCGCGAGGGCTTCCAGCAGTTGGTGCAAATCATCCAAACCATCCAGGCGAAGGGTGACCCGCCGGATAGCATTCTCAGGCAGGTGGCCCTCGCCTACTGGCAATTTGCTTTCAACTCGCCAGAGTTATACCAGGTGATGCATGGTCTGGGTGGAGTCCCCTTTGGCACGAGCGAGACGCCACCGGAAGCACGGAGCACGTTTGCCGCTGTGCGAGAGACGGTACATGCTGCTCTGGAAGCCCATGGAGTCCGGCGCCCAGATCTTGATGGCGATGTTGACATCCTCTGGAGTACGCTTCACGGGCTGATCTCGCTCACCATGACAGGTCGGATCGCTGGCGGGGTGTCTCGGGCTGCATCTCTGGTCGAGCGTGCGGTGAATGATTTGCTGGTAGCGTGGGAAGTCGAAGAGCGAGAGGCACCAGCCAGGGGATAGGTGCTCCTCCTGATCGCATATATCGGAGCGTTTTTTTGTTTTTTACTTAACTTAGTTAGCTTATTATTCTTTGTTAGAAAGGAGAAAGCAATGCTATTAGTCGTTGGAGCCAGTGGACGCTTAGGCGGCACGATTGCCCGGCACCTCCTCAGACAAGGTGAACGTGTGCGTGTCCTGACAAGGACCCCGGCCAAACTGGAGAACCTCAAGACGTTAGGGGCTGAAGTGGTCGATGGTGATATGCGTGACCCTGCCTCGCTCAAGAGCGCGTGCCAGGGAATAGAGCGGGTGATCACCACTGCTCATGCAGGCGAAGGCAAAGGGACGAATGTCCCGCGCAGCGTTGATGCGGCAGGAAACCGTCATTTGATTGATGCAGCCAACGCTGCTGGGGTACGTCACTTTGTCTTCATCTCCACGCATAGTGCACGACCAGATAGCCCGGTTGATCTGTTTCGCTTCAAGTACCAGACCGAAGCGTATCTCCGCGCAAGTGGCATGTCCTTCACGATTCTGCGTCCCACACACTTGATGGATAGCTGGGTCGACCTGTTCGGGCAGTCCATCCTCAAGAAGCAGGAGGCCACGGTCTTTGGCCGTGGGGCTAATCCTGTGAACTTTGTTGCCATCGACGATGTGGCTCGTTTGGCGGCGCTGGTTTTGAAGCAACCGGAGGCTCACAATTGGACAGTCGAGATCGGGGGACCGGAGAACCTGACCTTCTATCAGGTGGTCGAGGCATTTGAGCAGGTACTCCATCTGCACGTCAAGGTCAGACATCTCTCTGTGCCAACGCTGCGTACCATCAAGTTGCTGGTGCGCCCCTTCAACCCGGTGTTGAGTCGCCAGCTTGGCATGGCGATTTTGCTGGATACCGACAAGCAAAGCTGTGATATGACAGAGACGCTGAAGGCGTTTCCCTTCCAATTCACGCGGTTGGAAGAGTTCATTCAGACACGCTACGCTTCGTCTGCGTTGCGCCAGTCGGCGATGCCAGATACTAGGAGAAAGGCAGAGTTGTCACATGAGAACTGAGCAGAGTACTGCCCCGACTGTACCTCGCATAGTGAATGTCGTCGTGAAAGCCATCTTGCGTTCGCCACTGCATGGTTTGATGAGCAAGAATAGGATGCTGCTCACGTTCAGGGGACGGAAGAGCGGCAAAGTGTACACGACGCCTGTAAGCTACTTTCGCGAAGGAGAGAACATTGTATGCTTCACGGATAGCTCCTGGTGGAAGAATCTCCGTGGCGGTGCTCCCGTTCGTATGCGTCTGAGTGGACGGGACCTGGCAGGAATGGCTTACCCAATTGACACCGATACCGAAGCTATCGCAAGAGGTCTGGGGAGGATGCTTCAGGAGATCCCCAGCGACGCCAGATACTATCAGGTCACGGCGGGACCTAATGGCCAACTCTCGGCTTCAGACCTTCTTCGTGCAGCACACACGAACGTCATGATTCGTATTCATATTCAGTTGGTCAATGAATGAGAACAAGGACCCGTTGTCTGAAGCAACGGGTTGAGGAGGAATACCCATGAGTCCTGTCGCTTCTATTCTGTTCTACATCGGAGCCGCCCTCATGCTTCTTGATGCGGGATTGTATTCTTTTGGCGCTCTTGGTCCGATACGCGCTGCACTGAACCCTCCCGACGCTTACTGGAATCGACGGCTCCTCCTGAATCTACTGCTCGCCAACATGGGGCTGTGCTTTACAGCGCTCTACACCGGGATTGGCGCTTTTCTTGCAAGCTCGACACCCAACGCTGCACGCCTGGTGCTTATCCTGAGTGTGGTTGTCTGCCTCTACAGTGCGGTGAGCGTTCCTCTGCTGACTCCAAGGGATTGGCCGCATATGCTCCCTCGTGCTCTGGCTGGCGTGCTCATTCTCGTAGGGCTGCTTCTTTGATAGGCTCTGCGTGGTGCCTATCGTCTGGAGGAGTTGCATAAGCACTGTAGGTCCCAATGGAGACAACGGAGACAACGGAGACATTGGAGACAACGGAGACAAGTGTCCCCAAGTGCAAGTAATATCATGACGAGCGTACCGCAGGATATGCAGCCTCTGGTTGGTACTCTTGGAGACTGGTGGCAGCGCTCTAGGGTTTGATATCACACCACGATCTCCTCGTCCTTCAAGAATAGCGTACCTGTACAGCCTCCACAAACTCCATCGTACTGGCTTCTCCTCCTTGATCGCTAGTCAAAACCGTTCCTTCCCGGTAAACCTGCTCTATCGCGGTCTCCAAACATCGTGCCTGTTCAACGTAGCCAAGATATTCAAGCATCATCGCACCCGACAACAACATAGCGGTGGGGTTGATCACCCCTTTACCTGCCAGGTCTGGCGCAGAGCCGTGTACTGGTCGTGCCAGGTCATCGATCAGAAATTCCTGGTAGCTCAAACTGGGATAGGTACGAACTGTCTCCGCTACAATCATGCGGAAGCGACCATCGGTGCGTGGCAATATCGAGTACTTGCCACCAAAGGTCAAGCATCCAGGATAGCCTGCCGCTTGACGGTATAACGTCAGCTCACAAGCCGCGACCGCCACGCGCTGCATCTGCTCATTCGTGCAGATGTGCACGGCGTAGGCCCCCTCCTTTTCTACAGGGGGAGCCTGCCACCAGAAATTCCTGCTGGACAATGCGCTTAGCTCTGCGATGTGCCCCTCGCGTGGCGGGTACATCCCTTCCAGGTTGTCACGTACGATGACGTAATCGATGCGTTCGGGATGCAGCATAGGACTACGATAACCAGGGTTCCAGCGCACAGGTCGGACATTGACGTAGGTCTCTTTGCCCCAACGCAGGTACCACAGGATAGGTCGACTTGGTCCACCGCTCGCTCCAAACAGAGTGCAGTCTGCATGATCGATAGCTTCCCGTGTCTCGTCAGGAAACGCATTGCCGTAGCTTTCTAACGCCTCTCGCCCACTGAGCGCTTCCACGAAACGAATTTCTGGTGCTAAAGAGCGCAATATCTCTACAGTGGGGCGCATCACTTCAGGGGCTGCATCGTCTCCTGCAATGACACACACGGTCGGCGGCGCAGTCGCCCTGGCCGCGTAGGGGTGCTGTAGGGACGCGAAGGGCGGAGGCAAGCTCGCGCCCCTACTAACCCGGGTTGGTAGAGGCGCGAGCTTGCCTCCGCCCTCCTCCGAGCTGGATAGACCCTTGCTGTCGCCCTGGTGGTTCATCGCAATGTTCCCTCCTGGCGGATGTACTCGATGATACCGCCCGCTGCCACGATACGCGCTACAAAGGGATCCAATGGCTCAGACTGAAACGTCTGCCCGCTGGTCACGTTGCGAATGACGCCGCTTGCCAGGTCCACCTCTATCTGCTGTCCGTCGGCGCTGGCTAACACTGCATCTTCGCAGACAAGCACGGGCAAACCAATATTAACGGCGTTTCGGTAGAAGATGCGTGCGAAACTACGAGCGATGACCGCCTGGACTCCACTTGCCAGAAAAGCGGCAGGCGCATGTTCGCGTGAGGAGCCACAGCCAAAGTTGTGACCCGCCATCACTACATCTCCTGCCTGGACTTGCTGCGAAAATTCCGGTAGCACTTCGCACAGGCAGTAACGCGCCAACTGTGTGCGGTCGGTTGTCACATTATAACGTCCGGGGATGATAACATCCGTGTTCACATTGTCGCCAAGCATCCATATACGACTCATGATGTTTTGGTCCTTTCTTTCGTTTTATCGATGTCCCGCCTGAAGGCCGATAAATCGGCGGTGGCCGCGAAGTATTGAAACGCGCTCCGCAAGCTTCGCTGAGGGCCCTACGGGTTTTCGATGTCCCGCCTGAAGGCCGATAAATCGGCGATGGGCACGATGATGAGGTTTAACACATTGATCCGGACATCTTCGGCTGGGTCTGACCAGATGAGCCCAAGTGAGAGCAGAGGCCAGACCCTCCCACCCCGCGGACGCGATAAATCGGGTCCCTACGCACTGTCCATCGCTTCGCTCGGACTCGCTGATGTGTCCGGCTTCTTTGGTTACAATCCATCATCGGGCCCTACAGGAAATTGCGCGGATCTGTGATGTGTCCAGTGAGTGCAGTGGCGGCGACTGTCGCTGGGCTGCCAAGGTAAATTTCAGCGGTTGGATCGCCCATACGGCCTGTAAAGTTGCGGTTCATCGTCGTTAGTGCGCGTTCACCAGGGGCGAGTACGCCGTGGTGCCGTCCGATGCAGGGGCCGCAGCCAGGAGTGCCTACCGACGCGCCGGCCTGCACAAAGATTTCCAGGTAGCCGAGACGCATTGCCTCGAGGTAAATTTCACGCGAGGCGGGGACGACTACCATGCGCGTCTGGGGATGAAGCGTCTTGCCGCGCATGATGTTTGCTGCGATGGCAAGATCATCAAGGCGCCCGTTCGTGCAGGTGCCAAGAAATACCTGGTCGATCTGCACATGCTCGACCTCTTCAACCGGAACGACGTTGTTGACATCTGGAGGACAGGCGATCATCGGTCGTAGCCGCGCTGCGTCAATCTCCACGACACGTTCATAACGCGGATCGCGTGGTGCGAGCATAGGATAGTCGCGCTCGGTCCGACCGCGTAGCCACTCTTGAGTAGTTTCATCCGGGGCAACGAGTCCTGCTTTGCCGCCCATTTCAATCGCCATGTTGCACAGCGTGAAGCGCTCGCTCACCGACATCTGCTCAACCAACTCACCGGTGTATTCGATGGCGCGGTAGTTAGCGCCATCAACACCTATGCTGCGCACCATTTCAAAGGTCACATCCTTGGCGTACACTCCAAACGGCAGCGTTCCCGTGATGCGAATGTTAATCGTTTGCGGGACACGGAACCAGGTGCGTCCCGTGGCATAGGCGACGCCGATATCCGTAGAACCCATGCCAGTTGCAAAGGCGCCGAGGGCGCCATAGGTGCAGGTATGGCTATCAGCACCAACGATAATGTCGCCGGGGGTAACGTAGCCGCGTTCTGGCATCACCTGGTGGCAGATGCCTTCCTGCAAAATGGTGATGTCCTGCTCCTGTGCAAAAGTGCGGATGTCGCGGTGCAATGTTGCCGCCGCAATCGTCGCTGCTGGTATGATGTGGTCGAACACAATATGCGATCGCCGCGCATCGAAGACGCGCCCGTCATTCTGTTGTGTCAGCTTACGAAATGCCTGGATTGCCAGTGGTGTCGTCGTATCGTGACTCATCACACGGTCAACATCCACGACGACCGTCTCGCCCTCCTGTACAGTGCGACCCAGCTTGTAACTAAAGATTTCTTCGCTTAACGTTCCCATACGAGATTCCTTTCTTTCTCTTGATACCATGCATGAATAAATGCATCGACTGCTTCCTGGCTCAGCGAACCTTGTTCGGCTCGCTCTTTGAGAGCCTGGGTAAGATTACAGACCTCGTCATTACTCAACTGCAGTCCTAGTGTTGCGGCGCGGTGTCCAACGGCATAGCGTCCTGTGAAGCGTGAACCGAGATCGATGTGGCGGGTAAGTCCAAAATCGCCTGGGTCGAGCACTTCATATGAGGAGGGGTTGCGCAGCACAGCCTTTGTGTGTATGCCTGCCCTGTGCGTAAAGGCACTCGGAGCGGTGATCGGCATGTTAAACGGGATAGCAAGGTTGAGGCACTCCGCCACAAAGCGATCGAGTGGTGCCAGATGCGTCAGATCGTACGCTGCCAGTAGTTCCGGGTGGTGAATGTAGAGCTGCGCGATCAATCCACTCAATGAGGCAATTCCATTGCGCTCACCGATGCCCAGCACTGTGACATCCAGGCAATCTGCACCGGCTTCTAGCGCTGCCACAGTATTAGCGATGGCGCATCCAGTGTCATTATGACCATGAAACTCGATGCCAACGTGTGGATAGCGTTCAGCACACAGACGCACAAGTCGTTCAACCTGGCGCGGTGTGGCGATACCGGTGGTATCTGGCAAGCCAATACGCTGCACGCCTGCCTCGACGATGGCATCAAAGACCGTCAGCAGATCAACCAGGTCGCTGCGAAATGCGTCCTCAGCAGAGAAGCGTACGTAACGCCCGGCAGCACAAATACGCCGGATCAGTGGTACAGTATCGGCAAGTATCTGATCGATGCGACGACCGTGACTAAAGGTACGTAGTTCTGGCGATGTCCCGTAGAAAAGATTCAGCCCGAAGACGGGGGTATCCAGCGCAGCCTGTACATCAGCCTCGACACAACGCACATGTGCCACGACGTGTGCACGTAGGCCAAGTTCGCATAGCGCATGCACCATGCGTCCTGTCTCAGGCGAGGCGATAGGCGAAGGAACCTCTATGAACGTCACACCGATGGCATCCAGCAAGCGTGCTATCGTTAGTCGTTGCTCGAAACTAAAGAAAGCTCCGGCAAACTGCTCACCCTCGCGTAGCGTCGAGTCGAGTATGGCAAGTGAACTCATGGCGTAGTTACTCCTCCTGCTATTGTATGGGCATGAACCCCTGCAGTCGCCTGCATAGGCGTCGATATCCCTGCAATCTCTCGCAATACCAATTCGAGAACATCGATGGCATGGGTATACTCGGCGATATGAATATGTTCCTGGGGTGTATGATCGAGGCGTGAATCCCCAGGTCCATATGCCACGATGTTCTCGCCCCAGATCGGTCCCACAACATTCATGTCCGACGTACCTGTTTTATGTTTGAAGGATGCCTGCCGACCCGTGGAGCGAATCGCCTGGATGAAGGCTCGTGCCAGGGGCGTTGTGCGCGTCGTCTGAAAGGCCGCCTCTTCACCTGAAAAATTGAGTATTGTAGGGGCAAGGGAATGTAGGGGCGGGGGTGGTTGTGGGGCTGGGTGGGGGAGCTTGCCTCCGCCCTGGGTTGGCCCTTGCGGTTGCCCTGCCTCATCTTCATTGGCCCAATTCTGCAACTGAGCCCGTAAACCTTCTCTGTCATAGCCCGGTGGCAAACGGTAGCCGATGAGGAGCCTTGTCCGTTCCTCCAACCCATCCTGGTCGCTGTGAATACTGCGCAGCGAAGGCATAAGCGCGGCAAATGTGGAGTTTGCTGCATGCTGCTCGTTCCAGTCGCTGGCATGCTGGCGTACATGATTCCAGAAGGCCACAGCCACTTCACTGCTGTTTAGCCGTGGACCCGCGCTATGGCTTATCGAGCGCGTCACGCAGTACTCCACCAGCAATCTGCCTTTATAGCCGATCGTCACCGCCTGGCTCCCGCTCGGTTCTCCAATAATGCAAGCCACGGGCCGGTAGCGTTCAACGACAAATCGTGCACCGCGTGAGGTAGCAGCCTCCTCCTCAACGGCACCAATCACAACAATTGGATGCTGTGATGACTCTGTGTATACGGGGTGCACAAGCCGTGCAGTTGCACAAAGAAAAGCCGCCAATGGACCCTTCGCATCTACCGCCCCTCGACCATACAGCACCCCATCTTCAAGCCTCACCGGAATAGTGCCGTGTACAGTATCCATATGTCCGAGCAGGACAATGGGTTGTGTACCCGTGATGTGGTCGTCAGGATGCGTACTTGCAACGAAGTTTCCCACCTCGTCTATGCGGGCATGCAGGCCCATTCGCCGTGCCTGCTCAACCAGGTAATGTGCCAGCGTGCCTTCCTGGCCAGAATAACTCGGGATGGTGAGTATATTTTGGAGGAGCGAGATTTCGTTTTCCAGGGCTGAGGTGTCATCCGTCATTCTGACCTGGCACCCACAAGGGCCCCGCCGCTCAGCCCCACCACCCCGTGCCACTACATTTTGGGTGACCACCCCGCCACCAGATGACGGCATGATGGGCATATCGGTGGGATAGGGGGCCGTGCGAAATGTAGGGGCAAGGGGTGGAGTGGTAGGGATGTGGGGGCCTTGCGCTTGCCCTGGTTGCTCTCGCCTCCCACCCAGCACATCCTCCATCACATCCAGAACGCGTTCGAGCTGCTCCTCTGTAATCACCAGGGGGGGCAATAGGCGAATCACGTTTGGTCCAGCTGGTAGAGCGAGCACACCTCGTTCCAGCAGTGCCTCAAGGTACGGCTGTACGCGTCTGCTAAGTTCGATGCCAAGCAACAGTCCTCTCCCACGCACCTCGCGGATGAGAGGGGTACGTAATGCCCGCAGCCGCTCCAATGCTCGCACGCCAAGAACAGCAGCGCGCTCTGCTAGAGCCTCTCGTTCAAGGATGTCGAGTGTTGTCAGCGCGGCGGCGCAGGCTAATGGATTGCCACCAAAGGTGCTGCCGTGAACGCCCGTCGTTATACGTCCGCTCTCCATCACACGCGGTCCCAAACAAATTGCGCCCATAGGAACACCGCCAGCCAACGACTTTGCAAGACAGAGGATGTCGGGCTGCAAGCCATAGTGGTTGCATGCGAAGAGGCGTCCCGTGCGCCCAAAACCCGTTTGCACCTCATCAACAATCAGCAATGCTCCTCGTTCACGGCACAGCGATGCAAGTCCGTGCACATATTCATCAGTAGCGACATGCACTCCTCCTTCTCCTTGTACCAATTCAATGATCACCGCCGCTGTCTCCTCACTGATTGCTGCTTCCGCCGCCGCAAGGTCGTTGTAGCGAATATGGCTTACACCGGGGACGAGCGGAGCGAAGGGTTCACGGTAGTGCGGCTCCCATGTTGCCGAGAGTGCGCCCATTGTACGACCATGAAAGCTGCGCAGGGTGGCGACTATGCCTGTGCGTCCGGTGGCGAGACGAGCAAATTTGAAAGCGCCCTCAACCGCCTCTGTACCGCTATTGCAGAGAAAGATATGTGTGCTCGTAGGGGCCTCGTAACCGTAGGGACGGGGGGAGGGCAGGGTGGTGAAAGGGACCTTGCGTCCGTCCGTGCCTCCGCCCTGGTCATCCGCCCCTGGCGTGAGGTGCGCAAGCCGTTCAAGGAGGTGGGCACGCACATCATTATACACAATTTCTGGACAGGTGATGAGCCGTTGCGCCTGCGCTGCCAGTGCCGCCGCAATCTCTGGTCGCCCGTGGCCGATGTTCGCTACACCGTGACCTGCGGCGCAGTCGATATACTCACGCCCTTCTTCATCCCATAATAAAGCGCCATACCCGCGCACGATAACAACGGGACGCTTGCTGTAGACACCGCTGGTGTAGGTGTTTTCTAAGTCAATGGTTGCAGTCATACGAGGCTCCTTTCCGCCTTTGATGATCCTGGGTGCGAAGAATGTCACCCTCGAGCGAAGCGAAGGGCAGCTCAGGATCATCAAACTGTATTTGTGATGCGACAACCGTTGTTCCTTCTCCGCTAAGCACAGCCAGCAACGAAGTGCTGCCAATACACACTCGAGGTACACCGCCTTGTAGGGCCTCCTGAGCTCCAAGGAGTTTCTTGCGCATACGTCCATGCGCGTATTCCAGGTAGTCGACGAGGTGATCGGCGGGGATATTACGAATGAGCGTTGAGTCGTCTTGCGGGTTCGTGAGCAGACCGGGAACGTTGGTCATGATGACCATTACATCAGCTTGCAGCGCCGTGGCAACAGCAGCCGCAGCACGATCACCGTCGACATTCAAACGCTCGCCATCATGGCTCAGTGCCAATGGGGCGATGACGGGCGTGTAACCAGCATCGAGTAGTTGCCGCAGCAGTGCCGCATTCACTTGTTCGATCTGTCCAGTGTAGTCATCGCGCAATAGCTGTACGCGGCCTTCCGGGGTCACCGAGCGCACAACGGACTTACGCCTCGCCAGCAGCAACCTCCCATCAACTCCTGCCAGCCCAAGCGCATTGACTCCCTGCTGCTGCAAAAGTGCTACCAGTTCGGTATTGATCTGTCCGGCGACAGCCATAGCGTAGATACTCAACGTTTCGCTATCGGTATAGCGACTGACCATCCCATTTGGCGAAGATATCACGCGCACCGTATGCCCCAAACGCTGGCAGAGCGTGTTCGTGAGATCAGACCCACCGTGCAGCAGGACAATGCGTTGCCCATCCGCGACACACCGGGCTATTTCACGCATGATGGTCGCTGTGGCGACTCCAGCGCCACCACCGATTTTTACAACAAGCGTCATGATTGTCCTCCTACACGGGATGCAGACCAGGAAAGGTCAAACCCAACGTCTCATCCCAACCGTACATGCAGTTGAGTGCCTGCACTGCATTCCCAGCAGCGCCTTTCATCAGATTATCCAGAGCGGCGATGACTACCACTCTCTGCTGCTCGGCGTCAAATTCGAAGCCAATATCACAATAGTTGCTCCCCGCCAGAATCTTCGGTTCTGGGTAGCGATATACACCATTGCGCTCCTTGACCAGGCGAATGAATGGTTCATGCTGATAAGCCTCTCGGTAGAATCTCCACAGAGCACGCTCGTCTGTCAGCTCATTCACAAAGACATGGGCTGTTATCAACACACCTCGCACTAACTCAACCGCAGTAGCCGAAAAGGCGATAAGACCGTGATGTATCGCCCCGACGCCCGTGGTGGCCCGATTGTGATCTTCCGCAAAATGGCGTAGGGGCCGATTTATCGTGCCCATCGCCGATTTATCGGCCCCCGGGGTATGGGTCTGATGTACCGCACCCACGCCCATTATTTGCCCCAACTCTTGAATCAGTTCGGCGGTATGACGGTGTCCAGTGGGTTGAAATGAGCGTACGGCCCCACTTCTGTCGGGATGATGACTGCCCGCACCTGGAGTTGCTCCTGCAGCCGACGAGCCAACTTTGGCCTCTACCACGACCGGCATAGCGTCGTTCACGAGACCCGCCCGGTAGAGCGGAGCCAATCCCAGGATGGTTGCGGTTGCCATGCAACCGGTGCCACTGACGAGCGTGGCATCGGCCAGGTCTGCCCGGTGCAGTTCAGGCAGTCCATACACAGCCTCCGCCAGCAAGTAGGATGCGCAATGAGCCTCGCCGTACCACTGCTCGTAGAGTGCGGCAGAACGCAACCTGAAGTCCGCCGACAGGTCGATAATCCTTGGCGCAATGTCACGGTAGCGTTCAATCTCCCTGGACGATGTACCGTGTGGCAGGCAGAGAAACAGAATGTCACAAGATGTCAGGTCATCGGAATGGCAGAAGCGTAGAGAACACAGCCTGCGCAGATTCGGATGCACACTATGCAGGTAGTGTCCAACGTGACTACTGGACGCAACCTGTGTCAACTCGACCTGTGGGTGGAAGAGCAAGAGCCGGGTCAGTTCGCCTCCGACATAGCCTGACCCCCCGGCAATGGCAACACGTAGGCGACTCATGCTACTGCCTCCTCGCGTACACGACTGAGCACATAATCGAGCATCGCGTTGGGGATGTCGACACCCGTTGGCGCAATGCTATTGCGGAACTCCATCGTGGCATTGATCTCATTGACCAGCAGACCACGTTGTGGGTCTTCCAGTATATCGATGGCCAGGATACCACCACCGACCGCTTGCGCTGCACGTACGCACAGACTATCAAGTTCAGGCGTGACGGGACAGTTGCTGGCAACCGCGCCACGAGCGGTGTTCGTTACCCAGTGTGCGCTGGTGCGATAGATCGCGCAGATCGTACGCTCACCAACAACAAACGCACGGATATCACGTTGCGGCTTGGCAACGTACTCCTGCACGTAGTGAATGTGGTGTTGATAAGAGCCAAGTGTCTCCTGGTGTTCGAGTATTGCCTCCGCAGCATCACGGTCATTAATACGTGCCAGCAGGCGACCCCATGAACCATTCGTAGGCTTGAGCACGACAGGATAGCCCAGCATCTCGATGCCTCGAATGGTTGACTGGGAATCAAAAGCGAGCAGTGTGCGCGGTGTTGGGACGTCTGCACGCAGCAATGCCAGCGTCGTGAGCAGCTTGTCGTTACACGTTGCCGTCACTGCTGCCGAGTTATACACGGGTATGCCCCAATGCTCCAGCACATGCAACACTGCCAGCCCTCGCGATTGACTCAGGCTGCGGCAGAGGACGGCATCATATTCACGCCATCGTGCATCTGGATATGAGAGATCGAGCAGCAATTCACCGTCGTCAATGATGTCGAAAGCGATTGCACGCCGCCTCAGCGCATCGATTAAGAGCTTCTCTTCCACGCGAATGCGTGATGTTAGAATAGCCAGGCGCGTCATGTCACTCTCCCCAATCTTCTTCGACTTCGGGTGCAAGAGCCACTGCGGGCTGTTCCAGGTTCAGCACCTCCAGTTCCGCGTTACAATCGGGACAGTAGAGGATTTCTCCGATCATCAAACCTTGCAGGGTGATCCCTGCATCGCATTCTGGACAGTGTGCCATAGGTCGTGTTCCTCCTTCGTTCGATTAGATTTCTCGTACATACGTCAAGCAACAAAAAACGCTCTTCATCCTCCGTTTCCGGGAAGGACGAAGAGCGACATTTGTAGAACAAGATGCGACCCTCGTGGTACCACCTTCATTCGTTGATGTCTTACAACATCAACCTCGTTGTAGGGACGCTGTAGTGACGTGAGCTTGCCTCCGTCCTAAGGGCACTCCTACATGCCCGATCACGGGGGCCACCGGCAGAGGTCTACTTTCGCACCAGGCGATTTCTTCTCGCAGCTTCGGGGTCTTTTTCACAGTAGATTGACATACGGGCTTTCCACCACTCGCCCGCTCTCTGTATGCAACCAGGAACTGTTACTCGCCCCTTCAAGGCTTTTACGCTATGCGGTTGTTCGTTTTTTTTCTTGCTATGAGATGAAGGACAAATAAAAACGCCCTTCATCCTTTTGCTGTAAAGGACGAAGAGCGACATCAATTATGTAACTCTCGTGGTACCACCTTCATTCGCTGATATCTCACGACATCAACCTCTTCGAGTGGGCGACCGCCAGGGTAGCCACTATAGGCCCGATTACGGAGGTCTTCCGGCAGAGGTCTACTTTCGCGCCAGGCGATTTCTTCTCGCAGCTTCGGGGTCTTTTTCACAGTCGGTTGACATGTGGGCTTTCCACCAACTGCCCGCTCTCTGAATACAACCAGGACCTGTTACTCGTCCCTTCAAGGCTTTTGCTCTATGCGGTTGTTATTGTACTGGTCTGTATATAACATATAGATACACAGGTTGTCAAGGTTTTAGTCCTGACTTTCCAGACATCCCCTCATAAAGTGGAACGGGGAGTCCTGTCCCGGGGAGAAGAGCATTGACAAACGGAAAAGTTATCTCTACAATCAGTCGCATGGTAATTGAAGGGATAACAATTTGGCAGTTTGGGAGGAAACGACATGGTAAACTAGCTGGGAAGGAAACAAACAGCGTGGCAAACCGGCAGCAGTACGATATTCTCAAACATGGCGTCGCGGTCTGGAATCAGTGGAGAAAAGAGCATCCAGATATACTACCAGACCTCAGCAGGATAAGCCTCATCAAGGCAAACCTTATCCGCGCAGACCTCAGCAGGACGGACCTCAGCCGGGCGAGTCTCTCTAGGATAGACCTGAGTGAGTCTAACCTGAGTGAGGCCAACCTCAGTGGCACAATCCTCTACCGGGCTAACCTGAATCAAACCAACCTGAGCAAGGCAAACCTCAGACTGGCATTCCTCGTCAGGAGCGAACTCATTAGGGCCAACCTGAGTGGAGCAAACCTGGGGGGGGCCAACCTGAGCAAAGTAGACCTCTACAGAGCTGACCTTATGTTTGCCGACCTCAACGGAACAGACCTGAGCGAGGCCAACCTGAGCGGGGCTTACCTGAATGGGGCTCTCCTCTACAGAGCCAACCTCGGATATGCCGACCTGAGCGAGGCCGATTTAAGTGGAACTCTCCTGGACGAAGCTAACCTGAGAGGAGCCATCTATGCCGAAGAACAACTCGCACGGGCCAAATCGCGTAATAACATTATCCGATGATGGACCGGCGGTGTGAACGGGAAGGGAGAACACAGTCTTCTAATGGTTGTTGGAAGTGCTCTGTCCAGTCCTGGACGAATGTTTACCTCTCTGAGAAGGTCGTGATCGTCATCGTCTGGTTGTGCAATTTGCACGTGGCCCCTGGTGTAAAAGGGGAAATCTCACCATACGAGTAGAACCCTGTGAGCACAGTTCGATCTCCTAGAACGGCACGTACCCCTTTCACTTCTTCATCAATGCGCTGCTTGAGTACCAGCTTTCGCCCTACGCAACTGATGAGCACAGCTAGATCAGGAGAAGAGCGAATCGTTTCATAGCTCGTCTTTGCTGCACGCACCGCCCCATCCACTAGTTGGTCAAAATTGGCTCGCATGAAGCGAGCGTACATTCCCTCAGGCATGTCTCCAGCAAACGTAATGCTATGTTGCGCTTCGTCGACAGACAAAATCGTCCGTACAACTGGGTCAGAACCATCTGGAGTGAGCAGACACAATGGGAAGAGCAACCCTGTAGCAGGCAGACCTTGCGCATGCTCACCGAGGTAGGCTTTATACATCGGCAAGGCCAACTTGCCATCTAGCTCGTAAAGCATGTTGCCCACCGAACGGGTAATTAATCGTTTGGGGCCGAAGGTGTCCCAGCCCCCCAATGACCCATAGCTCACGCGGAGCCGTTTACTATAGAATCCAAGCACGACAATACTCTCTGCTTCTGGCTTACCTTCCCAGACTATAAGCGTCTCGTGGAACCTAGTACCATCGCCTGAAAGCCCCCCAGTAATGGTAACATGGGGAGGCAGGTGGCGAGTCAGCCCGGCAACGAGAGCGCTTCCGTTGATATTCACCCCACGAGAGAGTACGAAGACATGAACGAGTCCTACTTTGTCAAGCTCCTGAGCCAGGAGTTCGCCTGCTTTAAAGTCACTAATGCCCTTTTTGAGCTTGACACGTACCCCATGCAGCGTGGTCTGTTCGAACTGGATTGCCGTAGCGACTAAAGAATCGTCGAGTACCCGCGTACCAGAGATTTCACCAGCGGTCGAACAACCGAGAAGATGGGCATCGGGATAGGCCTGTTGGATCTCTCGGAGCAGGTACTGCTGTTTGAGAAGTGATGGGCAGCCAAACAGCAGTACCAGTTGAGCTGCACATAGCTTGCCAGGGACGATCGGCTCCCACCCGCTGCCTTGCCATCGCACATGTTCTATTTTCATATTTTGTAGCGCTCCTTCGGTAGTGGTCGGGAGAGATTAGTGTCCTGCTTCTCATAGGCGGAGGAGCAAGGCAAAAGTCCTTGCTTTGCTTGATGTTGTAGCACCTCTGTCTACTAGAATACTAGTGGAGGGCAATGGTTGTACAGCGCAGTAGTACTTTTTAGCCGACGAATCAGCATCAGGTCGCGCAGGTGCCGACGAATGATCTCATGTCCAGCGGCAAAACAGATGAAAGCAGTAAAGCCTTCATCAGAAAACTCGTATCCGAAAAATTCACCCCCGCGTCGTTTTAGCAGTTAAGATGGCAAACGTATACGTAGCGCGACGAGAGTAAAAGAGGATTGAAAGGCGCTTTAAGAGTGTACAAGCCTTCGCCAATGCCCTGGAACAGGCATGCCGGGAGGAGGCAACGTACCTGGTATCAGACCCCAACCGATCACAGCACCCAGCAGAGAAAAAGGAGCAGGCAATGGAAATAACGCTACACGGTCCCTTTGGTCGCAAAGTATTGGGACCAGCCCCACTCACTATCGGAAAAGCACAGGACAACCAACTTGTGCTAACTGATCCCAAAGTGTCAGCACACCACGCCGAAATTCGTCCAGCCGGGCAAGGGTATATCATCACCGATTCAGGAAGCACAAACGGCACCTTTGTCAATGGACAGTGGCTCACTCGCGGTGTTCCACGCATGCTTAATCAGGGAGACACGATCCGCATGGGAGACACGACCCTCACCTACGTGGTAGGTCCCATGCAACAGAGTGGGAACATTCCTTCTGATGGCTCTACTCAGCGAGCTGACTATGCCTATCAGCAGGTTGACAACCCCTATCAGAACCCTTACACAGGGTATGGTTGGGGCGCACCGCAGCAACAAATGACTCCGGCGGCTCCTCCACCTTCGATAGCCTCAACTCCACCGAATGTGCAGTCGCCCTATACGCCGATGCCTTCGACAGTCCCAAGACCCCTGGCAGCCCCAACACCGCCGTATGTGCAGTTACCCTATACGCCGGTACCGCAGCCCACACCCACGCCCAAGCCGACAAACTGGCCCAGAATCCTGATCATTGCCCTGGTGATCGTAGTTCTTGTAGGAGCTAGTGTTGGCACCATTGCCTATCTGACCCGGCCACAACCGGTGATCAGCGTGACCAGCAAGTATACTTCCGGCTCGACTCCAGCTGGCTCAACCGGCACGGCCTTCCACGTCAGTGGCCAAAAGTTCTCTGCCAACTCTGCCATCACCTTCCTGCTTGATGGCACGCCTATCCCTGGCAACGCGACGGTGCAGAGTGATGCCAATGGCAATGTAAGCGCAGACCTGACCGTCACGAATGCCTGGACAATAGGCAACCATACGCTCACTGCCAAAGATGCTGGTAACGATACTACCCAAAGCGGCTTCCCTGTGGCGATCGTGCCGCAAGGTGAAGCGGGTACTCCAGGGCCTAATGGTGCTCCGCCCGACAATATGAGCTTTCATGTTGCCATCACGGTACAAAGCTCTGCCTCCTCTACGCCTATTCAGGAAACGCTAGTCGTCACCGGTCAACCCGACCCGGCAGGTGGTACTGTGTGTGAGTCTGTCGATAACGGTCAGCCGATGACCTTCAACGGCGATTTCGGCGGTGGCCTCACCTATACCAGGACAACTATCCTCACATGTAGTGGCACCTACAAAGGGGGTAAGCTCTCCTATACAGAGATGGCTACCCTGACGTATAGCTTATCCGATGGCGGGTCCTGCAAAACACCTGGACCTTTTGTTCTTGAGCATTTGGAGGGAACCTTCAGTTCTGGAAACACTATCAGTGGATCTTACACTGATGCTGGCTCTTCAGCTCCTTGTACGGACAACAAAACCGTGACTCTCGCCGCCCAAACAGGTACCTGGACTGGGCAAATTCAGTAGCATAGTACGAGCGTATTACGGAGGCACTCTCATGCTACAACCAGCATTATGAGCACAAAACTTCCCAATGGACGTTTTTCAGCTCGCAGCATCTCGCCAGCCCGGTACTCCTACAAAGGAGTACCGGCTTCTACTCAGCGATATTTTACTACATATTTATGTAAATGTATACGCTCTGACAGTTCAAATTTATTCGGTCTTATATCAAATCAGGCAAAGTGCACAATAAACGCTACCAAATCCTATATAAAATAACAAAAGCCGCATCGATCTGAGCGAATATCAACAAAACCCCTTACCTATACAAGGTAATTTGTATATTCTGCACAAATTCCGTGCTACCAACTTCTCATATTTTATCTCTATCATTGACAACGCAAGCTTTCTATACTTGATGATGAAGAGGTGGAATGAGTGAAGCAGTGATTGCACCTCGGCCTTTCCTCGCAAGCAATGTGGACAAGTTACTGGCGATGATGCCATGGGGGATAGATGTTGTGCATTTTGTCAGCCACGAACACGAAAAGGGGAAACATCACTATGGCAGCTCAAACAACGAGCGATACTTCCACAGGTATGAAGCCTACGTTGGGCCTTACCGGAGTAACCATCAACGCTATGGCGCTGATTGCGCCTGGCGCCTTCCTCTGGACCACGTATCAAATACAGGCTGCGCCGGGCTCGGCCATAAACATGTGGTTTGCGGTATTTGTTGCCACCGCCATTGCACTGTTTACGGCGACGGCTTATGCCACACTCGCCAAGCGCTACCCTGAAGCAGGAGCAGGTAGTTCCTACTACTTTGCCGAGGCTGCTGTTCTGCAGAGGGAAGAGCATCGTCATTTTAAGTTTGCACGCCTGAGCAAGTTTGTTGTAGGGTGGGCCTCACACTTGTACTACTGGATCTACCCGGGTGTGATGGTCGCCTTCATGGGTCTACTCATCACCTACATCGTACAGACCTTCGTCCCAAGCTTTGGCACACCATTGCAGGAGGTAGTGGTTTGCGTCGTGTTTGCCTGTATCGTAGGTGCTATTGCATATATTGGAGTGACCGGTTCGACCATGGCGAACATCGTCATCAACGTGATTCAGATCCTCGCCCTGGTAACTTTCTCCGCCCTTGCCATCTCCTACCGTATGCAGCATCCTGAAATTCACTACCTCCATCCCAGCGCTTTGAGCGTTATTACCCCCCACAGCCTCAGCGGTCTTATCTATCAGTCCACGATTGCAATCCTACTGGTGGTTGGCTTTGAGTCTGCTACGGCTCTAGCTGCAGAGGCTAAGAATCCGGGTCGGGATATCCCGCGTGGCGTCCTCCTCTCGCTGGTCATTCAGGCGGTCATTTTCTACTTCCTGGAGTATTTTGCCGCCAACTTCTTCATCAACAGTGCTTACAAGAATAGTGGGGGAACCGGCTTTGCTGCCGCCTTTGCTTCTGGTGCCCCAATTGGCGATATGGCAAAGATTATAGGTGACAAGCTGCTTGGCGGCAATGGCCTTGCATTCGCGACGATTATAGCGGTTACTGTTGTGATCGCACTCATCGGCACTGCACTCTCCTGCCTCAACACTGGGGTACGTGTTACCTATGCTATGGGTAAAGACACCGAACTCCCTGTGATCTTCGGCTTCCTGCATGGCAAGTTCCGCACGCCTCACGTGGGAGTGATCGTGTTGACCATCATCTCTGCCATTGTTGGTGCGTACGGCGTGCTGAATATCGACAACTTGACACAGGTAACACTTGTGTCTAATATTGGTACTTTCCTGCTGTATGGCATGACCTGTATCATCTGTCTTGTCGCTTTCGCAGGTGTCCAGAGCCGAAGCTTCTACAACACGATCATTGCTCCTGTGCTGGGCGGCTTGCTCAACATATCAATGCTCATTGGTGTACTCTACTTCGCGATCACCGGTGGTGGCTCGACGCAAGTCGATACGATCATGGCAGGTGTCTTTAGTATTGCGTGGCTGGTCATCGGCTTTGGCTACTTGTATGTGCGTAAACTCGTAAGTGGCGTACCAATATTACACCCGGAGGATCACAAAGAAAAGCAAACCATGCTCGCCAGTACCTCGGCAACTGCTGGTGAGTAGCAGTTGCCGAGACCTCCCTGCTTTCTCGTAGGTTCCCGATTTATCGTGGGACTCCGTGCTCGCTAGTGCCCAACAACCGCTGAATAGCAGTTGTCGGGCTCTTCCTACTTTCGTGACACTCCCAATCCCATAGAATGGGATAGGCTTCTGAGCATCGGAGGAGCGATGACCATGTTCCCGCAGGAACCCTAC
>WNEZ01000881.1_pt1 | contig 24475 bp, 24 predicted proteins | sample 5400521 | NCBI WGS metagenome assembly WNEZ01 (sample SAMN13153339, study PRJNA577476) | soil metagenome | isolation source: 120 cm saprolite under Douglas fir tree site 2 hole 1 replicate 1 | place: USA:California | collected 2015-04-18
GCAGGCTCTGCTCGGCTGGGTGCGCTCTTCGGAGTTCGATGCCGACGAGCTGATCGAAAGACGCCGCGTCAAGCATTAGTCGATCACGCCGGCTCCCAACCCACGAGCGTAGACATCCGCGAAAAAGGCACAGAGGATGTTTCATGTTCGCCGCCGTCACCATCGGCGTGGCCCCTGTGGCCAGATGAAGTGGCCGGACTCGCCGACCTGGGCGTCCGTGAAGCTGAACCAGACGGCAAGGCCAAGCGGGTAGGCGATCACCCCGATCACGAAAAAAAGGGCCGGCGCCAGCAGCAGCGCCGGAACGACCAGTCGCCTAGGGCGAATAGCGCACGAGATACCGCACCCCTCAGCCTTTGACTGCGCCCGCGGTCATGCCCGCGACGAAGTAGTCGACGAAGAAGGAATACAGCACGGCGACCGGGACCGAGCCCAGAAGCGCAGCGGCCATCAGCTCGCCCCAAAAGAACTCGTCGCCGTGGATGAGCTCCTGCGTAACGCCCACCGGGATGGTCTTGACCAGGCTGTCGTTCATGAAGATCAGCGCGTAGAGGAATTCGTTCCACGAGAGGGTGAAGGCAAAGAGCGCGGCGGCCAGTATGCCCGGGACCGCCAGTGGGATCGCGATCCGCACCATGGCCTGGATGCGGGTTGCGCCATCCACGAGGGCCGCTTCCTCCAGCTCGCGCGGTATGCCTTTGAAGAAGCCCATCAGCATCCACGTGCAGAACGGGATCAGGAAGGTGGGATACGTGAGGATCAGCGCCCACAGGTTGTTGAAAAGGTGCAGCTCTCGGATGACGAAGGTCAGCGGCAGGAAGAGAAGTGTGGGCGGCACTAGGTAGGTCACGAAAATTCCCCAGCCGATGGAGTCCGCGCCGCGGTAACGCAGGCGTGCCAGCGAGTAGCCTGCCAGAACGCTGCAGAAGAGGGAGATGAGGGTGGAGACGATCGCCACCAGCGCCGTGTTGAAAGCCCAGTGCGGAAAATTCGTCTGGGTCAAGAGGTGCTGGTACCAGGCCAGGGTCGGCTCCCGGACCCACAGCGGGCTGACCGAGAAATCGAACAGTTCGGAAGCCGACTTGAACGACGTGACCGCCATCCAGTAGAACGGGAACAGCGTCACAGCCAGTAAGGCGAGCAGCGGAATGTAGATGCGCATCGCGCGGCCCACAAATCTGTCGCCGATGGCGCGGCCGGTCCTCGGCTTGCGAGCCTTCGGCCTTATCACCCCAGGCTGGGCGGACGGGACCGTGCTTTGCACAGCCATCTACTCGGGCCTCCGGAGCATGAAGAGGACGACCGCGACCACGATGGTGAGCAGTGGGAAGAGCACCAGCGAGATCGCTGCGCCGAGGCCGATGGCGCCGCCGGGGATGCCCCACTGGTAGGCCCAGATGGAAAGGAGCTGGGTGCTGTTGTAGGGAGCACCGTTGGTGAGCACGAACGGTCCCTGGAAGTCTGCAAAGGTCAGGATGGTGGACAGGAGTAAGACGACCAGCAGCACTGGCCGCAGCAGCGGCAGTGTGATGTTGGTGAACTGTTGCCACCGGCTCGCGCCGTCCACTCGAGCTGCTTCGTATAGGTCGAGTGGTATGACCTGCATGCCGGCCAGGAAGGCGATGGCGTAAAAAGGTGTGCCGCGCCAGACGTTCACTATCATCAGCGCCGCCATCGCGTTGGCAGGCACTCCCAACCAGTTGGGTCCTGGATAGTGCACCAGGTGTGTGTTCACCAAGAGCCAGTTGATGACGCTGAACGTGGGGTCGAACATCCACCTCCAGGACTCGTAGCTGAGGACGGTCGGGATGATGTAGGGAAGAAGCAAGGCCGCCCGCACGAAGCGTCGGAACGGGAAGACCTGGTTCAGCAGCAGGGCCATGACCAGCCCGAGGGCGAGCTTGAAAACGGTCGTGACCCCTGTGTAGAGGAACGTGTTGATGACAGCTCCGTAGAAGACGCCGTCGGTGTTGCGCAGCTCAAACCGGTAGTTCCCGAGTCCGATGAATTTGCCCAGATTTCCGAGCTCGGAGTCCGTAATCGACAACCAGATCCCGAACAGGAAGGGGTACAGCAGAAAGATACCCAAGACGAAAAGGGTCGGTATCAGCAAGAGATACCCGAGCGGCGCCTCGCGGTCATAGATCCGTACGCGACGCCGGTGCCAGAGGGGGACCGCGTCAGCCCGGGTCGCGGTCCCCATTTCTAAGAGCCCACGCTAACGTGCCGTCAGGGCCGCTCGAAAATCGCCTTCAGCGACGTTTCCGCCGCTGTGATCGCGGCCTCCATATCACCTGTGCCGCCGTTGGCCAGCGCCTTCGCGAACATGTCGGCCACGATGAACTGTGTCTGCGCCTGGGCCGTCTTCTTGCTTGGCAGTGCCGGCCAGCCCGGCCACTTCCCCGGCGCCACGACTTCCTGAAAGGCCTTGAGCTTGGGGTCGGTAGCGAAGACGGGGTCGTTGTGCAACGCTTCGAACGGGCCGGCGTTGTAGCCGCTCGCGATCATCGTCCACTTCTGGTATTGGTCCTTCTCCATGAGGTGGAGAAGCAAGGCTCTGGCGGTCTCGGCGTCCGGCGACCACTTCATCACAGCGTGGTTGAAGATGAGGTTCATAGCGAAGGTGCCCTTCGGACCACTGGGCATGGGCGCATTGTTGGTCACATCCGTGTACTTGTGAAACTCGATTTTCTCCCGGATGTAGATGCTGGCCCCGTTCAGCGTCCCGCTGATACGGTCGGCGTGGTAGGCCTGGTTGTTGTCGGGGTCGAGCCACTCGGGATGCACCACCAAGCCGCCCTTGACCGCTCCCTGCGCCCACTTGATGGCGTCGCGGGTCTCCTTCGAGTTGATCGCGACCGTCTTGCCGTCGGCGTTTACCTCTTTGCCGCCGTAGCCCCAGAGCACCGGGTTCCACATCGTCAGCGAGTCGCCGTAGGCATGGCCGTCGGTCTGTGCAATCGACTTGCCGGTCGTCTTCAGCTTGGCGGCGGCGGCAGCGAGCTCGTCCCAGGTCTTGGGGAAACTGGTGACGCCCGCCTGTGTGAAGTAGTCGGTGCGGTAGGTCCAGGCGTTGGGCACGACCGTGTACGGGATCGCCCGCCACGTGCCGTTGACCTTGCAGAAGGCCTCGTTCACGGTGTCCGGCTTGCCCAGCTTGCCGATCAGGAGGTTGACCTCATTGCTCACATCCAGGCAGGCATCGGTGTAGAGCTGAGGCCAGCCGTACTGCATCTGGATGATGTCGGGACCAGAGTTGGCTTCGACCGCGGCGGCGGTCTTGGGCTGTAGCTGGTCGCCGGTGACTCTCTCCACAGCCACGGTCACGCCGTTGGCGTCACCCCATTCGGTACATTGGCGGACGAACTCGGCGTCGGCCGGCTTGACGAAGCTGGTCCACTGCAGCAGCCGGATCGAGGCTCCCTTTCGCGGCTTGGGTATGGCCGCTGTCGGAGTCGCACTAGACTGGCTACCGCAAGCGATGAATATCTCGGGGAAGGCGATGGTAGCCACGGCCACCCCGGCCGTACCCAGAAATTCTCGGCGCGACCAGCCGGACTTGCCCCTCTTCTTTGCTTCCGCCATGACAGGAACCCCCCTATTACTAGTTCAATCTGGGACGCCCTGGAGAACCCCATCTTAACTCCGGGTCGGTTTGCCGGCCTAATTGGCGCTCGCTGATGTACCTGGCCGAGCTGCGCGGCCGCGCCGAACCAATTCGCGTGGGCGTGGTCGGCATCGGCCGCATGGGCCGGGGCGTGGTCGACCAGGTGGCAACCATGCCGGGGATGCGGGTGATGGCGGCCGCCGACGTGGACCTCGGTCGCGCCGAAGCCTGCCTGCGCGAGAACGGGGCCGACCCGTTGGTGACCGACGAGCTGGGTTCCGCCCAGGATGCTCTGCGGCGCGGGCGGCCTGTCGCTACGGCCGACGCCGGCCTGATGCCGCAGCTAGAGCTGGACGCGTTGGTGGAGGCGACCGGGCTGCCCGAGGTGGGGGCGCGGGTGGCGTCTGATGCGATCGAGAATCGACGCCACGTGGTGATGCTCAACGTGGAGGCGGACGTGGTCGTGGGGCCGATCCTGGCCGAGCGGGCACGGCGGGCACGCGTCGTCTACACACTGGCGGCGGGCGACCAGCCTGGCGCCATCTTCGAGCTCGCCGAGTGGGCCCAAACGCTGGGGTTCAAGGTCGTGTGCGCCGGCCGCGGGACAGTACTCTTCCCAGATGACCATCACGCCACCGCCGACACCTACCGAGAGCAGGCGGAGCGCAATCGGAACAACCCCAAGATGTACTGCTCCTTTAGGGACGGCACCAAGTCCCAGACCGAGATGGCCGCGGTGTCCAATGTCTTACGGATGCCGCCCGAGGTCCGCGGCATGCACGAGCCTTATTCCCGATGGCAGGATCTCGGCCGCGTCTTCAGCATGGAGAAAGACGGCGGCATCCTGCGCTCGGAGGGGGTGGTCGACATGGCCAACGCCATCGACCCCGAGGGCCGCTACGTGCACGAAGACAAGGTTTTCCCCGGCATCTTCGTCGTCGTCACGTCCGAACACGCCGGAGTTCGCTCGTCGATGGGTTCAATGTTCGAGCCAGGGTTCGGAGGCACGGCCCAGCAATGGGGTCCCAACTGGGGCCTTTTCCGCCCGTATCACCTGGCATGCGTCGAGGTGCCGATGTCGGTTGCAAGAGCGGTGATGCAGGGCCGGCCGACGGGGGATCTCCACGGCGGGATGGTTGCGGAGCTGATTGCGGTCGCCAAGCGGGACCTGAAACCGGGCGCCGAGCTAGACGGCGCCGGCGGCTACACGGTGTATGGGCTGTCCGAGCGCTACGAGGTGGCGAAGGAGAAGCGCCTGCTGCCGTTCGGGTTCGCCTACCGCGGACGGCTGAAGCGTGCCGTCGCGAAAGACCAGGCGCTGAGCTGGGACGATGTCGAGGGTGAGCGATCGGGGTTCCTCTATCAGCTCCGGCAGGAGCAGGACCGGCATTTCGGCTAGCTTCACATCGCTCTGGCCGCGAGGCGCTTCACCCCGTTGGCGGCTCTCGCGGCGCTACTCTGAACAGCGCTGATGGATGGCGTCCGCGTGGGCCGAAGCGGTCTGCAGGTAAGCAGGCTCTGCCTGGGCACGATGATCTTCGGCAGCCAGCGCGACCAGTCTGAGGCCTTCGCGATCATGAACATGGCCACGGAGCTGGGGATCGACTTCATCGACGTCGCCGACGTCTACCCGGTCCCGCCCTTAGCAGAGACATGGGGCCGCACGGAGGAGATCGTCGGCGCCTGGCTCCAGGGCAAACGCGAGCGCTTCGTCGTGGCAACCAAGTGCGTCAACCGCGTCGGCCCCGGCCGCAACGACTCCGGGGGCAGCCGCAAGCATGTGATCGAGGCCTGCGAGGCCAGCCTGCGACGTCTCAAGACGGACCGCGTCGACCTCTATTACCTCCATCACTCGGACCTCGATGCGCCCATGGAGGAGACCCTCGAGGCCCTCGACCGCCTTGTCCAGGACGGCAAGGTCCTCTACGTCGGCGTCTCGAACTTCGAGGCCTGGCAGGTGGCCACGGCGATGGAGGTGATCGCGAAGTCCAACCTGGCCCGCATCACCGTTCTGCAGCCTCGCTACAACCTGCTCAACCGATCGTATGAGCGCGATCTGCTGCCGCTGGCGCGGGCTTCGGGGATGGGCGTGGTGCCGTACAACCCGCTCGGCGCCGGCGTGTTGACCGGCAAGTACAAGCGCGACGAGGAGCCGCCCGCCGAGTCCCGCTTCGCCCAAGGCGACTACGGCAGGATGTACCAGGGCCGCTACTGGAATGACCGGATGTTCGACGTTGCAGACGCGGTGGTGGAGCTCGCCCGGGTGGACGGCTGTACGCCCGCTCAGCTTGCGGTGGCCTGGCTCCTGGCGCAGCCCGACGTGACCGCACCCATCATCGGCGCCTCCAGGCCCGAGCAGTTGGTGGAGACGACGAAGGCGGTGGGGCTGAGTCTCTCCGAGGCAACCCTGCAGCGGCTGGACGAGGTCTCACAGCCATTTCGGTAGTGGCGGCTCGTATTCGCAGCGTGCGGCTGAGTATCGCTGTTGGCCATGGTTTCTCAGCCGCAATGCTGTGCCAAGCACCCGTGCCGCTCCATCGACTACCCGCAAGCGAAGCCGGTGTCGGCAGGCTGGTCTTGACAATCCTCCAACGGAAGGCGAGGCGTCGCGTCAGCCGATAAGCGGTAGCTGGATTGCCGGCTTACGCGCACGAGCATCACGACGGCGCGCTCGAAGCCGGAACGCGAGCAAGATCACCTCATTGACGCGCCGCTCATACTCGCCCACGCTAGCGCCCTCGAGGGACTTGAAGACTTCGCGAGCTGCGGTCTCGAGCTGATACCAGATGTCACCGCCGCGCTTCAGGAAAAGCGGGTGACGCGAGTTGATCACCACCGTGGTGACCTCACGCTCGATAACTGTCTGGCTGCGAATCGCCGGATCGAGTGGGCGGACGACGACCTGGCCAAAGCCACGACGCTTTTGCTCGTCCGCGTTCGGCAGTCGAGGCGGTCTTGCAGGGCTGTCGAGTTGTGCCACGTGTTGTCCCGTCGCAAGCGCGCGTGCCTGGGTCCGACCGCGGGCGGCCGCAAGCCCGGGGAACGCGTCCTCACGTTCAGCGAGTTTGAGCACCTGGCTGAGCAGGCGTCGTACTTGTTCTGCCGTCTTGAGGGCAGACGCCGGGGGTGGCGCCAACTCGTCTTCCGCGAGTCGCTTGGCGATCGGCGTCAGCAGCGCATGCATTCGTTGCTGGACCGCGGTCCACTCGGCGCCATCTCGGGCGAAATCGCTCTTGTTCATAGTCAGCGGGACCGGGTCCAGGTCGACCTCTCCTACGAGGCGGGCCATTCCCGACACTTGCACCGCGTTCGGATGTCCGAAGAACTCGCCACCAGCGATCAGCCGGCCGAGCTTGTAACAACGCAGGCCGGGTACGTAATCGACGCCGCGGCCTTCAGGCTCGGCGAGACCGTACCAACCCCGGATGGTCGTGCCTGCAGCGCGAACCGCGAAGCGGTGCTCCTCCTGGAAGTTGATCGGAAGCGCCTCCACGCGAGCGCCGTTGATCGACATCTTTAGGTCCGCTCGGACGATGAGCGGACGATAGGTATCACTCAATCGGAAGCCCAGGCGGCGAGGATCCAGTCGCTTATCGACACCGTCGATTCGGATGCGGACGTAGCCCTGCTCTGACGGAACGCGTTTGGTGACCACCTTGAGCTCGTAGCTCTTGAGCTTGGTTCGGTCGCGGTAATCCGCGTCGGCAAAGCGCCACGCCGTTTCGTCACCCGGTCGGCTCGCTTCGACTGTGAAGCTCGTGCCCAGATGGCCGATCGCAGCTTTGCCGCCTTGACCGTACTGGCCGAGCAGGTTGCGGCCGCGCTTGGGGGATCCCCCCCAACGTAGGTAGTTGCGCTCGAGCTCGGCCGGTCCCATCCCCTCCCCACCCCGAGTTTCGATGACAAAGTGCGAGGCATGGACTTGCACCAGGACCTCGAGAAGGCCGCCCTTGATTCGTGAGTCGATGGCATTGTCGACCAGTTCCATCACCGCGTCGGCGGAAGAGCGGTAGTTGGCGAAGAGCGAGGCGGTGATGGCCGGGTCGATGCGCTCGCGGACGGTCACACGCTGAGCCATTCCAGCTCGAAATCTATACCCGATTCACCTTTCGAGCTCGGCTGGGCCAGTACGGCTCTACGAGAACGCGGGTCTAGAGTCCAAGCGCGAGCCGCAGGCCGTGGAGCAAACTCCTGGGCAGCCTGGATGGCTTGATGACGCGATTACTTAGCCGCGCCAGGGGCTGAACGTTGTTTTGCGTCTGGTTCAGCCGGCGTACAGGACCGCGAGCTGGCGTCCGATTTCGGCTAGGCGCCGCCTGATCTCTTGAGGCTCGAGCACCTCGACCGAGCGGCCGAAGGGTGCCAGCAGGCTGACCGCAGCTTCACTTACCGGAAAATCAATGACGACCACGCCGTCGCTCAACCGCTCGATGATCTGATCGCCGATCACGCGCGTGAACGGCCCGGACACCTCCGGATCAACCCTGACCTTTACCGATACGCGTTCCGGTCCGAAAGCCTTGAAACGCCCCACCTGTGCTGCCCACGCCGAGCGGAGATCGAAGCCGGCCGGACGCTCGAACGTCTCGTCGGACATTTCCGCGTCTTCAATGCGCGAGACGCGATAGACGCGCGGCTCGCCACGAACTCCCGCGAGGAGATACCAGGTACCGGCCTTGCACACCAAACCGTACGGCTCGATGACACGATCGACGACGCGATCCAGCGTTCGGCGATACCGCAGCCGCACCCGCCGATCCAACCAGAGCGCGTCCTGCACCCTGGTGAGGTGGGCTGGCACCGGGGCGGTCCGGAACCACCTTTCGCCATCGATCAGGACCCTCTCGCGAAGGCGGCCCGCCCGGTCTCGGCGCGCCGCTACCGCCAGCTTGCGTGACGCACCCTCGAGCTGCGACTCAAAGCCGAGGTCTGCGGCCGGCCCCTGGCCGCCAAACGCCAGCAAAGCCTCCAACTCACCCTCGGTTAGGCCGGTCAGGTCGGTCCGGTAGCCGCCAAGCAGGTACGCGCCGCCGTTCGGGCCTCGGTCGGTGACCACCGGAACGCCGGCGCTGCTCAGCGCGTCCAGGTCCCGATAGACGGTGCGCCTGGAAACCTCGAGCTTTTCGGCGAGGTCGGCCGCGCACATCCGTCCGTTGGCCTGAAGGAGGAGGAGGATCGAGAGCAGCCGATCCGCACGCATTCGCGCAGATTAGTCGATGATGATGACAGAGGTTGTCATATATGCCGGCGCAAGCTAGCGCCATGACAAAGCAAGTACGGAATCCGGTCGTCCATTTCGAGGTCCTGGGGCGCGATCCGAGCGCGCTGCGCAAGTTCTACTCGGAGGCGTTCGGCTGGGAGCTGGGGCCGGCCGACGATGGGCCGCAGCAGTACAGCATGGTGCACATGAAGCAGGGCAGCGGAGGCATCGACGGCGGCATCGGCAAGGCCCCACAGGGACCAGGCCACGTCACCTTCTACATCGGAGTCGATGACGCCGAGGGGGCGTTGAAGCAGGTCGAGCGGCTCGGTGGCAAGACGATCCAGCCGCCGGTCCAGGTCCCAGGCGGGGTCACGTTCGCGCTGTTCGCGGACCCAGAGGGTCACGTGGTCGGACTCGTCAAGGAGTGACCTTTTTGGGGGGAGTCACTGATTCCCCCCAATTCGGCATGTTCGTCGGTCTAAATGGTGCGCTGGTGTGTTAGGCACGCTGATGAGCTCCGTTAGTCGCTCTCAATATCTCGGAGGCTGAGACTCCCAGCGGCCAGTCGGGCCCTTTCGTTGGTCAGCCGGACGGACTGCGCCCCAGACGGCTCTCTATGTTGTCGACTGGGCTCAACACGAAACAGCCAACCTGGTCGTCCCGGCCGAGAACCCAGTTGGAGATGGCCAGCACCTCGCATCCACCGTAGCCCCGAAGTGCGGCCAACAACATCGACGCACCATAGAAAACGAACGCCGCGTCGCTCGTAAAGGCAAAGGCCGGCGCGTACCACGGGGTCAGAACCAGGGCGAGGAACACCGCCATGTTGATTGCAGTGCCAACGGGTCCAGTTGCCTCGAATCGTGTAGTGCTGCTCCGGGCACGCAGCCACTGCCACGTGAGCAACACCGCAGGGAAGGCGATAACGCCAAGAAGCACTCCGAGCGGCTCAAATCCAGTTCGCAGCTGACCGTGGCTGATTACAACAGTGCCGCCGACCAGCCCATATCCAAGCAGGAGCAGGCCGATGACGACTCGAGCGGTGGTTCCAATTGGGCCAATGTGGCGGAGTCTCGTTACGCGGCTGGCTTTCATTTCTAGGAACTCCGACAATTGCGTGCTACCACACAGTCGATGCCAACGTGGCTCATACCCAATCCGGGCCGATACGAGTGCACGTTGCCAGGCGCTCGGCAATTGGCTCCAGAGCCATGTCGGCCTCAGCAACGACCTGATCCACGCGCCGCAGCGCAAGGCGGTAGACGATCTCCCTGCCTCGGCGCTCCGTATCGACAAAGCCGCAGTGCCGCAAACAGGCCAGGTGGGTGCTGACCCGGGGCTGGGACTGGCCGACCGCACTTACGAGCTCGCTGACAGTGCGCTCCTGTTCTTCAAGGAGCTCCAGGATGTGCAGCCGCGTCGGATCTCCGAGAACCCGGAAAAAGCGCGCCGCAGCGGCGCGGTCAGTTGGCGCTAGAATCGTGGAATACATATCTGGAAAGCAGGATATCCTATCTCATTGTCCGAAGCGCAATCGGATTCCGGACCCAGGAGGAGATCGATGCGGACATCAGACAAGAAAGTAGGACGCGAGGAGACCTCGGTGGCCGACGTGGGCGAGGCGATCACAGCAGCGATGCCAGCGCTGGACGGGATTGACCAGCAGATAGCGACCGCGGTCTATGGCCTGATGAGCACGGGTGAGCCGGTCGAGCCGGCCGAAATTGCGAAGGCGGTCGGTTCTGTCACCTTGAACCTGGTGAATGAGCGATTGAGCTCGTGGCCCGGAGTCTTCAGGGACGACGGTGGCCGCGTGGTCGGTTTTTGGGGCCACGCGATCAAGAAGCTTGAGCCCGAGTACCGGCTCGTTGCTGACGGCAAGACCACCTACGCGTGGTGCGCGCTGGACACGCTGTTCATTCCGGGCATCATCGGCAAGACTGTCCGCGTCCAGGCATCGGACCCGATCAGCGGCGAACCGGTGTCATTGGTGGTCGATCGTGCGGGTGTGCGCGAGATCAATCCGGCGGGTGCCCTGGTGTCGATGGTGATCCCCGACGGCCCCTTTGGCTACGACGTGATTGAGAGCTTCTGCCACAAGGTCCTTTTCTTTGCCTCGGAAATAACGGGTACCAAATGGATTGCGGAACATGAGGCCACAACCCTCCTACCGGTTGAGCAGGCCTTTGAACTTGGACGTGTCCTGACCGAACGGGTCGCCCCTGATCGCAACGGTGCAGGAGACGCCCAATGAAGGTCACGATCCAGTACTTCGATGGATGCCCGCATTGGCAGCTTGCTGATGAGCGGGTCCGGAATGTCATCGAAGGCATGTCCAACGACGAGGTGTCACTCGAATATCAATTGATCGACTCTTCCGAGACGGCTGATCGAGTCGGATTCCTTGGCTCACCGACAATCCTCGTGGACGGTCGGGATCCCTTTGCCACCGGCACAGAACAGGTCGGTATGACATGTCGTGTCTTCCGCACCGAGCACGGAGTGCAAGGGGCACCGACTGAGTCTCAGCTTCGTGGGGTCCTCGCTCCGAAGCAGCCGACCTAGCCAACCTTGACCGCCATCGTCGAAAGGCCGTACCCGCGCGGAGTGCCGGATTCACGGTCCTGGACACAGCGCCTCGCGAGCCTCGGCTCCAATTCAAGAGTTCTAGAGGCTAAATCTCCCCGGCGGCCCGCATGGCTGCGATCTCGTCCTCGCCGTAACCCAATTGACCGAGCACCTCTGCCGTGTGCTCACCGAGCTCGGGAGGCGGCCGGCGCAGCGTGGCCACCCCCGAGCTGTAACGGACCGGATGCTTGAGAACCCGGACGCGCCCGGCGCGGGGATGATCGAACTCGAGGACCGGCGCAATGTGCTTGATGGCGGCGTCGTCGAACGTCTCCATCAAGGTGTTCACGGGCGCGCACCAGATGCCATGCGCCCGCAGGATGTCGAGCCATTCTGCCGTCGTCCGCTCGCGGAAGTATGGGTCGAGAGCAGCACGAATCTCGTCCCGTTTGCTGAATGCGATCGTGGGATCTTCGTAGGGCTCTAGCGAAGCTGGGCGGCCGAGCGCTTCCGCGATCGACTTGATCGGCGTCATGGAGATCGCCAGGTGGCCATCGGCGGTCGCATAAAACCCGTATGGGACCGAATGAAAAGTATCGGCGACTGGTGTCTTCGGGCGGCGTAGGCGCGCCCCGTTCAGGTGATAGACGACCGGCTCCGTCTGGATGTCGAGAGCTGCCTCCATCATGATCACTTCGACTCGCTGCCCCTCACCGGTGCGCTCCCTATGCACCAAAGCGCCGAGGATTCCCATTGCGAGCAGGCTGGCGCTGTGCTGATCGACGATTGCCGCTGCCGAAACGGTCGGTCCATCGGATTCCGTACCGGTGTTGGCGCCAAGGCCGGAGATTGCCTGGAGCAGCAGATCCTGGCCGGGTAGGTGGCTGTACGGTCCGTCGCTGCCATATCCGGAGCCGGATGCATAGATGACTTTGGGATTGAGCTCCTTGATCCGTTCGTACCCGAGCCCGAGCCGATCGAGGACTCCCGGACGGTAGTTTTCGATAAGCACGTCCGTTCTCGCCGCCAGCTGGCGCGCAGCATCCGCGCCCCGTTCGCTCTTGAGGTTCAGCGTGACGCTGCGGAGGTTGCGATTGGCGAGCAAGAAGAACGCGCTGACTCCGTTGATGAAGAGCTCGGCGCCCGCCCAACTGCGCTCCCAGGCACCGCGGCCAGGAGGCTCGACCTTGATCACGTCCGCCCCCATATCGGCCAGGTACTGGCACGCGGCCGGTCCCAGGAGAAACTGGGTGAACGCGAGTATGCGCACGCCGGTCAGAAGCCCGAGGCTTGTTGGCTCGATCAATCCACCAGCTGCATGATGTGCGTTGCCACGGCGACCAGATCGCCGTCCTGGTTCTTGACCTCGACCTTCGCCACGGTCCGTTCCCGCTCACGCTCGATGGCCGTGATCTCGTAGTCGATGGTCAAGGTGTCACCGAAATAGACCGGCTTGAGAAACCTGATGCGGTCGTACCCGACTGACACCATCGGCCGGTCGAAGTCCTGCAAGATGCGGGTGGAAGCCGCGGAGGTATAGCCAATGATCAGCGCGCCATGAGCGACGCGATGACCCAGACTCGTTTTGCGACAGTACTCCTCGTCAACGTGGTTTGGGTCCAGGTCACCGGTGATGCCGGCGAAGAGATAGACGTCCGACTCGCTCACCGTCTTCGTGATGCGGGTCTGAAGGCCAACCGGTACGTCGTCGATGGACTTTCCGCTCATCTCCAGCTACTGACGACTCCTACCACCACGCGCTACCCGCACTCAGTCCGCCATCCACGAATATGGTCTGCCCGGAGATGAAGCGCGCGGCGTCAGAAGCCAGGAATACGACCACATCGGCAACGTCCTCGGGCACACCGATGCGCCTGAGGGGTGTGTTCTCGATCGTCGCCTTGACTCGCTCGGGATGCTGATCCATGTAGGCCCGCGTCAGTGGAGTCTCGATGATGCCGGGCCCAACCGCGTTGACGGTCACCCCTCGCGGTCCCCACTCGATGGCCAGGCTGCGCACCAGGCCCGACAGGCCCGCCTTGGTGGCCGTATACGCGGCGCGCAGGTCCATCCCGTGAATGGCGGAGATGGAACTGGTGATCACAACCCGACCCCCCGGTTTCGCAAAGAGCAAGGGCCCGAACACCTGACAGGTGACGAAAACGCCGTAGAGGTTGGTCTCCAGCATCTCCCGCAGCGATTCATCCGGCAGCTCGAGGGCCTTAACCCGCGTGTTGACGCCGGCGTTCGGGATCAGGATGTCGAGCTCTGACAGGCGCTTTCGGACGGCTTCCAGTGCGCCTCGCTCACGTACATCAGCGAGCTCGACGGTGGCCAAGCGATCTTCAGCAAATTCACTCCGAAACGCGGCGACCTGTTCTTTGGACTTGCCGATCGCAATCACCCGCGCGCCCTCGCGGCGCAGCGCCCGGACGATGGCGAGACCGATACCGCGAGTACCGCCGGTGACCAACGCGGTCCGGCCGTCGAACTTCACCGGATCGCTCTCGTATCAACGCGACTGAACGGCTCCAGGACGTGTTTAGCGATGAGCTCGAGCTGACGTGGATCCGCCGTCATCGTATGCAGGAAGATCTCTTCAACGCCCGCGTCGATTCGCTGCTGGATGCGGCGCTGAATGTCGTCGATCGTGCCTGTCAGGTACACGGCTTCGATGTAGTCCCACGGTCGCTCGTCCGACACGACGCCAAGCATGTATCGCTTCTGCTCTTCGACCGCTGCCTCACGCGATGCCTTCTCACTGAGCCAGCAGAAATTCTCGTGCGCGACCGTGAATTTTTTCTGGGCTCGCGATGTGCCCCGGCGCGCCAGCTCGGCGTCGATCTCCACGAGGTCCTCGGTCATCTGCGTAGGGTGCGACGTCGGCCTGACGATCCATCCGTCCCAGCGGCAGATCCGGTCGAGCACGTTGGGCGACATCTCGGCCTTGTCGGGCGAGGCCTCGTGCGCGTACTGCTGCCCGCCCGCCACCCACACCGGCGGCACGTGGCTCAACGGCTCGACAGTGATGTCGTCCATTCGGTAGTACTTGCCTTCGAAACTGACGTGCGCGCCCTTGAGCAGCTTCATCGAGGCCTCGAGCACCTCATCGGTGCGTACTCCACGCTGCTGGCGTGTGCTGCCGGTCGACTCGAACTCGGGCGGATACCAGCCGGTGCCAATCCCGTAGACGAAGCGGCCGCCGCTCAGGTGCTGAAGGGTCGCGATCTCCTTGGCGAGCACCACCGGCTGCCGGGTCGGCAGGACGAGGACTGAGGTGCCGAGCTTCACGCGGCTGGTCACCGCGGCCACGTGCGCGAGGGTCAACATCGGCTCCGTCCAGCTGACCCGGTAGAACCTCGCCGCCGTCAGCAGGTGGTCCGTGATGAAAAGCGAGTCGAAGCCCAGCTCCTCGGCCTTCACGGCAAATCGGCGGATCTGCTCGCCGTGTTTGGCATCCTGGCCAGGGAGAAGGTAAGACGGGACGAAAACCCCCAGCTTCATCCTGAAGCTTGAGCTGCGTCGCCCTTTTGCTCCAGCTCGCCCGCGAAGACCATTGCCGCCCGAATGAGTTTCCTCTCGGCATCCGAGATGGGCAAGAGCGGTGGACGCACCGTCTCGCGGTCGAGTATGCCCTGCATCACGAGCGCAGCCTTGGCGCGCGCTCTGTAGTTCCTCACCGGAGGAGCAAAGATGGCATCAACCAGCGGGGTCAACCGCTCCATGATCGTGCGCGCCTGCTCGTGCCGGCCCGCCAGTGCATGGGTCACCAGCTCGACCTGCTGGTGAGTCGCGACCGCTCCAAAGCCGATCAGGGCGCCCTGCGCACCGAGCAGGAACGACTCGTGGATGAAATTGTCGTTTCCGGTCAAGTAGACGCACTCGGGGCGTGCGGCCTTGACCGCATCGCGGACCTCGACAAACCGTTTGCGATCAAACGACGCCTCCTTGATCGCAACGACCTGGGCCACACGGCACAGTCGCTCGAGAGTTTCCGGCTCGAAATTGACGCCACCCAGGGCCGGCTGGAGCTGAAAGAGGACCAGGGGCAAACCGGTCGCGTCGCCGATCGCGGCGTGGTACCTCACCGGAACCTCCGGGTCAAGGGGCAGCCCTTGGTACGCGCCGATCGGAAAGACGAGCAGGCCGGCGGCTCCGACCTCCTTCGTCTCGCGCGCCAGCTCCACGGCCTGAGCGGTGAACTGAGCGCCCAGGCCGGCGATCACCGGGATGCGGTCGCCGACCTCGGCCAGCACCAGCTCGAGCACCCGGAGACGCTCTTTCTGCCAGAGATGCGGGCCCTCACCGGTGTCGACATTGATGGCGAGTGCTTTCGGTTTGGCGCCGGCAACATGGCGGATGTACCGGCGCAGGCCCGCCTCATCGATCTCCGCACCCTCCCTCATGGGCAGGACCGTGGCCGGGATCAGACCCTCAAGGTCGAGCTTCACCTAAACCTCCTTGATCCGCCGGCATCAGCGTTCCTGAACGAATTGGATGAGGACCCCGTCGGCCCGCTTGGGATCGACATAGGCGATCAGGGTCCGGCGGGCGCCAGGCTTTGGGCCGGGGTCGAGCAGCCTGAATCCGCGAGCGTTCGCATCGTCAAGGGCGGCTGCCACATCGTCCACTTTGAGGGCGAGGTGATGCAGCCCTTCGCCATGCTTGGCGAGGAAGGCACTGAGGTCGGAATTCTCGGCGAGCGGTTCCAGCAGCTCGACAGTTGCGGGCCCTTCTCCGAAAAACGCGACTCGCAGGTCCGGAAACGCCTCTTCTCCGCGGAATGCGAGTCCGAGCGCTCTCTCGAAGTGCACTCGGGACTCATCAATCGATCGCACGGCCCAGCCGAGGTGGTGGACCACCGCCACGTCAGCCGAGTGCCCCCGCCACCGGTTCGCGGGTCATGATTGACATCCCGAGATGGCCACGGCGATAGTATGCCCCATGGTCGAGGAAATCCATTTCCTTTTTGGCTTGGTGATGCAATGAGCCGCGTCGCGTCTAGAGTGCCCCGCAAGCGGCGTCCGGCTACGACCCGGCGCCAGCTTCCGATTCTCTCGGACGTTGCCCGACAGGCCGATGTTTCGCTCACCACAGCATCGCGTGCCCTGGATCCCGACAGCAGTCACCCGGTCAGTGACCGTACTCGCGCCCGCGTCCAGGCCGCGGCCACACGCCTCGCATACAGGCCGAATCCGATGGCGCGAGCCCTCAGAACAAGGCGCGTCCCGACCATCGCAATCGTCGTCCATGACGTGACCGATCCCTACTTTGCCGAGATCGTTCGAGGCGCGACCGCAGCCGCCTCTACACGCGGCTTCCTCACCGTAGTCTGCAGCAGCGACCGCGACCCGATGACCGAGTTGCGCTACGTCGAGATGCTGAGCCTGAGCCGCGTCTCCGGCGTGATCTTCGCGGGTGGAGGCCTGGACGAGGAGCACTACCGTCGGCGCATGGGCGGCTACGCCCGCACCATCGCGCACTACGGCGGGGCGATCGTCGCCCTCGCCCCCCGTTCTGAGCGATGGCCGGCCGAGATGCCCGACAACCGCGCCGGCGCTCGCCTCGTCACCCAGCATCTGCTGGCGCTTGGTCATGTTCGGATCGCCATGATCAGCGGGCCAGAGACCCTTCGCACGAGCCGCGAACGAGAGCGCGGGTATCTCGAGGTCATGAAGGGGGCTGGTGCTGAACCGGTTCTGGTGCGGGCCGACTTCACCACCGCCGGAGGAGCCGCGGCCACTGCCCGACTGCTCGCCAACGGCTCACCCACCGCGGTGTTCGTGGCCAGCGACACGATGGCGCTCGGCGCTCTTGCAGAGCTGCGGCGCCAGGGCCTCGGTGTCCCGGACGATGTCTCGGTGGCTGGATTTGACGACATCCCTGGACTGGAGTTCGTCCATCCGAAGCTGACCACGCTTCACGTTCCCATGGCCGAGCTCGGCGCCGCAGGAGTGCAGCGCTTGATGCGCCACCTGGACGGCGAGGACAAGAGCACGACCACACGGCTGCATGCCATCGAGCTGATGGTGAGGGAGAGCACTGGAAGACCGCGCGACCTCGGAGACAGGGACGCGTAGTCGACCGTCCGTTCGGACCAGGAGGTGACATGGCATACGACAGAAAGCAGGGCGAGCACCAGGTGGCACAGTCGAGCCGGCCCGACTACCGCCTCGAGGTCGGGCGAGCGGAGGTGCCGGTTGGCACGCCAAGAAGTTTTGTGGTTCTCGACCCCCCTCGGGCCGCCACGCTCAGGGCCTGGACCGCGACGCTGATCCCCGCAAACGGACGGCGGCCCGACGCGGGCAGCGTCGGCGCCGCGGAGTACATCGACGCCACCGTGTACCTCGTTCCCTCGATCCGGCCGGCGCTCATTCACGCCATCGACGAGGTCGAGAGGCTGGCGCGGGAAGGCGTCGGGCGGGGTTTCGTGGAGGCCGACGCCGAGGAGCGCGAGGGATTGCTCCGCCGGCTTGAAGCCCTGGACGGCGACGCGTTCAGCATGGTCAGCGACTTCACCTACGAGGCGTACTACGGCCATCCTGAAGTGCTGACCGCGATCGAAGCCGAGAACGCATGGAGAGGCAACGCACCCATGACAGGGAGCTCGATGACCGCGTTCGACGCATCGCAACTCGAGCGGGTGGGCAAGCTGCCGCCTCGCTACCGCGCTGTCGAAAGCAGCCGGGAGGTCAAGCGATGAGCCGTCAGCGGGACGCTGACGTGCTGGTCATCGGGTCTGGCGCCGCGGGCGCCGCCATTTGCAGCCGGCTGGCTGGTCGGGGCGCCAAAGTGGTGTGCCTCGAGCAGGGCGAGTGGGTGGATCGCGCAAGGCTGCCCAAGTCGCATCCCGACTGGGAGGTCCGGGGCCGGCGATACTGGGCCGCCAACCCGAATGTGCGGCGATGGCCTGCCGATTACCCGGTCAGCAGCGAGGGGCAGGATCCAATCGACGTTTACATGTACAACGCAGTCGGCGGGAGCCAGATCGGCTTCGCCGGCAACTACTGGCGGATGGCACCTTCGGATTTCAAGGTGCACTTACTGGATGGTGTCGGGGCCGACTGGCCCTTTGACTATGAGGAGCTGGCACCGTACTACGCCATCAATGAGGCCGAGGTCGGCGTGGCCGGCCTGGCCGGCGATCCATGCGGCCCGCCACGCGAACCCCTCCCCAATCCGCCCGCGCCGATCGGGCGGCCTGGCCAGTTGCTGGTGAACGCATACGAGAAGCTCGGTTGGTACTGGTGGCCGACCGAGCAGGCGATCACAACCAAGGCCTACCGCGGGCGACCGGCGTGCGACAACCGCGGCTGGTGCACGTTTGGATGTCCGCAAGGATCTCTATCCACTGCCGACCTGACTTACTGGCCCGGCGCTCTCGAGAACGGAGTCGACCTGCGGACGCGGGCACGCGTCCGCGAGATCGCGCTGGGCGCTGACGGGCACGCCGTGGGTGCGCGCTACTACGACCAGGATGGCGTGGTCCGCGAGGCTCGCGCAGCGGTGACAGTCGTAGCCTGCGGCGGACTGGGCACACCGCGGCTGCTGCTGATGTCGGCCTCGCCCTCCCATCCCGATGGGCTCGCCAACTCGAGCGGGCTCGTCGGCAAGAACCTGATGGTTCACGTCCAGAGCTTCGCGACCGGCCTTTTCGAAGAGCCTGTCGACGGTTGGAACGGCACCTGGGGCGGGACTGTCTCGACCCGCCAGTTCTATGAAACCGATCCCGCCCGGGACTACCTGCGCGGGTTCATCATGAGCGGCTGCCGGGGCTGGTCGCCGCTCAACCTGGCGTTGCAGATCGCGCCGTGGGGTTCGGGGCACCACCAGGCGTTCGACGAGCGCATCAACCACGAGATCTCGCTCTACCTGTGCGGCGAGGACCTGCCCGAGGAGTCGAACCGCGTCGAGCTCGACTGGAGTCATCTCGACGGTTTCGGAATGCCTGGTGTGGCCACGCATCACGAGCTCAACGACAACAGCCGCCGGCTCGGGCGCGACATGATCGCCCACGCCCACCAGGTGCTCGAGGCTGCCGGGGCCAAGAGCGTTCGCGACTTCGGCCTGGCGCCGATCTGGGGATGGCACCTGCTGGGGACCGCGAAGATGGGCGAGGACCCTCGCACCTCGGTCGCGGACCGCTTCAACCGCGCCCATGACGTGCCCAACCTGTTCATCGCCGACGGCAGCAGCATGCCTACGAGCGCCGGTGTGAACCCGAGCGCCACGATCCAGGCGCTCGCGCTCAGATGTGCCGATCACATCTGGGAGAGCCGGCGCGACTACGACAGCGGCCGCTCGTCGCAGATTCGGTAGGCGTCCGACCAGGGACGAGCGCGCTCGAAGGCGGCGCTGGCCGCGAGCACATCGACGTCCTGCTCGCGGCGGCCCACGATATGCATCCCCACCGGCAGCCCGCCCGCCAGCCCGGCCGGAATCGACGCGGACGGGTGGCCGGAGAAGTTGGTGAGATATGTCAGGCACCAGCCGATCAGCGGATCGACCTCCTCCCCGTTGATCTGGGTCGGCCCGAGCGTATTGCCGTCATTCGCGTTCTTGACCGGCAGACAGGCCAGGGTCGGCGAGACGAGCAGGTCATGGTTTTGCAGCACCGACTCGATGGCGTCGTAGACCTCGGTGCGCATGACCATGTCGTTCCATACGTCCATGGCCGACAGTCCGTATCCGATCTCGATCCAGTGCCGGTATTCCGGCGGCAGGTCCTCGGGGTGGTCGCGCATGAGATCGACCCCGGCGGCCTTCAGTCCCTCGAGGCCCGAGATATTCAACGGCATGATCATCCGGTTCCAGAGGTCGCTCAGCTCACGCTGCGAACGCTTGATGCCGACCTTGACCGTCTCGACGGTGGCGCCGGCGTCGACAAAGCCTCGTACGGCCTCCGCCACCACATCCGCCACCGCGGAATCGATCGGGAAAACGTCGAAGTCCGGGGTGTAGGCGACGCGCCACCCCCTCACCTGACGGGAAAGTGCCGCGTGGAAGTCCGGCGTGCTGGTCAGCGAGAAGGGGTCGCGCGGATCTGGGCCCGCCAGGATTTGCAGGCCCACCGCCGCGTCTTCGACCGTCCGCGTGAGCGTGCCCTCGAACACGAAAGGGTTCAGGCCCCCGAAGGCGTTGGGCCTGCCCGTATAAGCCACACGGCCCTGGGAGGCGCGATAGCCGTACACGTTGCACCACGCGGCCGGGATCCGGATCGAGCCGCCGGCGTCGGTCCCCTCGGCGATAGACACGAGCCCGTCGGCGACGGCTGCGGCGCTCCCTCCTGAGGATCCACCGGGGTTGCGGGTCAGGTCGAACGGGTTATGCGTCGGACCGAACAGGTAGTTGTCGGCGATTCCACGCAGGCCCATGATCGGCGAGTTGGTCTTGCCGACGATGATCGCCCCGGCCCGTTCCATCCGCTCCGCGAAGGGGCAGTAGGCGTCGATGACCTGGTTGCGGAGGGTTCGGATTCCGCCGAAGGTGGAGGGCCAGCCTGGCTTGAAATCGAAGAGATCCTTCATCGCTGTGGGCACGCCGTGCAGCGGACCAAGGTTGGCGCCGGACGTGACGGCGGCCTCCGCGGCTCGCGCCCGCTCCATCGCCTGGTCGAAGTCGGTGAACACAAAAGCGTTGAGGCTGGGGTTGCGCTGCTCGATGCGCTGGATGGTCGAGCTCATCAACTCCACCGGCGAGAGCTCCCGGCGGCGAATGCGCCCGGCCAGCTCGGCCGCCGAGGCCCAGGAGCTCTGATCGCGGTCGGCCATCGGCCTCAATCTTGACTGATCCACAAAGACTTAAGAGGACGCGCGCGAGGCCGCTTCACCTGTGGTCTCGTTTCCGCAACCCGTCAGCGGAACCTACTGTCGCCACTGCCTGGGCGACCAGCGGCGCCACCACACCAGGCCCCTCAGACATGATGCGACCGGCCGGAAACAGCGACGAGCCCATGGCCACGGCGGCGGCACCCGCCTTCAGGTAGGCACCAGCGTTGGCGGCGGAGACTCCTCCCGTCGGAACCAAGCGTGCCGAGGGGAACGGCTGCAGCAGCGAAGCCATGTATCCGGGCCCGAGCGGCTCGGCGGGAAACAACTTCAGGAGTTCGAGGCCGAGGCGGAGTGCAGCGTCGACCTCCGACGCTGTGAACACGCCCGGAATCAGTGGCAGTCCGCGCATCCGGGCCGCTTCAATCAGCTCGGGATTCAGGCCGGGTGCGACCAGGAACTGGGCGCCGGCAGCGGCCGCATCCTCCAGCTCGGACCCAGAGCGGACCGTCCCGGCACCGATCAGCACCGCCGGATGTTCGTGACGAAGCCTCTCGATGGCGCTGGCTGCGCTTGGCAGAGTGAACGTCACCTCGATCACGTCGAGGCCGGCTTCGATCGCGCACGTCGCGCAGGCGACTGCAACCTCGAGATCGTCAAGGCGGACGATCCCTATGAGTCTCGATTTCAGCAGACGGTCGACCGCGCTCAACGGCCGACCTCTCGGCCTTCGCTGGCGAGAAGCGCGATGACGTCGGCGGCGCTGAGCCGGAAGAGGTCGCCGTGCAGGGTCATCTTCAGCGCGCTCATCGCCAGGCCCCGCTCGAGGCCGAGCTCCAGCGATCCATCCAGCAGGCCCCAGACCAGGCCGGCCACAAATGCATCGCCTGCGCCGACGCGGTCGACGGTTTCCACCGAGTGGCCGCGCCGCTCGATCGAAACTCCGGCGCGCGCAGCAACCGCGCCCTCCGCGCCAAGTGTGAGCACGACGGTTTCCACGCCCAGGTCGGGGGCTCCGTTTACCCCGAACAGGTCGCGCGCGTCCTCTTGCGTGCAGATGAGGACGTCGATCAGGGATGCGACATCGCGGACCGCGGCGGCTGCGGCCTTGCGGTCCCATAGCTTCTGGCGGTAATTGACGTCGAACGTTACGGTGGCGCCGGCGCGCCGGGCCTCCTGCATCGCATGCTTCGCCAGCTCGCGACACGAAGCGGACAGCGCGAGCGTGATCCCGGACACATGCAGCACCCGCGTGTCGACCACGGACGGCCAATCGAAATCGGATGTGGAGGCGAGCGCCATGGTCGAAGCCGCGCGGTCGTAGGTGACGCTGATCGGCCGCGGTGCCGCTCCCAGCTCCACGAAGAAAAGGCCCAGCCTGCCGCCATCCGCCCACCGCACGAGCGAGGTGTCGACACCTCCGGCCGCCAGCGTGGTGGCGACCCGGCGGCCGAGTGGATTGTCAGGCAGGACCGACGTCCACGCAGCGCGCACCCCGACCCGGGCGGCAGCGTAAGCGACATTGGCCTCTGAGCCGCCGACATGAACATCGAAGGCCGGCGCGTCCTCGATCCGATCGCCGGGTCTTACCGAGAGGCGGAGCATGGCCTCGCCGAGGGTGACCAGCTGCCGTTTTGGCAAGACTCAGAAGTAGGTCAGGACGGCGTCGATGACGCGGTAGGCGTCGTCGACCACCGGGATGAGCCGCCATTTGTCGAACGCCGTGCAGGGATGCGATATGCCACATCCGACCAGGTCTCCCACCCGAAGGTGCTCGCCTGGTCCAACCCTCAGATACGCGTGCTGGTCGTTGAGGGCGAAGATCGAGGCGCCTTCTCCGACCGGGCGAATCTTTTCAGCGCCTGATTTGACGAATCGCGGTACCGGCAGCTCGAGGTCATGGGGAACGTCGCGCTTGCCGAAGCCGATCAGCGCCAGGCCCGGCTCAGGCAAAGAGAGAACGACGCCCCACACCTCCAGAGCCTCGTGAAGCGGCCCCGTCTCCGGGATCCGGCCGCCGAACGGTGACAGCTGCTGGTAGTGGATCGCGTCGTGGGTCAGGTAGCAGCCGCTGCGCAGAACCAGCGCGACTGGCCGGCTGAGGTCCCACGGATGGCCCAGCTCGGCAACCACGCGGTCGGGGAACGCGCTGCCGCCTGCGGTCACGATCACTCGTTGCGCTTTCGCGAACTGCCCCGCCTGATCCAGCTTCACCACCAGCGCGCGCATATCGCGCAGGAAGGCGTCAGTCGCATCAATCGTGGCGCTCAGGGTTTTGGAGCTGATGACACCCTCGAACGCCTCCACGCCGGCAAGCGCCAGCCGGCTGGAGGACTCCACGGCGCGCGCCACCTCGAGCGCCTGCTCGGGCGTCCGGCACCCGGTCCGTCCGCCCACCGGCCCGACCTCGAGCAGGACCTGCAGCGGCCGCTCGAGGGCCGTGTCTTCAAGCGCAGCCTGGAGGAGGCGGACCTCCGCGACTGAATCGACCAAGCAGTAGAACTCGAACTCGGGGTCGTCGCGGAGCTCGCTTGCAACCCAGCGCACGGAGGCCGATTCCACCAGCTCGTTGGCCAGGATCACGCGTTCGACGCCGAAGGCGCGCCAGACCCGGACCTGGCTCATGGTCGCGGCGGTCACCGCCCACGCACCGCCGTCCAGCTGACGCTTGAGGAGCTGGGGGGACATGGCGGTCTTTCCGTGCGGAGCGAGGAGGAAATCATGGTCGTCGCAGTACTTCGCCATGAGCTCGATGTTGTGCCGCAGGGCCGAGTCCCTGAGGATCATCACGGGCAGCATGAATTCCCCGCCGAGCACATTCCAACCGCGGGCGCCCACCGATCGGATCGGGACAGGCGGACCCGCCGGGAAGGATTTGTGGCGCCAGTCGACCGGCTCGTCCAGCAGCCGGTCGAGGTTGAATGAACGGGCCTTTGACCGCGCCACTATCCCTCCAGCTCGCCCATGGCTTCGTGCGCCGTTACGACCCGACCGTACTTCATCGCCAGGGTCTGGAGGCTCGCGCGATGAAGGTCCGGCGCGTAGGAGGACACAGCATCTGCGACGACTGCGGCCTGGAAGCCCTCATGAAAGGCGCCCCGAGCCGTGTCCTCGACGCAAATCTGCGTGACTGTGCCGGTAAGGAGGACCGTATCGACGCCATGCGCGACGAGCACATCGGTGAGCCTGGTGCGATGAAATCCGTTGTAACCGTACTTGTCGATCTGGGCCTCTCCCTGCTGCGGCGCCAACTCATCGATGACGGCCACGCAATCGCGCTCCCCCTCGATATCGCCGTAGGCGCGCATGAAGCCCGGCCAGCAGCAGCAC